>OGOF01002010.1_pt1 | contig 11259 bp, 8 predicted proteins | sample 1552621 | NCBI WGS metagenome assembly OGOF01 (sample SAMEA2580156, study PRJEB22360) | human gut metagenome | biome: human gut; feature: human-associated habitat; material: faeces | place: Denmark | collected 2008/2010
AAAAAGCCGAAAAATGGTTGACCCCGGCATACGATGCTGAAACTCAGGCTGAAGTGAAGCGAATGTTGGAAAACGATGATAAAACCGAATTAATAGAAGCATTCTACAAAGACCTCGAATTTGGTACCGGTGGTTTACGCGGTATCATGGGCGTAGGTAGCAACCGTATGAACATCTATACGGTAGGTGCCGCTACACAAGGTCTTTCTAATTATTTGAAGAAGAATTTTAAAGATCTGCCGCAGATTTCTGTTGTGGTTGGTCATGACTGCCGTAACAACAGCCGTTTGTTTGCGGAGACCTCTGCCAATATTTTCTCTGCCAACGGTATCAAAGTATATCTGTTCGACGATATGCGTCCTACTCCCGAAATGTCTTTCGCTATCCGTCACCTCGGTTGCCAGAGCGGTATCATCCTGACTGCTTCTCACAACCCGAAGGAATATAATGGTTACAAAGCATACTGGGATGACGGTGCGCAAGTACTGGCTCCGCACGATAAAGGTATCATCGACGAAGTAAACGCTATTGCCTCTGCTGCTGATATCAAATTCCAAGGCAATCCGGATTTGATTCAGATTATCGGTGAAGATATAGACAAAGTTTATCTGGACATGGTGAAGACAGTTTCTATTGATCCGGAAGCAATCGCCCGCCACAAAGACATGAAGATTGTTTATACTCCGATTCACGGTACAGGTATGATGTTGATTCCGTGTGCTTTGAAGATGTGGGGATTTGAAAATGTGTTTACTGTTCCCGAACAGATGATTAAGGACGGTAACTTCCCGACTGTCATCTCTCCGAACCCGGAAAATGCCGAAGCTCTTTCTATGGCTGTGAATCTGGCTAAAGAAATTGATGCAGACCTCGTTATGGCTTCCGACCCGGATGCAGACCGTGTAGGTATCGCTTGTAAGGATGATAAAGGTGAATGGGTGCTGATTAACGGTAACCAGACTTGTATGATGTATCTTTACTATATTCTCACTCAATACAAACAACTGGGTAAGATTAAAGGTAATGAGTTCTGTGTGAAGACAATCGTAACTACGGAACTTATCAAGAAGATTGCTGATAAGAATAACATCGAAATGCTCGACTGCTACACCGGATTCAAGTGGATCGCACGTGAAATCCGTCTGCGTGAAGGCAAAAAGAAATATATCGGTGGTGGTGAAGAGAGTTACGGCTTCCTTGCCGAAGACTTCGTACGTGATAAAGATGCCGTATCAGCTTGCTGTCTGATTGCAGAAGTAGCTGCATGGGCAAAAGATAACGGTAAGTCATTGTACCAGTTGTTGCTGGATATCTACGTAGAATATGGATTCTCCAAAGAATTCACAGTGAACGTAGTGAAACCGGGCAAGAGCGGTGCTGAAGAAATCAAAGCTATGATGGAAAACTTCCGTGCTAATCCTCCGAAAGAACTGGGTGGCTCCAAGGTGATTTTGAGCAAAGACTATAAGACGCTGAAACAGACAGATGCAGAAGGCAAGGTGACTGACCTTGATATGCCGGAAACATCTAATGTGCTCCAATACTTCACTGAAGATGGAAGCAAAGTTTCAGTTCGCCCGTCGGGAACAGAACCGAAGATCAAATTCTATATGGAAGTACAAGGAGAAATGGGTTGTCGCAACTGTTTCGCTTCTGCTGATGCTGCTGCAATGGAAAAGATTGAAGCAGTGAAGAAGTCATTAGGTATTTGATTCCGTTCTTCTTCTGATATTTCAGAATAGAGAAATAATAAATAACGCCTCCATAGTCTCGAAGATTATGGAGGCGTTTCTTTTATGTAACCGCCTTTTCATCGGTCTTTCATTTCCTTTGCATTCTTTAAGTTCCCTTGCTAATCCTTCTTATGGAAATCTTGTTCTATCTAAATCATCTCAATTTAAACATGCAGGCTACGGGGATACACGGTTTTGTTGATGCTTTAGAGTGATACGTAACGTTTCATTTTCATAAGTTGTTCGTTTGTAGTTTGTGTGTACTTCGTGGCCTGCTTTCTTCATTATTTCTTAGCTCCCAACCAAGTCCATTTGTGCCAGATGGTTTCCAATGGTCCTTGTTTGTGCTTCGACAGCCACCATTTACAGAACTGTACCTGCAATAGGAACAGAATGATTCCGATAATCAGACTGAGCGTATATCCGCAATAGGGAGCTAGATAAAATCCGAATGGGAAGTAGATGATAGCTCCCATAATAGATTGTGTGATGTAGTTAGTCAGACTCATTTTTCCGTAAAAGCGCAGGTTGGAAACGGTTTTCTGGAACTTAGCCTTCTGATAAAGTAAGATGAAGGAAGCAATCAGTACGATGGTAAATGCGAATTTCTGCCACATATCGAAAGCTGTCCCTACGGTCTGTTGAATCAGGCTGCTGTCACTTTGCATGATCTGCTCTTTCAAAGAGTAAAGCGGAGCGAAACTGATAGCTGCAATGATCAGTGCTTTGGTCCAGAATTTTAGATGAGACTCGGAAGTGACGAACAGTTCTTTGCGTCCGATGTACAGACCGAACAGGAAAAGTCCGGCAGTCTGTAAGAAGCGTCCGGCACCAATGGCCCAGAATAAGCTCGCTTTCTGTCCTAATGTGACGTTGCCAATGAGGAATTCCCAAAAAGTTCCGTTTTTGGTGTAATCTGCCACTTCGCTATACATGGCTCCGACATTCAGATCGGGCAGGGTGTAGGCAGGATTGAACAGACTCATTATATAATGGAACCATTCAATAGGCTGTAATGAAAATAAGATAGCGGTGATTAAAATAGCCTTATAGCTCCATTTGCGTACAATAAATAATATGATACCGACAACAACAAACAGAAGCAAAACATCTCCAGCCGGAAAGAAAGCCGCGTTAAGAGTGGCAAAACCGGCAAGTAAAACCAGTCTCCATAAAAAACGGTAGCCGAAATCTTTGCCTTTCAACTGCTGATTATGCGATTGGATATAGAAAGTAAATCCGAAAAGCAGTGCGAATATGGCATAAGATTTTCCGGCGAACAGTGAAAATACTGCATTAAACACTCCGGCATCTAAAATGCTAAGCCATTCGGGAGAACTTTCCGGATAAACGGGGAAAATGAAATGTTCCAGATTATGTACCAAGAGGATGGCCATAACTGCAAATCCTCTGAGGGCATCTACTACTTCAATTCGTGGTGTCTTTTTTAATAATTCCATGGGGTTGATTTATGATTGTTTTTTAGTTAGTATTCGTTTTACCCATTTATTGGCGGGCTTTTCGAAATAATAGTAAGAAAGTAAACTAAGTATAATGGTGATACCGAAAATGAGGGGAACACTGATCATCCATGACACCTGCCATTGATAGAGCGCTGCCATTTTCGTATATGTGAGTATAATAAACAAATGTATCAGGTAGAAACTATAGCTGATTTCTCCACCTATTATCAGAAACCGATTGGATAATAGCCGGGATATACCTCCCTTCTGGAAGGCAAAGATGAGTATCATCAGAGAAACAGGTAACCAGTAATAGCAAGAATAACGGTATACTTTAGGTATATCTGCGGCACAAAGATAAAAAAGAAGAAATAAAGCGACGGATGCTACTTCCAACAATGTTCCCGTGGAGGAAGAAATTTTTTTATTGTGTAATGACTGATAGATCTGATAAAGTAATACTCCCACAAAAAAATCCGGCAGGCGGGTGATGGGATTGACATACCAATATGCTTTGATTTGTTCGTCGGCAGTCAGATACATACCTGCCAGCATGACCGGAAGACAGATTGAGAGTACAACCAATAGTTTTCGCCTGCTGCTTAAGAAAGGAATCACGAAAGGAAAGCAGAAATAAAATAACTGTTCGCACCCCAAGCTCCATGAAGGACTGTTGAAAGAGAAAAAATAATCGGCAGAGGGGAAGAAGGGCTGTAACAGAAAGGTAGAGGCGACAAAGTGTTTGATCCAGTCCGTCGTATCGCTATATTGAACATATCCTCCTATACATGCGGCAATTAATAGTGTAAGTAGATGCAGGGGATAAATGCGGGCAATACGTGCTACCCAGAACGTGCGTTTAGTAGTCGTTTTTGTCAGTAGTTTTTCCTGATAATTGTAGGCAATAATAAACCCGCTGAGGACAAAAAAGAAACTGACTCCGACAAACCCTTCTTTAAAGAAATGAGCATCGAAACTTGAATCAATGACGTAGCAGTGCGCCCCAAATACCATTAGGGCAAAGAATATCCGTAAAGAAGTTAATGTGTTAATCACGATACTTATCAGTTTTTTTGTATTCGACTGCAAAAGTAGTGTTTGCTTATGAGATAAAAATTCACATAGATTAAAAAAGAACTTAGGATTCGGAACGCAGACGGCTAAGATGTTGGGGAGTCATGCCAAGAAAGGAAGCTATATACCCCAGTTGGGCACGGTGAATGACATCGGGTTGTTCACGTAAGAGTTGTTCGTAACGTTCCTTAGCCGGAAGATAGAGCTGGTTGATATGGTGCATATCCATATATAGCAGGCATTCCTGATGAATAACCCGTCCCCAGTTGGCAATCTCGATGTTGGTTTCATAAATCCGATTCAAGTCTTCGATACGTATGGCATATAATTCGCAGTCCTCCAACAATTCTACATATTCGTATCCCGGTTCGTCGTGATACAAGTCTTTCATGGCAAAAGTGATATCACCTTCGCGTGAAAACCAGATCGTGATTTCTTCGCCGTCGTGTAAACAATAAGACCGGCAAAATCCTTTTTCGATAAAGTAGACGTGACGGTCTGCTACACCACCGCGTATCAGTAAGTGTTTTTTAGGAAGTTCCAGCTTTTCCATGTGACTGAAAAGAACCTCCAGAGAACTGTCCGATACCGGATAATATTGCCGGATACCTTTGATGATGTTTTCCATAGCCGATTATTTGTGAGAGCATTCCAGCCACCAGTCGATCATCTTTCGTGCGAGGCTCAGCTTTCGGGGAAGTTCCGGCAAGTTGTCCCGTGTGTAGAAGTCTCCGGAACTCAGTTCTTCCTCCTGCAACTTGATTTCCCCTCCGGCATAATCTGCAATGAACCCAACCATTAATCCGCTGGGATAAGGCCATGCTTGATTGCCGAAATAGGTGATGTTCGTCACATCCAGTCCCGTTTCCTCTTTCACTTCACGCGCTACGCACTCCTCTAATGTCTCGCCCGTCTCCAGGAATCCGGCTACGAGGCTGTTGAACGTTCCCTTGAAGTTACGGGCATGGACCAGGAGCAATGAATCTTCTTTTCTTACTAAGACGAGAATTGCAGTAGAAATAGAAGGATATACTTCCCGTCCGCATTTCGGGCAACGTTTCATGATGTCCTCTTTCTGTTCCATAGGAGTGCCGCAGGCAGAACAGAAACGACTGTTCCGGTCCCAGTGCAGAATCTCATGCGCTTTTCCTGCTGCCTGATAGTGAGATAGCGGTAGATAATCATAAGAGGCACGAAGTCCGGTCATTACATACTGTGCCGATTCTTCAAAAGGCGAGGAGAGGGAGAAAGACTTGCAAGTCTTTCCCTCTAATGTTGTGATAGTATGTACCGTCGTTTTTTCTTTAATAGTGATAGGCGGAATTTCTCCATAAGGAAGAGCAAATGCGCCGTTCTCTTTCTTCTCAAGTAATAGCTGGTCTTTATAAAAGACGAACCACCATGATTGCGTTGTTTCATTCATTTTAATCTTCTTCTTTTGCTTCGCGCTGCGAAGGTATAAAAAACTGTATTGATATTTAATACTTTGTCTGATAAAATGTCAATGGATTAACTTAATACAATACGCTGTTCGATACCGATTTCCCGAATGAAATAATTATCGTGCGAAATGGCTATGACGGTACCTGTATAGTTCCTGATAGTCGCAGTGATGATGTCGATACTCTGTATATCCAGATTGTTGGTCGGCTCATCCAGAATAAACATATCCGGTGTGTTGTTGCTGATCATCAGGCAGCAGAAAGCGAGCCGCATCTTCTCGCCGCCGCTTAATTTCCGGCAGGACTTGTCCCATTCGGAAGCGGGAAACAGGTAACGGTTCAGGATGATCTTTATTTCATGTTCCGGCAGATTGCGGTTGTTGAAAGCGTAAACCTGTTCAAGGACACTGTTCCGGTCGTCGATGATAGAATACTCCTGATTCAGATAGACATAAGAAAAATCTGCCCGTGTGAGTGTTCCTGTCTGTGGCTGAAGTTGTCCGGTGATGATTTTCAAGAGAGTAGTCTTTCCACTGCCGTTGGTCCCTTCTATGCGGAGGCGGTCGCCACTCTTTAACTGAAAACTGACGGGAGTTTGCCAAAGCAGTTGTTCCGGCAGGTTATTTTCGGAAGGTTCGTTATCGCTTTGGCTATCGCTGTCGTTCGGAGCAGAATGATAACCGAAGTTGATATCCTTTGCCGTAATTAACGTTTTTCCGGTGTGCAGGGAAGAACCGTTGAAATCTGTTTTAAGCGCAGCCGTTGGAGAGAGAGAACCCCGGAGTTGGTTACGTTCTTCTGTCAGTTTGTCGGCTTTCTCCTGATGCACGCTGTTAAGTTTGCCGGTACTTTTTTCTGATTTTCCCTGCAATGCATTTAGTACAATGCGCGGAACACCTCTTTTAATATTAGCTTTCTCACCGCGTACATTCTGTTTGTCTCTTCGTTCGGCTGTTTCACGGGCTACCTTGCGTGCTATCCGCAGTGCTTTTTCTTTTTCTTCGATACGCTGTTGTAAGGCTTCCTGCATCAGAGTTTTCTGTTCTTTGTAGAATTCGTAGTTTCCGCCATAATAAGTGAGTTGATGTTTCTCCAATTCACATATTTCGGGAAGAAGATTGAGCAAGGTACGGTCATGGCTCACGACCAACAACGTAGAGTGACATTTCTCTACCCAGTCATACAAACGTTGTCGGCCCGACGAATCAAGATGATTGGTCGGTTCGTCCATGAGTATGACAGAGGGATTATGAATATCCATACCTGCCAGAAAAACACGGGTCTTTTCTCCGCCGCTAAGCAAATGCATTGGGTAGGACAGGGGAAACTGCCCTAATCCCCATGAGTCAAGAGCGGCAACGGAACGTTCTTCGATATTCCAATCATCGTCCAACTGGTTAAAATTCTCCGTTGAGGCATCTCCTGCCAGGATAGCTTGCAGGGCTTGTTGCTTACGGTCTATCCGCAAGGCTTGGGCAATGGTCAGCGAATCATATTGCCCGAAATGTTGGGGGATGTAATAAATGTCGTCCGGGCGGACAATAACGCCGGAAGACGGTGATAGTTGTCCGGCAATAATTTGCAGCAGGGTAGATTTCCCGCAGCCGTTATTACCGACTAATCCCAGTTTCTGCCCTTTACTAATGGCAAAGTTGAGGTCACTGAATAATACTTCTTTATCCGGATGGATATAGCTGATTTGTTGAATACTAATAGGCATGATGGTCTATTGGGTTTGAGGTTGAAAACTGGGTGAGGATAATCACGGGGCAGGGGAACGACAAACACAATACTGGCTAAACAACACGAATTTCGTGATGCTTAACGATAAAGAAAAAGCATAGATGAAAAGTGATGTTTACTAGAGTGTTGTCTTACTTAGAAATTCTCATTGTGGTAAGTATATAGTTTAACTTGGGCGCAAAGATAGTACTTTCTTTTATAATATTGTTGGGTTTTGGCTGGAAAAATGGATTCTTTGAACTAATTCAGAATATGGAATAAAAAAATGAAGAGCAGAGACTACAATTAAAAAATGTCCCGCTCTTCATTTTCACTACCTACTTTATTAACTTATTACATCTTTTCCACTCGAAAATCAAACCATAATTTCATTTTGAAACCGTCATCCCCTTTTTTAATGCGAATACTGCTTGGCTGACTGTGGGGACCAAGTTCAGGAATGGATTTTCCGGAACGCATGGCGGGAATATCATAAAGAAAAGAGATGTCACCTTCCGGGAATTCCCACATTGTGTTTTCACCATTACGTCGATGGACAGGCTCCAGCGGAGTAAATGCACGGAAGAACAAGCCATCACTTTCAGAGTAAACAGTGAAAGGTACGCGATCTGATTCTAATGTTGCCCAATAAACATTGGCATGATAACCTTTGAATTCCGGATAGATTAAATGATCAAAACTTTCACCGGTTATGGTATTATTGTATTCTTTCTCCCAAATGCCATAATTGGTACCTTTTATACGATTCTTCCATACACGGTAAGGGCCACGTCCCATCCATTTCATGCCTTTCACTTCTTTTTCCGGAAAAGAGAAAGTGAGCCCGAGATTATATATTTTCTTATCAAAGAAGGCTCCCTCAAAACCATGACCTTTAGGATCATTTAGCAGTACAGCTTCCATACCTAATAATCCGTCTCCGGACATACGCCAAACAATTGAATCTATTCCTCCTTCATATTTGGCAATGTAACAGGCGTCATTACCTTGCATGTACTCATAGCCTTCTTTAAAATTAGCTTTCATACCGACAGGTAATGGACCGTTATTTAACGGGATGATTTCATCCTTCTGTTTTATTTCGATAAGTATCCCATTTCTAAAGGTGGCAGAGATACCATTAGCAAACAAAGTGACCTCTCCATTCTGCTTTTTAATACTTGCGGATGAAGTACTAATATGTTTATTATATTGCATTGCAAAATATTCATTGGCATATTTGATTGGCCAAGTCCAATTGCAGATAGAATGTCCCTGTTTATCATAAGCTTCCAGTTCCAGCACATCCCCTTGGAAAAAAACAGCAGGTAATTTCATATGTACCTTGCCGGTTTCACCCGGAGCAATATCCGGAAGGGGCACTGCACCTTCGGAAAGCAGCGTTTGTGTCCCCTTCTTTAAAGGTGATGAAAGGGAATAGACTCGATATTTCATACTGCACTCTTTCAGATTCGTAAAAAGATAGTTGTTGCTTATCATGAAATCTCCTTTAAAAGATGGGGTGATAAAGAGGTTCTGGAATTGTATAGGTGCCCAGACTTCACGGATAGTATAAAAACTTCCTTCTTTCTCCCGTCTGGGGCCTACAATGCCATCCGGACCGTTAGGACCATCCGAGTCTAGACGCCCTCCTTGGTCGGTCCTTTTAACGGCTTCATCAACGTATGTCCATAAAAATCCTCCTGCAAATAAGGGATTAGACTTATAGCTATCCCAAAAATCATCCAGGCCGGCTCCTTGTCCGCGATCATAAAGTCCATGTAGAAATTCGGTAGGCATAAATACATTATATCCGTTTGCCAAGCGGTAAGGACCTGTTTGATAAGCTGGATAGTGATGAGTATCAAGCCCGTTGAAATCAGCCCACGGATGGATGACATGACGTTTCTGCGGATCATAATCTGCAAAGTGGGCATCTATATTTTTATTCCATCCTCCTTCGTTTCCATTACTCCACATAAAGATACAGGGATGGTTTACATCACGGTTTATCATCTCAGACAGTAATTTTAATCCTGTTTCCGTGTCATAGCTATTCTGCCAGCCGGCAAGTTCGTTCAGATAGAATATGCCAAGCGAGTCACATATTTCCAGGAAATGTTTGTCGGGAGGATAATGAGAACGTACGGCATTCATATTCATTTCTTTAATTAATAAGGCATCTTGCAGGCTAAGTTCACGGTTTGTTGTACGTCCGCCATCAGGATGAAAACTATGACGGTTGGTTCCCTTTACTATAATTTTGGTTCCATTGACATAAATGCCGTCCTTGGGGAGGAACTCAATGGTACGGAATCCGATACGCTCTTCATGGATGTGGACAATTTGCTTCTGAGGATTGATAAGTTCCAGCTTTAAAGTGTAAAGATTGGGGTTTTCACAGTCCCATGTCTGAATGCCTTTCCATTCTGTAGTTATAGTTTGTATCTCATCACTGTTCAGTGAAATGATTTGCCTGCCAATACTTGTCTTACTGTCTACAGGAGTAATTGTTGCCGCTACTGAATAGTCTTGGGAAATATTTCTCAGATGTAGCTCTGTTGCTAGTTTTCCATTTGCCATCGCGTTTACTGCGATACGTTCGATATGTGTTTTGGGCATGGCTTTGAGGTATACGGGCCGATAAATACCGCCATAGAGCCACCAGTCTGCACGTCGTTCGGCAGCATTCACTGATTTATTGGCAGATTCTTTCCATACCTTTACTTCCAGATTATTCTTTTTTCCAAAATTTAGTTTATCTGTTATGTCATAGCTAAAACGATAGAAACCGCCTTGGTGAATGTCGCCTGCCGGTATGTCGTTTATTTTCACTTCAGTATCTGTCATTACTCCTTCAAAAACAATACTGACTTGCATATCTTTCCATTTAGCGGGTACCTTGAACTGATATCGGTATAGCCCGGTTTCATCGCTGGGTTTAGCTCCTTTATTCAAATAGAAACGTCCGTAAGTGTATTCGCCAAACCCTTGTAATTCCCATTGCGAAGGGACCTCTATCTTGCTCCATTTGCCACTGTTCATGCCTGCGGAACAATAAAACTCCCATGTCTTTGTGTCTTGATATCCGCTTCCCGACAGATATTGGATTTCCGCTTATCAATTCAAAGGATCGCAAGACTTTCGAGATTCCGGATGAACTATGTAATGGAACGGATATCGTCAAGGTCACTTTTCGACTGACCGTGGAAGACCTGATCGATAGCGAGCTGATACAGTTATACCCTATCAGCATAGTAAAACAGATTTTAAAACAGGAGGATATATAAATGGCAAAGATATTAATCGTTGATGATGCAGCATTCATGCGAATGATGCTCAAGGACATTCTGACAAAGGGCGGATTTGAGATCGCTGGTGAAGCAGCAGACGGTGTAGAGGCCGTTGCAAAGTATAACGAGCTGAAACCAGATCTGGTTACTCTTGACATCACGATGCCAAACAAAGACGGTATTCAGGCACTCAAGGAGATCAAAGCAGCTGATCCAAACGCTACATGCGTTATGTGTTCTGCAATGGGACAGCAGGCAATGGTTATTGAATCTATACAGTCTGGTGCTAAGGACTTTATCGTTAAGCCATTTCAGGCTGACCGTGTTATTGAGGCTGTTCAGAAAGTTGTTGGATAATAATGTTTATTTTAGCAGGATTGAATAGTAGATGGGAAGCGTTTGCACAGTTGCTTACGCTTCTCGTTGTTTTTATATTTGTTTTGGCACTTACATATTTTGCTACAAATATGATCATGATTTATCTTGCACAAGTATGTCAAATGTTTGCTTATGCTTTATTCATCCCTGCTTC
>OGOF01002032.1_pt1 | contig 11181 bp, 6 predicted proteins | sample 1552621 | NCBI WGS metagenome assembly OGOF01 (sample SAMEA2580156, study PRJEB22360) | human gut metagenome | biome: human gut; feature: human-associated habitat; material: faeces | place: Denmark | collected 2008/2010
AAGGTTGTCGCCCAGAACGACGCCCGGCGTAACCAGCTCGATGACGCCCCGCTTGACGAGTCCTTTCACCAGCTTGGGGTCTTCCAGCTGTTCGCAGATCGCCACGCGCTCCCCGGCCCGCACCAGCTTGGGCAGGTAGGTGTCGATGGCGTGGTAGGGGAATCCCGCCAGCTCGACGAAGGTCGCCGACCCGTTGGCACGTCGCGTCAGGGTGATGCCCAGAATCCCGCTGGCCTTGATCGCATCGTCGCCGAACGTCTCGTAGAAATCGCCCACGCGGAAGAGCAGGATCGCATCGGGGTGAACCGACTTGATCTGGTAGTACTGCTTCATCAGCGGAGTCTCTACATATTTCTTATCCGTACCTGCCATAATCATGCAATAAAATATACAATGTGTAGTGCGAAATAAGTCTTATTCAGACCAATTTCGGGATAGCAAAGATACGAATAAACGAGGGCAAAAGCAAACGCGTTTGCAATTTGCCGAGCGGGAGTATCTAAGGCGAAGCCAAAGTACGGATAAGCGAGAGCAAAAGCAAGTTTACTTGCATTTTGCCGAGGCGCCGCCTGTCTAAAACAGGGTTAAAGATAGTGCAAGCCGGGGCGATGCCGGATTTATTTGGAGATGCCCGGGCATCAAAAAAGCCCGTGTCGGGGACACGGGCCTTGAAGTAGCCGGGTGGAGGCTTATTTCTTACGCGTCAGCACGATGTCGGACACACCGAGGTAGTAACGTGCATAGGCTCCCTGCTTGGGATGCCACTGGAACAGCGACGGCGTCCAGGTTTTTCCGGAGATCACGGTCGACCCCACACGCAGTTCGTCGCCGGCGACCGTGACGGGAAGCTCGCATTCGCAATCGGAGAAGCTCTTGTCATCGGCACCGCCGAGCAGGTAAACCGGGCCGAGTTCATCGGTAGTGAACCAGCTCAGGACATTGAACTTGGTTGTAGCTTCGACGACGATCGAACCGTCCTCCAGGAGTTTGAGGAACCACTTGGGGCCGAAGCCTTCGAGCGCACGGGCTACGGAAAAGCCCTCTTCGATCAGCTGTTCGTAGGTTCGGGCACTGCCCTCTTTCTCGAAGTCCCCGAGGCCAAGGCAGACGAGATAGTTTTCTTTGCGGTATTTTCGCGAGCCGACCTGTGCCATGATTTCGACATCGAACGTCCACTCCTCGGTCGTGAAGAAAAACCCGCCCGTAGCAGGATCAAATCCCGTAGCGTATTTGACGGTCTGCTTGCCGACCCACTCACCGACGAGGGCGTCGAACTCGGCCGACTGGATCATTCCGGAAGTATCCTCTGCGAGCGTGGTCACCTTGATCTGGGCTGCATCGGATGCGGTATACTTCGAGTCGGAGGAGAGCGCCTTGACGGTGACCGTATATTCCGTTCCCGGATTCAGGCCGCTCAAACGGGCGGAGGTTTCGGACGTGGTCGCTTCAGCGCCGCCATCGAGCGAATAGGCATATACATTTGCATGCTCGACGGCCTGCCACGTCACTGTGAAAGCGGTCTCCTCGACCGAACTCTGGGCGAGGACGGGTGCGGCGAGCTGCGTCCCGTTGTTATCCCCGTCGTCACCGGAATCGGAATCGCTGCAAGCGGCAAAACCCAGCAACAGGGAAGCACACATTAAAATTCTGCTGATCTTTTTCATTGTTGTTCGTATTTATCGGTTATGAAATTCTTACGTGATCTTTTATTCGGCCTTTTCGGTCTTCTGTGTCTTCTCGATCCAGAAATCGGAGCCGCTCTTGCTGATCCCCAACACACAGACCGAATAGGAGGTTCCGGCTGCCAGCCCGGTCTTACGGATGGTCTGCGGCCCGGTATACTCGCCCTTGGCGGGCATCACCTCCTTCTTGAACGCCTCCAGTCCCCCGGCCATCAATACCTCCATAGCCAACGAAGAGGTCTTTGTGACATGGACGTAATATTTCTCGATGGCGGCATCGGGCGTACAGACGACATCAAACCCGTCGGACGCGACATTCTCGAACGTTACCGTCACTTCGCCCGACGCATCGGGAAGGGTCGTGGCGGGCGCCGACACGAGGACGGTCGTGAGCAGGTCGCCCGGGGCGTACCACCCTACTGCATAGACGACATAGTCGGTTTCGGGTTTCAGCCCGGTAAATTCGAAGGGGTGGTCACCCTGTACGAGTTGGGCGGCAAGATACTCCTCGAAGCTGACGCCCGCGATCAGGGCCGAAGCGCTGAGCTTGCGGCGCACCGACCCGATAAATTCCTCCGTCGAAGCGTATTTGTCGAAGTCGGACTTCAGGGCATAACCGCAGTAGTAGGTTCGCGTCTTGCTTTTGGGAGATACGGATCCGGAAATGCTGTTCATCCCGGCCTGGGCAACCGAAAGCGTAAAGGGGTTCTGTTCCAGGGCAGCAGCGACCGTCAGCTCGGCGAATTCGGAATCGAGGAACTGCACCTGTCCGGAAACGGCTTTCACACGCACGGTAGCCGGCATACCGGATTCCAGCCCGGTCACGACTGCAGACAACCCCGTAACGGTCAGCTCCTCACCGCCATCGACCGTATATACATAGGATGCCGCATCGGGAACGGCTTCCCACACGACTGTCGCGGAATTCTCCGTGGCGTCGCCCGCCGAGAGGACAGGGGCCGCCAGCTGTGTGGCCGGCAGGGTCGTCAGGGTGATTCGTGCGCACTCCGAATCCAGGTACTGCTCCTGCCCCGCGACGGCCTTTACTTCGACGGTATAACTGCGACCGGGCTCCAGTCCGTCGAAGCGCACCGACGGTTGCGTCACGATCGTCCCTGCGGCGCCGTCGAGCGTACAGGCGTAGGACGCGGCGTTCTCCACGGCATCCCAGGTCACGGCGACCGATACCTGCGTTACGGCGTCTTCCGCCAGGACGGGTGCGGCCAAAGCAACGGGATCCACGGGTTTTTCGTCATCCGAGCAACCTGCAAAAGCGGCCCCGAGGACAAAAAAAGCTGAGAAAAGTAGTTTTTTCTTCATAGCTGAAAATGTTTAGAAAAATTTGCTGCAAAAGTTCATTAACCTACTGATTCAAAGTCCATACAGCCCGAAAAAGATTGCCAGAAAAGGCTGTATGAACGAACGAATCGGTTTTTGTAAATATCGCTACGAATCGTCCATAAAGTTCTCATACCACGCCAAAAAGGCGAACAAGGCCGATAATCGGGAAAAACAAGGCGATAAAAGGGAATGACAGAATGTGACATTTTTTTACTATTTTTGCCTGCAACGTCACCCCTTCTTCATACATACGAAAACACATGGGCTATCTCGAACAGGCTGTGCGTTCACGGTGGGCCGTCCCGATGACGGCTTTCCTGATCCAACTGAGCCAATACTGGAATACGCTGGTAACGGTCACCTGGTGGTCGAAACGGGCGACCGTATCGGTCGTCTGGTTCTGCGTCCTGTGGCTGGCGACCATCCTGCTGCTGGAAATATTCCTGAACAGGCGGTTCCCATTCCCGGTACGTTGCCTGCTGGGCACGCTCGTCATCGCGGGAGTTATCCTCACGGCCATGCTGGTCATATCGCTGCAGTCCGAAAAACCGTGGCTCACACTGGGATACGACGAAGTCGGGTATCTGATCATCACGTATACGATATGCCTACTGATCGGCAGCATCGTACTGATGATCAACAAGGAACGCCGGCATGAAAAAGAGATCGAGATGCTCCGGATAGAGAACCTCAGCAGCCAGTACAACGCCATTGCCAACCAGATAAGCCCCCACTTCTTTTTCAACGCACTGAGCAACCTCTCGTCGCTCGTACGCGGCGACAAGAAACAGGAAAGCCTCGAATACATCGGCAACCTGTCGGGCATATTCCGGTACATCATCCGCTTCAAGGAGTCGTCGCTGACGACCCTGGGCGAGGAGCTGAATTTCATAAATTCGTACAAGCAACTGATGGACGTACGCTTCGCCGAAAGCTACACCTGCGAGGTCGACATCCCGCAGCAGGCGCTGAACATGCGCATGCCCAGCCTTTCGCTGCTGCCGCTGTTCGAAAATATCGTCAAACACAACGTCATCGACAGCGAGCACCACATGCGGATCACGATCTCGTTCAACGACAACAACGAACTGGTGATCGCCAACCCGGTCTATCCGAAGCTCACGCCGCCCGAATCGAACGGCATCGGGTTGACCAACCTGAGCAACAGGTACAGGCTGCTGCTGGGTAAGGAAATACGCATCGAGAAAACCGAGGGGGGGGGTGACGGGATGTTCCGGGTGTTCCTGCCGATGGTCAAGATGAACATAAAGCATACGCGATGAGGGTACTGATCATAGAAGACGAAATGGGGGCCCTCGACGACCTGAGGAGCATCCTCGCGGAATCGGCCCCGGACATCCGGATAGCGGGCACGACGGAGAGTGTCATGCAAAGCGTCGCATGGCTGGAAAAGAACCCCGCCCCGGATCTGATTTTCATGGACATCCATCTGTCCGACGGTTCGGCTTTCGAGATATTCAAGCGGACGGCCGTCGAGGCGCCCGTGATCTTCACGACCGCCTACGACGAGTACGCCATCCATGCCTTCAGGGTCAACGCCGTGGACTATCTGCTCAAACCGCTCGCCATCGACGAGGTGAAACGCGCACTGGAAAAATACCGGAAGCTCAGCCGGCCGCAGGTACTCCCGGATATCGAGAAGTTGTATGAAATGATTTCCTGCCAGCGGACGAATTCCCGCAGGAACATTCTGGTGGCCTACAAGGACAAACTGCTGCCGATCCCGACGGAGAAAATCGCCTTTTTCTATTCGACCAAGGAGACGTCGAGGGTATACCTCGCCGATGGCAGCAACTATGCCTACAACAGGACGCTGGAGAGCATCTGCGACGACATGGATCCCCGGGCATTCTGCCGGGTCAACAAACAATACGTCGTCGCCAGGGAGCACATCACGAGCATCGTCGTATGGTCGAACAGCCGCCTGCTGGTTTCGATGGATACCGAGACGCCCGAGCCCGTATTCCTGAGCAAAAACCGGGCTGCGGAGTTCAAAAAATGGATCACGGGATAAGTCCCGTCCCGGAAAAAACATTTACAGGCGTGCGAGGTATCCGCAGCGCACCAAATCCTCTTCGCCGCGGGTGAGGTGGGTCTGGCCGTCGGCCAGCACGTAGAGGCGGTCGGTGATATCCGTCACATGGCGGTGCATATGGTCGGTCACGAGAATGCCTTTCGAGGATTTTTCCTGCCGGATCAGCGCCTTGAGCGTCGACACGTGCAGCGGGGCGACCTGCGAAAAAGGTTCGTCGAGCATGACGAATTGCGTCGGACTGCGCAGGATCAGGTAGGATTCCAGAATACGCCGCTCGCCGCCCGACAGGGCGCGGATCTTCGTACCGCGCAGTTTGCCGAACAACGGGAACCATGCCAGCAGGTCATCCCACGGCAACCCGAAGTCGCGCAGTGCCCGGTCGACGGTCAGCCAGCCCGGGATAAATCCCTGCTGCGCGAGGTAGCGCACCTCGTCGGCCCGAAAACGGTCATGCCACACCCCGTCGATGCGCATCGACCGGAAATCCGCCCGCAGCGAACCGCACAGTATCTTCATCAGGCAGCTCTTGCCGCACCCGTTGCGGCCGAGCACCGCCGTAACGCCGCCCGTTTCAACGGCGAGGTACACTCCCGAAAGGATGCGCCGGTCGCCGAACGACAACTCCACGGAGTCGATCTCGAGGATATGTTTCTCAGAGGGGTTCATAAAGGAAGGCGGCCGTCAGTTTCAATAACACATAACACAGGATAAAGTCCACGCCGCAACTCACGCCCAGCAGTTCGCGGCGCCGCACGCCGAGGTTGCGGTAGTAGAAAAACTCGTCACCGTAACGCTGGACGATCCAGACATAGAGATAAAGCGGATAGACCGCCGCCTTGCCCAACAGGCACCACGGGACGATTGTCGGGCCGTGGCGCGAGACCACCCATGCCAACCCGATGCTCACGGCCATGCAAAAAAAGAACATGGCCGAATAATAAAAGCGGAGTATGAGCAGCAATTTCCGGATCATCGTCCAAATATACGAAAAAAGCGGGTGGAATACAGACCACCCGCTTTTTATTCGGCGTAAACGCCAAGTCGGCATCTCCGCAAGAGAACCCGCTGCGGGCAGGAAAGCCGGCGACGGCGTTACAGCGCCAGCGGCTCGCAGGGAAGCCCCCAGGCCTCGGCGACGGGCCGGTAGACCACTTTGCCCTGCACGATGTTGAGCCCCAGTTCCAGTTCGCGGTTTTCCTTGCAGGCACGGCGCCAGCCCTTGTCGGCGAGCTGGACGACGTAGGGAAGCGTGGCGTTGGTGAGCGCAAGCGTCGAGGAATAGGGCACGGCGCCGGGAATGTTGGCCACGCAATAATGGAGGATACCGTCGACATAGTAAACGGGGTCTTCGTGCGTCGTGGGACGCGAGGTCTCGAAGCAGCCGCCCTGGTCGATGGCCACGTCGACCATCACCGAGCCGGGCTCCATCTCCCGGAGCATGTCGCGCGTAACGAGCTTCGGGGCCTTGGCGCCGGGGATCAGCACCGAGCCGATCACCAGGTCGGCATGTTTGAGCTCTTCGCGGATATTGTATTCCGAAGACATCAGGGTCTTGACGTTCTTGGGCATCACGTCGGCCAGGTAGGTGAGGCGTTGCAGCGAAATGTCGCAGATCGTCACGTCGGCCCCCGTCCCGGCAGCCGTACGCGCCGCGGCCGTGCCGACCACGCCGGCACCGATGACGAAGACCTTGGCGGGTTTCACCCCCGGTACGCCGCCCAGCAGCTTGCCTTTGCCGCCGCGGGGTTTTTCGAGGAAATAACGCCCTTCCTGCGTGGACATACGGCCTGCGACCTCGGACATCGGGATCAGCAGCGGCAGCGAGCGGTCGGCACGTTCGACGGTCTCGTAGGCGCAGCATACCGCCCCGCTGTCGATCATGGCGCGGGTAAGGGGTTCGCTGCTGGCGAAATGGAAAAACGTGAAGACCAGCTGGTCTTTGCGGATCAGCTTGTACTCGGGGGCGATGGGCTCCTTGACCTTGACGATCATTTCGGCACGGGCATAGACATCCCCGATCGTGGGAAGGATCTCCGCCCCTACCGCCGTATAGGCCTCGTCGGCAAAACCGCTGTTCACACCGGCCGTAGCCTGCACATAAACCGTGTGGCCCCGTTTGACGAGCTCCTGGGCGCCTGCGGGGGTAAGGGCAACGCGATTCTCGTTGTTCTTGATCTCTTTGGGAATACCGATAATCATAAGGCTTGAAGTTTTTTAGGTTTTTTGCCTTTTAATTTACGGATTTTATCCGGAACAGCAAAATATTCCGGCTATTTTTCACTTCCGGGTCAAAATTTATAAGAGATCGTAAGATAGAACGAACGCGGATAGGCATAGGTATAGCGCGTGGCGTGGGGTGCGAAATAGAGGGCGTCGCCCGAACGGATACGCCGGACGCGCAGCGACTCGTAACCGCTGTAAACCGTATCGGCATCGCCCAGCAGGTTGCGCAGCATGAGCGAAGCAGTCAGCCGCGAACGGCCGAAATAGAAGGATTTGAAAAGCGAGGCGTCGAACGTGAAGGCGTCGCCGAGGCGCTCCTGGTGCGTGAAGGCATCGAACATCTCCCGCGTGATGCCGCCCTGCCGCGCGATGCGTGCCGTACGGCGCAGGGGCACAGGCTCGACGTAACGCAGCCCCGCATATCCCGCCGAGGCGCGGAAACCCCATCCCCGGGGGCCGAAATATGAGAGTTCGGCGCAAGCCGTAAGCTGGGGTGCGGCACCGAGCGTACAACCGCCCATGTGGCTTTCGGCACGGGTGTCGACGGCCGAATTGTCGACGTCGGAGATGACCGTGACGCGCGGGTTGCGGATATATTTGTACCGCCCGCCCGAAGCGGCGAGCGAAAGGCTCCAGCGGTATGCCAGGCGGAGGTCGGCAGCGGCCTCCACGCCGCAGGCCATGCGTCCGATGCCCGTAACGGCCATGTCGCTGTAAACACCCGCCATGTCGTCGTAATAACGGCGGGACTGGATGCCGTCGAGCGTGGCGACGGCGAAGGCCGTAATGCGGAGCGAAAGCCGTTCGCCGGTACGGGTGAAATTGAGCTCGGCGGCGTAGAAACGCCCGGCAGCGGGGTCGTCGACCGTACGGTTGTTATACAACGGCTGGTAGAACAGGTCGGCGGCATCGGGCACCGCAGCCCCGGCTGCGGCCGATGCTTCGAGGTAGCTGCGGGGCGAGAAAGCCCACCCCACCAGTGCCTTGACCGTATAGGGCGTGAACCCCATCCGCCGCGAGCGCCCGAGGGACTGCGTCCCGGGGAAGAGCTCTTTCTCGTAATACCCGCGGCGCAGCACGACGGCATCGCCCAGCGCGAGGGCGACGTCGGCACGAAGGCGGTCGGAACGGTACTCGGCCGACAGGCGGACGGTGGCCTCGCGCGTCGAGAGCGCATAGTCGTAGCCGAAACGGTCGCCCTCGCGGACGGTGCGGCCGGGATGGCGCAGGTCGTTTTGCAGGAGGTTGCCGTAGGTGTCGTCGTCCACGAGGTACTGGTCGATGTCGGTGATATGATCCGCCCCCAGCAGGTCGCGCATCTGTTTGTAGCTGCGCGTGCGGGCATGGCGGTAGGAAAAGCCGTAGCGGAGTGTCAGCCGCTCGTCCGGCGCGGTCGTAAATAGGGCGTCGAAACCGAGGTTGCGGATACGTTCGGCACGGTCTTCGAGCGTATAGACGGCATGTCCGCCCGCCATGCGGTTGCGGGCGATCAACTCGTCCCAGCAAACCTGCGTATAGCGCGCGTCGTTCGACCGCCATGCCAGTTCGGTTTCCCGGTCGCCCGTATAGCCGGGCAGGTAACGGTAATTGTCGGGCATGGGCGTACGGGCGTCGTACCACCCCAGGGCGCTGTATTTCCGCACCCCGTATTCGGCCCCGGCAGCCATGTCGAGCCAGGTCGCGGGCGACAGCCGCACGCAGTACGTAGCGGCGGCCAGCGGCACGAGCTCGCGCCGCACGCGCGAATTGCGGACTTTGCCGTCCTGGAAACCCCAGGCCGGATTGTAGAGGTTGTCGCCCGTAAGGCGGAAAGCCTCTTCGACCGAAGAGAGGCGTGTGCCCCGTACCGACGGTGGGACGATAAGGAGGAAAGCCAGCGTATGGCCCTCGCCGAAATGCCTGGCGGCACGGAATCCCGCCGTCAGGGCATTCGTGAAGACGCCTTCGACGTGCATGTCGCGCCCCGTGCGGGCCTCGACGGCGGCAGCGACATCCCAGCCGTGGCCCGCAGGCCGCGCAAAGGCAAGTTTCGCCCCGGCCAGGTAGTTGCGGTCGGTGAAACTGACGGAGGCATGGCAGGAGGGTTCGGCCAGCGCCCCGGGGAACCGGAAGGTACGCACGCCGCCGGCACCGCCGATGGCCTCGGGCAATGCCGCGATCCCGGCACGGCGCTCTTCCCGAGCCCCGAGCAGCCGCAGCGAACCGAAATAGCGGGACGAAATCCCCAACCCGGAAAAGGAGGCCGCCTCCGAGGAGTAATGCTGCCCGCGGCGGCCGAGCGCGATGTAGGGCAGATTGAAGGCCGAAATGCTGCCGTAGAGGTCGGGCATGGTCTGGATTGCCCGGTAGAAAAGCGAGGAGTCGGTAAGCACGATGGGCGTACGCTGCTCATAACCCGTGCCATAGGGATAGTATTCGTCGTCGGGGAGCTGGGCCGCAGCTCCGCACACGACGAACAGGAAAACCACGGTAAGAGCGTATTTGCGGAGCATGCACAGGGACTTTTCAGAATACAAATATAACTATTTTAAACATGTTTTAAATAGCAACAATAAAAACCGCTGAATTTCGTCCTTTATGGCAGTTGTGCCGGCAGAAAATATTTTTTGATTTTTCAGAATCAAATAATAATATGATATACAAACTATTACGCGCACATAAGCACGGGGGGGGGCTAACACCGTCCGCAAATTTGGAAAATCGGAAAACAAACCTCATATTTGTGAACTCTCAACAATCTCAAAGCGTCCTGACATGCAAAAAGCCCTCTTTCTCCTGCTGTCGGCAGCCATGCTGCTGTGTCTGCATCCGGCTGCCGCGCAACAACCCAACACCCTGACCGGGACGGTCACCGATTCGGCTTCCGGCAAAGCCGTCGGCTATGCCACCGTCTCGCTCCAGCGCGACTCGGTCACGGTCGTGAACGCCGTAGCCGCCAATTCGGACGGCCGCTTCTCGCTCAAAGCCCCCGAAACGGGCGACTACCAGCTCTGCATCACGATGGTAGGCTACACGCCCTACAAACAGGCCGTGAAAGTGCCCGCATCGGGCAAGGCGCTCGGCAAGATCGCCATCACGCAGGGTGTCGAGGTCGGCGACGTGGTGATCGAAGTCCAGAAACCGCTCGTAATGGCCGACGCCGAGAAGACCACCTACTCGGTCGAGGACGACCCGCAGGCTTCGACGAGCACACTCGACGAAATCATCCGCAAGGTTCCGCAGCTCTCGCTCGACGGCGACGGCAACGTCCTGCTCAACGGACAGAGCAATTACAAGATATTGCTCAACGGGCGCAATTCGGCAACGATGAGCAACAATTTCAAGGATGTGATCCAGAGCATGCCCGCCTCGCAGATCAGCCGCATAGAGGTCATCACCAACCCCTCGACCAAGTACGAAGCCGAAGGCGTGGGCGGCATCATCAACCTCATCACCCAACGCAAGAAGCAGTTCCACGGATACAACGGCAGCGTCGGCGCGAGCGTCACGGTGTTGGAGAACCCGGCCTACAACGGCAACGCCAGCCTCTCGATCCAGGCCGGGAAGTTCGCGGCGAGCATCATGGGCTATGCAGGCTACTACGACGGGGGCCGTACCCCCTCGGAATCGGAGTCGTGGCAGGAAAATTACGACTCGGAGAACCGCTACAACCGCAGTTACTCCGAAAACAAGGGCAGCTCGCGTTACGGCAACGTCGGACTGGACATGAGCTACCAGCCCGACACGCTCAACCTGATCACGCTCAACGGATGGCTGTGGCTCGGCCCCAGCCGCTACAAATCGCTGGGCACGAACGCGATCCTCGACCCCGAGATGAACCCGCTGCTGGAATACGGCAGGCGCCGCAGCCCCAAAAGGAAATACATTGGAATTGTATCC
>OGOF01002034.1_pt1 | contig 11178 bp, 10 predicted proteins | sample 1552621 | NCBI WGS metagenome assembly OGOF01 (sample SAMEA2580156, study PRJEB22360) | human gut metagenome | biome: human gut; feature: human-associated habitat; material: faeces | place: Denmark | collected 2008/2010
AACAGCCTGGTGCATGGCATCTTTGTCTGTGATTCGTTCACCAAAACTGCGACTATGTCAACGCCACGATGTTTGACCGTTATTTGCCATTTTCATGCCCGCTAAATACTTTCGTTACTGATGCTGTCCGCTTTGCACCATTTCATCATCACTGATTGGCGTTGTGTTTTTGGTCAGCACTCCAGCTTTACGTTTCTCTTTTAACCGGTAACTCTCTCCTTGTTCTTTTTGACGGACGCATTTTACGTTTGGGCTGGATGTAGTAACGCAGCATGGAACGTCCGCCCGTATAACCCATTGCCTTAATCTCCGCGAAGATAACCTCGCTATTCCAGACATTCTCTGCCAGGCGCATGTCGATGTAATCCATAAACGGTTTCAGCTTAACCATTTTGTGGCGGGTCTTTCTGGCTGGCGGTTCAGGGTATTTGAGGTAGCGTCTGACCGTCCGTTCAGAGCAACCAATCTGAGCCGCAATATCGACAATGTACGCGCCCTGCTGGCGCATTTGCTTTATCATGTAAAAGTCCTCTCTGCTCAGCATGTTGATGTCCTTTCTGGTGTGAGAACCTTAAGGAAACAACATGTTGGGTGGAGCGGACAATCCAAATGGTGAATTACCGTCTTATATCACTGGCGCTGACACCTGTAGTTTGTATACACAATCCCTGGCATTGAAACACACATATGAAGTGTACTTCGGATATGACCGTACGCTCAGGAAGTACGGCAGATTCCGTCAAAAATTACCTGTAAAGACAGACATCAGAAAAAACAGTGCTCGCCGCAGACCGGTGACCGGGCGAAGCCCGCGAACCGGCGAGGAAGCGCAATGTATCTGTAGTTACAGGGAGCAGGTACGCCCTGAAGCCCTTTCATAAAACGGTTGTGTGCGCTGTCCTTCTGGAATGATTTATCCACATATCCGGAGGCCCGATCCAGTAAACAGATCCATGAATGATCAACAAAGGATCCATTAAAGATCCCCATATCGCTGCAAACCTTGTCACTCATGGGCCGGGACCACGATCACATAAGCTGTGGCATGTTACTGATAAACTGTAACATGCTAATGATAAGCTGTATTCAGTAATCCATATACTGAAGTAAGTTAATGACATAAACTATGGTCAGTATGCCAGACTCAGTTGTTAAATACAGGCTGCAGGTTTTTCTTCAGTCAGTTAGCGGAGTTCTGACACACGATTTTCTGTTTATTCTTTTACTGTCCACAGGCTGGAGGCTTTCTGGAAAACGAAAATTCAGACATCAAAAAACTGTTCGGCGAGGTGGATAAGTCCTCCGGTGAGCTGGTGACACTGACACCAAACAATAACAACACCGTACAACCTGTGGCGCTGATGCGTCTGGGCGTTTTTGTACCGACCCTTAAATCACTGAAGAACAGTAAAAAAAATACACTGTCACGTACTGATGCCACGGAAGAGCTGACACGTCTTTCCCTGGCCCGTGCTGAGGGATTCGATAAGGTTGAGATCACCGGCCCCCGCCTGGATATGGATAATGATTTCAAGACCTGGGTGGGGATCATTCATTCCTTTGCCCGCCATAACGTGATTGGTGACAAAGTTGAACTGCCTTTTGTTGAGTTTGCAAAACTGTGTGGTATACCTTCAAGCCAGTCATCCCGCAGGCTGCGTGAGCGCATCAGCCCTTCCCTGAAGCGCATTGCCGGTACCGTGATTTCGTTTTCCCGTACCGATGAGAAGCACACCCGGGAATATATCACCCATCTGGTACAGTCAGCTTACTACGATACTGAGCGGGATATTGTGCAGTTACAGGCCGATCCCCGCCTGTTTGAACTGTACCAGTTTGACAGAAAAGTCCTTCTCCAGCTTAAGGCGATTAATGCCCTGAAGCGACGGGAGTCCGCCCAGGCACTCTACACCTTTATAGAGAGCCTGCCCCGGGATCCGGCACCGATATCGCTGGCGCGGCTGCGTGCACGCCTCAATCTGAAGTCTCCTGTATTTTCCCAGAACCAGACGGTCAGACGGGCAATGGAGCAGTTGCGCGAGATTGGATATCTTGATTACACGGAGATCCAGCGGGGGCGGACAAAATTCTTCTGTATTCACTACCGGCGTCCCCGGTTAAAAGCGCCGAATGACGAGAGTAAGGAAAATCCGTTGCAACCTTCACCTGCGGAAAAAGTCAGTCCGGAGATGGCGGAGAAGCTTGCCCTGCTTGAGAAACTGGGCATCACGCTGGATGACCTGGAAAAACTCTTCAAATCCCGCTGAACATAAACTGTAGTCAGTGAAGAGCGCTCCTTTACTGACTACAGCTTATATTAACCGGTGCAGTGAGTGGTCTGCTCACTGCAGTTTATATTCTGTTTCCTGCAGTGCTGTCTGTAGCTGAGCTGCCATCTGCCTGTCCCTTACGTAAGTGATCCCGTAACCTGATGCTGAGGCATTGCTCCCTTCATAAAACATGACTTACTCACTACAGCTTATATACATGCTCCAGCTTATGTTATGTCTGTTCTGCTGACCACAGCTTATATAAGGAAGCGCGTATGCCGTCACCTCAGGGGAGGCAGTGTACGCAGGATCTCCGCAGCATCCCGCCCGTCACCTGTGAAAGGCACTGCCAGCGTGGCAGCCATATCCAGTGCAAACACTCTGGTATAAACCTCCATCGAACGTGGATCCCTGTGACCAGCCAGTGCCTGGATGACTTTCCGGGGCTGGCGGTGATAGAGCATGTGCATGATATAGCTGTGCCGGAAGGTGTGTGGTGTGACCGGAATCGAAAAGTGTACCCCGTCAGCTTCGGCCCGTCTGACAGCCTGCTTCAGCCAGTTGCGCATGGTTTCGTCGGTCACGGCCCATAATGGTTCACGACGACGGGGCCGGGTGGTGATCATCCAGCTTTCCATCTGCCTGACATAGCTTATATCTGTCAGCGGCACCAGTCGCACTTCATCTTTTGGCGGGCGTCCGCGTCGCGCACGCACTTTTTCGGACAGGATCCGCACAAACGGTCTTACTCCATTCAGGTCAAATGATTCCGGCGTCAGCATCCGGGCTTCGCCAATACGCATTCCGGTATTCCAGAGGGTGGCGAACAGCATATGGTGACGCTGATCCGGCATATAGAAGAGAAGGGCACTCACTTCCGGGGCCAGCAGGTAGGCCGGTGTGGCCCCCGTGGAAGTGGCCATTCTTCTCAGGGAGAGCGCTGTTGCAAAATCCACCCCCGGCGCAATGGGTAACAGGGAGACGCGTTCTGGTGAATTCTGCAGGGGAATGACATTGTTCATGAGTTATTTTTCACGTAGCACACGCACTGTTTATGGATACAGGTATTCTGACCTGAACGCCCGGATCCTTCCACGACAATAAATCGCAGCGCGCGGATCCTTTTGTTTGCTTATCACGCATTATTGCGGGTAAAACCAAATACGTAAAGGTATGTTTTGCAGCAGGGATCCCGTATTAAGCCAGTCGTGGCGCGGGCTGAGGGCTGGTTTGCCGTTTTTGGGAGAATTGGGGTAATGCCAGGAACAGGCAGATACGGAGAAAAATCCTGCAGATAACCTTCTACGACAACTGAAGGTGTCTGACGCCATATTCTTAGCTACTTCTCAGTTTTAAGGCGGCTTAGTCACAACATAAGGTTATGCATAATAAGCATATTTTATTATGTTATGTTATGGTCTTGTTCATGCATGAACTGTTATCTATTCAGTCACTTTTAACGTTTTATATCATACTGCATATGACACAATCATCTTCTATATTCAGATTAAAAATATTATGACGACGATCAAATAAATTTAGTGAAATCATTACTTACAATAATATGTTTATGACATAATTTATCAAAAATATCCGACAACCTTCCTGAAAGGTTACTGCGAGGAGTCAAACAATGAAGTGTAATAACTTATTCACTCTTTTTTATGCTCTCTTTATAGCAAAACCAGGAAGTTAAAATGAATCAGAAGTGGAAGACGCTAATAGTTTCAGTATTAACACCATCAAGTATTATATCAGGGATTGCGTTGATAGTTCTCTGGGGATATTTCAGTCGTCTGGATCGACTTGATATTTTCTTTGATGTGATGAATATTAAAAGCATCTTGGTATTGGTTTGTTGTACAACTATTCTATCATTGATTATGATCATTTTTATTTTTTTTATAACATCTTTTTTTATACCAATAGTTATTCCTTATGATATAAAAAATCTTCCTGCTTACAATAAGATTCAGGGTAATTTTTTATCTGTAATGATGTTATCTGGCCTCTTCCCCATGGCCTTTATATACGTGTTATACTGTGCATTTGATTTTGACCAGAGTGTTAAAGATAACTCTGGCTGGTTATCTATTTTAAGTATAGGAGTACTAATAGTTGTTATTTCAGCCATAATAAACACGAGGTATCTTGAATATGACTTATCGTTTAAAAATAATAGAATGAAACTGTTGAGACGTGTTCAGATCTATCTTATCATTCCGTTGTCTATTGCTTTACTGGTGCATCTTCAGGTAATTCCACTGGAGATGGTTTTTAGGAATATTGAAACTTCAGATAAGAGTATTAATTTCAAAGTGATAGCTGAACTGGCTTTCATGTCATATTTTATTTTTATTCTGACAATACTTCCCGGCCTCATTTATCTAAAAATGAATCCACAGCATAAACTTTCTAAAAGAATTAGTTCTGCATTTGTCGCATCCTTGATGATATTATTAGTTATATCGACTCAAATAACCGTATTACCAGTAATTTTTACCCATTCAGTTATTAAGCTCTCAGGTATAAGTGACTTCAAAATACATAGCTACATTATTAAAACAAGTGAATATCCGGAGGAGTTTTTTTCCAATGCAGTATGGGGTAAAAAAAATATAAAACCGGGGGAATATTACTCTGTGCAGGCTGTTTCTATGTTTACGACAAACCAGTTTATTCTCCTTTGTCCCAAGGATATTATAAGGTTTTATCGGGAAAGCTGGAAGTTCGACCTGCTTAATGTAGACTTCGATACAAATACCAGGAAGAAACTCCAGGAAGAAGCAGCATATTGCGTACCAATTTCTGCAATATCTGTAAAACGATGGGATATGCCTCTTCAGGGCTCGAAACCCTCAAATTAGAAGGCCGCTCGTGCGACTGTATTAGATAGTAATGCGGTATGGAAAAATAGTGATGGCAAGATGAACTTGACTTGGCTAATCAAATACCGGCGTAGTGATTAGGAAACAGGGCTCGGATAACATTATTGCGCGGTTCATTGAACCTACTGATGACGCCGGATATATAGTCGTAAACCGTTTCGAACCAGTACTTATATCACCAGGAGAGTCCATATATGACCACCGTTTACAGTAAAAACGGTATCTGTTTTCTGATCCCTCCAGCGTCAAACTACCGTTGTAATGGTGAGGTCTGGTGCTATTGTAATAATTCAGAATATAATCTCTGATTTATTTCCGAACCTCGCCCTTGCCTGCGTAACCATCCGTCGCCCCCATCCTGTTTTCAGACTGCGGAAAAAGGCAAGTTTTTATCCCCCCACAGAGATTCAATCATATATCGCGTGTTTTGGAAGTGACAGTTCTTATTCCTGAGAATACTGCATGTGCAACACACTCGGCATCCATCGATACCACTTTTATCTCCAATAGGCAGGATAAAAAACAAGACTGTGAATTAAAGTAATCGGCAAATGAATGAGTTAGAAGATACTGAAAATGAATCAAGGACTAACCCCGTAGGGAATGAAAATAATAAAAGAACATCTTGTTTTTATTTTAATGAATGAGCATGTTCTTTTATATTAATAACAAAACCTATCATTAAACAAAATGATGAATGACAGAGTTTTCTTTAAAATAGCTTATATTATCTTACAGTAGCTGACATAGTGCAATATAAATTATCAGCTATGCCATAACGGCTTAGCAGTGTCTAAGCGTAAGAATCAAGACTTCAGTTACAGTTTACTCACGGTAGAAATATTTAAGAGCACTAACAATACTGTGTGTATAGTTTAGTTTTTTTAGGCATAGGCAAAAATAACTAATGGAAACATTGTTCCTTTCACAACTTTCTTGCTTTGAATAACCATCAACCAAATACTCCTTAAGAGCCATGATGTTTTTTTTACTTCTGATTGGTGATATTTCAATTAAAAGTGAAAAGTGTTCTCCATTCATACATGATTGAATTAGCTCTGTATTAAAGTTATTTCTTGGATAGGGGGAGGGAGTCATATATTATCTAACCTTATTTTTCTATTAAAGAATTGAAATAGAATAGACAGAAATGCTATTGGAGTAAGTATTTGATAGTAGGTAATTTACGCTCCTATATAGACTATTGTTACTCATATAATATTTTGGGGTGGCTTATGTTGTGACAGCGCCAGTTGTTAAAAACGTTGTACCGTCATACGGGATAATATAGAACAACCAATAACGATTACTGGTCTATGACCACCGCCAGAGATACAGAAAAGCTTTATCTGTAATGAGCTCAACTATATATCCCGTCAACTGCTGGTTCAGAGCGTTGTCGTAAAAATCCTGTGCAAATAAATTAGTCATATATCAAGCCATTTACGCGGTAACTGGCAGGTCTGAAATTTAACCTCCTGACGATGCAGGCTTGCATACATCCATAGTTTTACTTTGGTATGTGACTCTAAGTATGTAGATCATCAGTCCGGCATGGAACGCTGTTTTGACCCGCTAAAATCCTTACGGAAAAGTAAGGATGTGGATTTGCCCCTATATTTCCAGTCATCGGTTCGTCTGAGAATGACGTGCAACTGCGCACGCGACACCCGGAGACAACGGCTGACTAAGCTTACTCCCCATCCCCGGGCAATAAGGGCGCGTGCGCTATCCACTTTTTTGCTCGCCCATATTCAACGGCTTCTTTAAGGAGTTCATTTTCCATCGTTTTTTTGCCGAGCAGGCGCTGGAGTTCTTTAATCTGCTTCATGGCAGCAGCAAGTTCAGAGGCAGGAACGACCTGTTCTCCTGCGGCCACAGCAGTAAGACTTCCCTCCTGGTATTGCTTGCGCCAGAGAAATAACTGGCTGGCTGCCACACCGTGTTGCCGGGCAACAAGGGAGACCGTCATTCCCGGTTCAAAGCTCTGCTGAACAATAGCGATCTTTTCCTGTGTAGTACGCCGTCTGCGTTTCTCCGGTCCTAAGACATCAATCATCTGTTCTCCAATGACTAGTCTAAAAACTAGTATTAAGACTATCACTTATTTAAGTGATATTGGTTGTCTGGAGATTCAGGGGGCCAGTCTAAATTCCGTATTGCTGGTTCTTTATCGGTAGAAAAATCAATATCCATAGCATCGGTCGCAGGCGCTGATACATTGCAGAGCGACCGGGTATTAGAGTCGCTATTCACTGGTTATCACTGAACGCTGCGTGATCAGGGTTGCATTAATAAAATGATATGTTATAACATATCAATATTAACATATATTTTCGCATGTATATGAACGTAATCAGAAACGTCATTTGTACATTAATCATACTCCCGATAGGGTTACAGGCAGAGACCAGTCATTCTTCTATGGCTAAAGATACAATCACCGTTGTCGCGACAGGAAATCAGAACACGGTATTTGAAACGCCGTCAATGGTCAGTGTCGTCACGAATGACACGCCATGGAGTCAGAATGCGGTCACATCAGCCGGCATGCTGAAAGGTGTTGCCGGTCTCAGCCAGACTGGTGCAGGACGGACCAATGGGCAGACCTTTAATCTACGCGGCTATGACAAAAGCGGGGTACTTGTTCTTGTTGACGGCATCCGTCAACTCAGTGACATGGCAAAAAGCAGTGGCACTTATCTGGATCCGGCACTCGTCAAACGTATCGAAGTTGTCCGCGGACCAAACTCCAGTCTGTACGGCAGTGGCGGGCTGGGAGGTGTTGTGGACTTCAGAACTGCCGATGCAGCAGATTTCCTTCCCCCCGGAGAGACAAACGGTTTAAGTCTGTGGGGAAATATCGCCAGTGGTGACCACAGCACAGGCTCGGGGCTCACCTGGTTCGGTAAAACCGGAAAAACAGATGCGCTCCTTTCTGTCATTATGCGTAAAAGAGGTAATATCTATCAAAGTGATGGTGAGCGCGCACCTAACAAGGAAAAACCTGCAGCCCTGTTTGCGAAAGGCTCTGTCGGTATAACAGACAGTAACAAAGCAGGTGCCAGCTTGCGTCTCTACCGGAATAACACCACTGAACCGGGCAATCCCACTCAGACACATGGTGACAGCGGCCTGCGTGACAGAAAAACAGTACAAAATGACGTACAGTTCTGGTACCAGTACGCTCCTGTGGATAACAGCCTCATCAATGTAAAGTCAACTTTATATCTCAGTGATATCACTATCAAGACAAACGGTCACAACAAAACGGCAGAATGGAGAAACAACAGAACCTCCGGTGTTAATGTTGTCAACAGGAGTCATACTCTGATTTTTCCGGGAGCCCATCAGTTAAGTTATGCCGCTGAATATTACCGTCAGCAGCAGAAGCCAGAAGGCTCTGCCACACTATATCCGGAAGGAAACATTGACTTTACATCGTTGTATTTCCAGGATGAAATGACAATGAAAAGCTACCCGGTTAACATTATCGTCGGTTCCCGCTATGACCGGTACAAGAGCTTCAATCCCCGTGCCGGAGAACTGAAAGCCGAACGCCTGTCCCCAAGGGCGGCGATTTCAGTCTCACCGACAGACTGGCTGATGATGTACGGCTCCATATCCTCTGCATTCCGTGCCCCCACAATGGCAGAAATGTACAGGGATGATGTACATTTTTACCGCAAGGGTAAACCCAATTACTGGGTACCTAACCTTAATCTGAAACCAGAAAATAACATTACCCGTGAGATTGGCGCAGGTATTCAACTGGACGGCCTGCTTACAGGCAATGATCGGCTGCAGTTGAAAGGCGGATATTTCGGAACGGATGCCAGAAACTATATTGCCACGCGCGTGGATATGAAACGGATGCGTTCTTATTCTTATAATGTATCCCGGGCCCGTATCTGGGGATGGGATATGCAGGGAAATTACCAGTCTGATTATTTTGACTGGATGCTTTCTTATAACCGCACGGAAAGTATGGATGCCAGCAGCAGGGAATGGCTGGGCTCCGGCAATCCTGACACACTCATCAGTGACATAAGTATACCTGTTGGTCATGGAGGAGTTTCTGCCGGATGGCGTGCTGAACTTTCGGCAGCAGCCACGCATGTGAAAAAAGGCGATCCCCATCAGGCTGGCTATGCCGTACATTCCTTTTCACTGTCTTATAAGCCTGTAAGTGTTAAAGGCTTTGAGGCATCAGTGGCTCTGGATAATGCCTTCAACAAGCTTGCCATGAATGGCAAAGGAGTGCCGCTTTCAGGCAGAACTGTCAGTCTTTATACCCGTTATCAGTGGTAACAAATCATGATGAAAAATACAGGTTATATCTTAGCTCTTTGTCTGACAGCATCGGGGCATGTCCTGGCCCACGATGTCTGGATTACAGGTAAACAGGCAGAGAACAACATTACCGCAGAGATTGGTTATGGTCATAATTTCCCCTCAAAGGGCACAATTCCTGACAGAAGGAATTTCTTTGAAAATCCCCGGATTTATAACGGGAAAGAGACAATAACACTGAAGCCAGCGTCCACGGATTATGTCTATAAAACTGAGTCTGCAAGCAAAGATAATGGCTACGTTTTGTCAACATATATGAAACCGGGATACTGGTCGAGAACCTCTTCAGGATGGAAACCGGTCAGCCGGGAGGGCAGAAATGATGTGGCTTACTGTGAGTTTGTCACTAAATATGCGAAATCTTTTATTCCTGGTGAACAGCAGATGCCAGCACAACTCTATCAGTCTCCAACGGGGCATGAGCTTGAAATCATTCCGTTATCCGATATAAGTCGTTTCAGTGAAGATGTGAAGCTGAAAGTCCTGTATAAAACGTCCCCGCTCGCCGGAGCTATCATGGAGCTTGACTCGGTCAGTTATCTGAAATCATCCCGTCATACTCATGCAGTTGAGCACAAACATCCTGTTCATAAAGCAGAACTCACCTTTGTAACTAATGAGGATGGTATCGTCACAGTACCTTCTCTTCATATTGGACAGTGGCTGGCGAAAGTCCAAAATAAGAAAAGTTTTCAGGACAAAAGCCTGTGTGATGAAACTGTCGATGTGGCAACCTTAAGCTTCTCCCGAAATTAATGATACTATTCCTGCCCTGTATTTTACGGGCAGGGTATATCAACCGGAAATAGCCTACTGACATCCATGTAAAAAAACTCATAATTATTTTGTTGATGTATCTTACCTAATACATTGGTAGCTCCAGTTTTTATACCAGAGCATTCTCGTTGTCCCTATGTACTTGTCTGTAATATCACTGATATGCAGGAATAATATTCTTGGCATGGAGTCAGTTCCCCGTCATCTTAGGTATCACTTTAACTCACAGGTGTCCAGTAAATATGAACAGGATCCCAGTAATCATTATCAATGGTTTCCTTGGCGCAGGAAAAACCACTCTTATGAAAAACCTGCTCACACAGGCAAACAGGAATCACTTAGCTGTATCTGTCATTGTCAATGATATGAGCGATCTGGATGTTGATGGTGTACTTATTGCAAATACAGAAATCGTTAATATTGCGAACAATAATTTCGTGAGTATCACATCTGATAGTATCAGCAGCCAGAGTGGGATTAAGACGGTCGACAAGGCAATTAAAAATATGCTCAGGCATTATTTGCCTGACGTTATATTTGTCGAAACATCCGGAGGTAGCCACCCACTGCCATTAATTAAGTATCTGCAGACTCATGAGCGATTACAGCTAAAATCACTTTTATCACTTGTCGATACCGTTATGCTCAATGATGACTATAACGGAGGGAAAGCACTGATACCTGCATTTCAGGAGAATCTTTTCCATGGCAAGCGCAGAATAGAGAATTTACTGGCTGAGCAAATCATGTTTTGTAGCACTTTGCTGTTAACCAAAAAGGATCGACTGTCATTCGACATTGTCACCGATGTGGCGAAAGCAATCCATCCTCTGAATCCTTACGTAAATGTGATAGCTGTGTCATGGGGGAACCTTAAACTAGCAGAATTA
>OGOF01002038.1_pt1 | contig 11171 bp, 17 predicted proteins | sample 1552621 | NCBI WGS metagenome assembly OGOF01 (sample SAMEA2580156, study PRJEB22360) | human gut metagenome | biome: human gut; feature: human-associated habitat; material: faeces | place: Denmark | collected 2008/2010
CGTGTTCTTTCTAGGAGGAAAAAAATATGTTAGAAAACAAAGATTTTTACCCGACACCGGATAAATTGATTGAAAAAATGGTGAAAGGTCTCAATTTTAAAATGATTAGAACTGTCCTTGAACCATCCGCAGGGAAAGGAAATATTGTAGAATCTCTGCAGAAAGAAGCAAAGAAAGTTTTGGGATCATGGACAAGAGAAGAGAACTTTTTGGATGTAGATTGCATCGAGAAAGATCAGAATCTCCGTCATATTTTAAAGGGAAATGGCATGCGTGTTGTTCATGATGATTTCCTGACATATGACACTATGAAAATGTACGATTTAATCATTATGAATCCGCCTTTTAGTGACGGATGCAGACATCTTCTGAAGGCAATGGAAATGCAGGAAATTACCGGAGGCGCAATCGTATGTCTTTTGAATGCAGAAACATTGAAAAATCAGTGCAGCAACGATCGAATCCTTCTTGCAAAGAAGATCGAACAGAGCAATGGAACTGTGGAATATGTTCAGAGTGCATTTATGGAGGCTGAAAGAAAGACGTCGGTTGAAGTGGCTCTTGTAAAAGTACAGTTTCCAAAGAAGGAGAGACGTTCGTCCATTATTGACCGGCTACAGAGAGAAAAGGCAGTAAAAGAAACTGCAGATCCAATTACATCTCAGCTTGTGGAAAACAATTTTATTAAAGCAATCGTGGAACAGTACAAGCTGGAAGTGGAAGCTGGATGCAGGCTGATTAGAGAATACCAGGGAATGCAGCCGGTTATTTTGTCTGAGTTCAAAAAAAACGAAGACGGAAGAACGGAAGCAACAGGGGAGTGCATTCTTTCATTAAATCTTTGCACGCAGCGTAACCGATATGATGGACAGGCTTCTGTCAATGAATACATTCGTCTTGTGAGACGGAAATATTGGAAAGCATTATTTACGAATCCTAAATTTGTCGGAAATCTGACCGACAACCTTCAGAGAGAGTATTACAATAAGGTTTCCGAATTGATGGATGTTGAGTTTTCCGTGTTTAATGTCTTGGAAGTAAAAATTGACATGTTAAAAAATGTGTCAAGAGGCATTGAAGATGCCATTGTAGGGCTGTTTGAAGAATTTAGTCATAAACATTATTACTATGACGAAATGGGTTCAAACATCCATTATTACAACGGATGGAAAACAAACAGTGCTTACATGGTAAACAAAAAAGTAATCATCCCGCTCAATGCGTACACGTCATACAGTGGAAGTTATTGTCTTGATCACCGTGTAAGAACAAAGTTAGCAGATATTGAAAAGTGTTTCAATTATCTGGATGGTGGAAGGACGGATGATCTGGCTCTTAATGATGCCTTAACACTGGCTCAGAATTCAGGACAGACAAAAAATATTGATCTGAAATATTTTAAGGTTACTTTTTACAAAAAAGGAACCTGTCACATTGTATTCAAGAATGAAGAGCTATTAAAAAAATTCAATATTTACGGTTCACAGAAAAAAGGATGGCTGCCGCCGGCATATGGAAAGAAAAAATATTCTGAAATGAATTTGGATGAGCAGGCAGTAATTAATGCATTTGAAGGAGAAAAAGAATACGCCAAGGTTATGGCAGCCAGTGAGTATTATTTTTCAGATGTAGAAATGTTTTTGCTGGATTGTGCAAGCTGATTTATAAATTATTTTTGAGAAGTGTTAAAAATTAATACCTGACCACAGGAGAAAGAAGAGAAAATAATATGAATAAAAAAATTATTTTAGCAACATCATGTTGCGGGAAAAGTACAGCTGTAAAAAATTGCAAGTTGAATTGTGTTGACTTTGACAGTGCTCCGTACAGAACCAAAGACGCTGGTTGGAAAAATCAGTATGTATCAGAGTTGATCAAAAAAACAGAAGAATATGACGTTGTTTTTGCATCGTATTATGATGAGGTGGCAGCAAAATTAAGCCAGCTCATAAATGAAAAAGACTGGGAACTGTATATTGTTATCCCCAAAGATGATCCGCTGGTTGAGCAGATGCTCATTGGAAGAATGACACTGAGGGATACGGGAAATCGTTACAATAGATGGGTGCATCGACAGATACGCCAGTTTAGTAGCTTATCTGATGTCGAAAGGATAAAGTCATTTGCACCAAATGCGATTATTTATCAGATTGACTATGATCATCCGTATATTATGTCTCTTCCGTTGTACGAAAGTTTGGCTTTGCAGGAAGATGATGTAAAAGATAGTGTTCAACAGTAATTGAGGAGAGCGAAAAATGGAAGAATTAAGAAAATGCTATGCAGAGCTATCTGCCAGGTTAAGATCTATTGAAAACGATCACGAGACGGATATTCTTGATTTTATCAATCTTGATGAAGAAATTATGAATGATTTTCGTGGAGATTGGACGGATGATGATGTTCATAAGTGGTTATACTTTGTAGATCGCATGTCTGCAGTAACCAAAGCTTACAACATTGTACGCGAAGAACTACACCTTGGTGAAATGCTGCCAGGAATTGAGGAAGTGTAAGAGTATGGTGCCGGGTGAATATATCACCCGGCATGGTAAGAACAAAATTAATAAGAGTATATTCTTTGGAGGTGTAAAAATGTCAAAAGATTTAAAATTATATAAGCTGATTGAAAAGTCAGTAGACTATAGATGGTGTGGAGATTCGTTTTGTGTGTGGGTTACAATAAGTAATTTGCAATTTTTCGTAGATGAATTAAAGCAGATTGTTGGCGAAGAATATTTTCAAGATGACGGATTTGATGTAAAAATTCAAGTGGATTGTGTTATCTTTGGTGATTTAAACACAATCTTTGATGAATTTGATTTTAAAGAAATGTTTGCATGAGTAGAAAGGAACATTTCATGGGAAAGGAAGGTAAGAAATTATGTCTTTAACATTAGAAGAATTAAAGGAAAATCGTAATAATGTCATGTCAATAATGGAAAACAGAATTATTGACATGACAAAATGCGATAGAAAAACGGCAAATCTAATTGCAAATGAAGTATTAGATTTGGATAGAGAAGCCGAATATTTATTAAAAGATACTATAGATTAGAAATACGTGTTTCATATGGAAGGAGAAATAAAAATGGATAATAAAATACACTGGTATGAGTTGTGCTTCTATGGAGATGAAGATACAGAAAGCGAAAAATATGTAGCAGACAAAGCGTGTAGTTATGTAATAAAAACAGAAATCAAGCCTGTAATTGATAATAAGGTAGCGTTAAAAATTCTTTTTGGCGAAAACCCTATAGAAGAGGAAATTGATTTAATAAATAACTGTACTTGCGTTATGGAAGTTGGAGAAGATGAAGCTAGTTTCTTTGATATTGAGGGACTTACAAAGAGAGTTGAAAACGAATATGGAGTATATTACACAAGAGAATGAAACTAAGATTTACATGAATGGAGAGAGAAAAATGTTATATATTGCAGTGAAATGGAAAGATGGAACAGTGACACACAGAACTTACAATGATCCGCATGTGCTTGAAAGACAGTATACGGAAACGGAAATCAGAGAGATTTACAAAAACAATCCGGATGTTGAATATATCAATATTGCGAAGTAACAAATTCACATTTGTTGATTTTTTGTATAAGACAAAATTTATAATGATACATAAAGGCAGCTAGGAAAATATAACCGGCTGCCTTATTAAGTGGAATTAATGATAACACATGTCTGAAGACATGCGGCAGGAGGATACAAATATGAAATTTAAAAATTTACCACAAAAAGAACAGGAAGGATATGTGATCAATTATACGGATCCTATCAAAATAAAAATATATTTATTGTGCTATCAAAATGTGGAGAAGGCAATAAAAAAATTAAAAGAGAATGACAAAGATGCACTTTCCATTGATACAATTATTCGTAGGAAAGATACAGAGGAACATATTAAAGCAAGTGAAAATGACACCATTCCGGTTATAAAAGTACTAATCAGTGAGGGAAAATATTTTCATAAAAAGCGTGACTATCAAACACTTGCTGAGTTGGTGGAAAAGGAATCCCGTGCATTAAACATGATTCCAAAGGAGTTTGTTACAGATGAGCTTGTAGATCATGCAATCAAACATCAAAAATATCTCCATGTAAGAGATATCCCGGCAAGATTCATGACGGCTAAACGTTTTGTTACTCTGTGCAAAAAAGACTGGAGTGCTGTTAATTGGCTTTCCCAATATATAGATCTTCTGTCAGACGAAAATTTACTGGAAGTTATTTGCGAAAATAGCGGAGGACTGCGAGAAATTCCTATAGAAAGGTGGAACAAGAATCTGCTTTATCATTATCTTGAGTATTGTGTAAGAAATTACAAAGATACTGGATTTACGGATTATATGATAAAACTACCGGATGAATTAAAAGACAAAGTATTTTATCAGTGCTGTTGTATGACTGGTGGATTTCATTACAGCAAGATTCCTGAGAACCTGAAAAAGATAGTGATTTCCTGGAAACTTATTGCAGAAACGATAAGACGATGGGATATTTATGATCGTGGAAATGGTAACCATATGTATTATAATGGGCTTGGATGGATGCTGCAATATCTTCCAGAAGAGTTCAAATCAAAAGAGGTATGTCTCGAAGTCTGCAAGAGATATCCGTATGCAATACGTTATGTTCCGAATGAGTTTGTAGAGGATGATTCATTTTGGAATGAGCTGTTAAGTAACGGATGCTATACACCACTTTTAAATTTGGAAAAAGTCCAGGAAAAACATTTATCAAATAAATACCGTGATTTCAAAAAAGAGGTTACGAAAGATGACGAGTTGCATAACGGATCTTATAATCCGAAGACAGAAGAGGATTGGAAGCTTTTTTTAAGCAAGCATGGTGCTAAAATTACAGAAATGCCAAATAAATTTCTGACAGTGGATATGCTGCTTATTGCAATGCGTTCAAATAGCTTTGCAGTTGAAAGAAACACAGATATTATTGATAAGCTGTCTGACGTAGACAAAGAGTCTTTTTGGAAAAAAGTAGTAGAAGAAAAACTTTTTAACAGACCGATATCTGTTCCAGATGAATATATGTCAGAAGATGTGATATGTGAATGGGTAAAAGGAAAGTATTGTTATGACACAAATGATATTTCCAAAGTATACCGCACGGAAAATGTGCTGGTTGAATTTGCAAAGGCTCATCCAGACCGCTTTACCTTTGGATATGAAGAGCAAACACAATCCTTGATTGATACAATGATGTCCCTTCAAACAAAAGACATCTGCAAAGGAATGTATCTGAAAAAGGTGCGTCCGGATTTAAGAAGAAAAGAACTTGTTGATGAACTGTGCATATCAGTTCCAAGAGAAATGATTTCTCTTGATACTATCACAAAAGAGCAGATAGATGGAATCATTTCCAGGTTTCCGGGACTTATTGTAGAAGCACCTATGTGGTATATCAGAGAATTGCGGGCTGATGGAGAACATAACAGTGTAAAGAATATGGAAGATAAAAAAATGTCCTTAAGAAAATAATTCGCTCATAGATGGACCTTTAAATGTTCCACTAAAAAAACAGATTGAATTTACCGATATTCGGGTCGATGAATGGGAACAGATTAGTTTTTTTGATCTGCTAGGAGCGTGACTGATTCTACAAAAAAGTTGCAAATATTCAATATATATGGTAAAATAAAATCATAAATAAAATTAAAAAACAAATCAAAAAAGCCATGTGAACTTCGCATGGCTTTTTATAATGTGATCGCCAAGGAGCGATCTTTTTTTATGTCCTTTTACAGGACTTTAGTATAGATTAAGTTTTATCTTTTAATCTAAATTACACGTTACAAAATTGTAACGTGATGAAATATATAAAAACGTACATTAAAAAAATTATAGTGGAGGAAAAAATGAAAGTTAATTACATTGGCTTTGGAGGAACTGGAAATTACCCATGTTATGAGGATGAAAACGGGAAAATATATTTTGATCTGGATAACGGGCATGGTGAATTAGACTTGCACACAGGAGCATACAGACATCCCGAAGATGGGGATATTTGCGGTGAACCGTTTGAAAGAGTTATGGAAGAGGTTGAGTGCGAGGCTCCTTTCAAAAGACATCCGAGGGAATTTGATTATCGGATGTTAAGCAGGCTGCAGCATGATTGTGAGTACTTTCTTGGGTTTGGTTTTGGACATGAAAGTAATTTGTACTATAAGACAGTTGAAAAACACTGTGATGAAATGGAAAAACTATGGAAATCATTTGCGGATGATGAGAAACCGGAATGGCTGACCAGGGAACAGATTAAAGAATACAGAGAAAAAATGATGATAGCACGAGGTAATAAATATGGAGAAAATTTTTAATAACAGATACAAAGCAGACGAAGGAAAATACTTTGTATTAACAGAAAAAGGAAAAAGAAACGTACCAGCCTACAAAAACATTTCTGTAGGCGAGCCGGTAGCGGAAGGATATGATAGTACGATAGCCGCGGAAAGATTCGTGGAAAATGGGTACTTGACAGAAACACCTATTCCTGACTGGATTGAATCCACCGGTTATGAGGTGGTATACGACAGAAAAGGGAATACAATCCATGTTGGTAATACGGTTATATTTCCAGCAAGAGAAATTGCGGAAAAGTATTTGACTCATGCAGAAAATTATTCTTGGATAAAAGAAAAATTATATATCAGAGAATGTATTTATCGTGGACCAAAGATTAAAGAATGCCGACAGTACAATGGAAAAAAAGTCTATAACGAAAGTTGGTATTATGGACCAGATGCACTGGAAGTTGGTGATTTAGTGGAAGAAAAAATTGTTGATGAAGCAATGAATATGCTCCCGCCGGCATGCATGAGAGGTGATTGCTCTCAGGTTGGAGAACCGGCGAATCACATGTATGTGATGTTGTATCATAAAAGTTGACACCACATTCTCAAGGATTTTGATATAATCAATACGAGAACAGGAGAAAACATTATGGCACGAAATCAAAGAACCTATGACAACGAATACAAAGCACAGGCAGTTAAGCTTGCTCAGGAAATAGGCGGAGCCAAAGCAGCTAAAGAACTGGGCATACCAGATGGCACGATTTACTGCTGGGTAAAAGCATTTAAAGAAGGACGCCTTAGCGCTTCAGAAGCATCCCATACTCCTAAAAATGCTTTATCACTTAATGATGAGCTTATCGAACTCAGAAAACGTGTGAAAGAGCAGGATAAGGAAATCCGTCGTTTAAAGGAAGAAAATGAATTTCTTGAGGAAGCAAGTGCTTTTTTCGCAGCCAGCCGTCGGAAGTCAGCAAAAAACAGAGATTAATGTTTATTGCAATCAAAACGGATGACGGCAGGATCAAGGGTAAAAATTCTTTTTATTGCAGAGCACTTCATGTTTCCAGACAGGCATTCAATAAATATCTAAAAACAAAAGCGACTCCTTGGAAATATCAGCCGTTGGCAGATGCGATGGTTGCTATTTGCCGTGAAGATGAATGCAATGATACATATGGAAGGATCCGTATGTATCAGGCGTTACAGCTCAAACAGCCGGAAGGAGTAGACATTCCTGGTGAGAGAACTGTTTATCGTGTCATGGAAGAAATTGGTCTTACTCATAAACCGAAGCGTAAGCCTAACGGTATTACCAAAGCAGATAAAGAAGCTCGGAAATCAGATGATTTAATTAAGCGGGACTTTTCAGCTGAGAAACCTCTCGAAAAGTGTATTACAGATATGACTGAAATAAAGGCTTCCGATGGAAAACTGTATGTTTCAGCTATCTTTGACTGCTACGATTTAGCAGTGTTAGGTCTGGCTATGGATACGAATATGAAAGCTACCCTTTGTGAACAAACCTTAGATAATGCCTATAAAGCATATCCGATGCTCCGGGGTGCCATTCTTCACAGTGACAGAGGTACACAGTATACTAGCGAGTTGTACCGTAACGCAATCAATAAATATGGCATTCTTCAAAGTATGAACAGTGCCGGTGGCAGATGCCATGACAATGCAAGATGTGAAAGTATGTGGGCACGATTCAAAGAAGAATTACTTTATGGACGCTACGACGCCACCTCAATGACTGTAGAACAGTTAAAAACTCTTATTTGGAGATATTTTATCAGTTATTGGAATAATCGGAGAATCTGCTCTGCTAATGGTGGACTACCTCCGATGGTTAAGCGGCAACAATACTATACTTCACTACAAGAGGCAGCATAAAGTCGAACATCCTTGTGAAAAAAGTGTAAACCAATATTGACAATATCAATGATAATGTCAGTGAGAAAATGCGCCCAGTATACACAACATTTAAAAGGGTTGCAGAAGATACATGGGAGTATTGTGGAAGTTGTTTCCGCGGGGAAAATATTCAACGCGGGAACAACTAAGTTATGTTTAATGGAAGGAAAAAGATATGGGATCAAAAATAATAAAGGAGTATATTCTATGCAATATGCATGGTAAATCCAAATTTGACGTAGAGGATTATATTCTCTCGTTCTATAAGGATGAAGAAATAACAGAAGGCCAGTTAACCGAACTGTATGCATGGCTTGATCGTATATACGATGATGTAATTGCATGAGTTCAAGAATAAATTACAATATAATATCGCAGTCAATATAACCTGATAGTTTGTTGGCTGCGATAGAATGGAGAAAATATAGAATATGGGATGGACGGAATATAGGGCATCATATTTTAAATCCGGGAAAGTAGACCGAAAAGCAGAATGTGATGCTTATTTTTTAGAAGGACACAATAGAGGACACTTTGACGTGTTAAAATCGGTAGTGATTGGAAGTGTATATTATCCTGCCATAAAAAATCGTATGCGTTATCTTGGAGAATCGGACAGCTATGAACCGATAGACGATGGAAAAGTATGGTGTGCCATTTTTCTAACATCTATAAGTGGAAATAATTTTTCCTATAAGGACATGGATGAAACTATGATTCCTTGTTATTATGACTGCCCGGAATCAATCTTAAAGCTATTAAGCGATACAAATAATGAAAATGCTTTGGAGTACAGAAGGCTGTGCCGGGAAAAAAAGAAGGAAAAGAAAAAACGATCTTTATCGGCATTGCCAGTGGGAACGGTTATTAAATGGAAAATTGGAGAAACAGAAAGGGTTACTTATAAGCATGAGGCAGCCTATCAGTTCAAAAGACCATTTTGGATGGCAATGGACGATTCTCGGTATTACAAGAAAACGCAAATCAGTAATAACTGGGAAATTTTGGAGGAAAATAATGGAGAAATATTGTGTAACAGTAGCAGGACCATTTGAAGAGGAAGTGTATCGTTTCAATTCAAGTGATCCAAAAAAAATAATAAAAAAGTGGTTTGAACAGGAAAAAGCACATGCATTGTGTGCAAATATTCAGGCTGCAACAAGAGAAGATGCGTTAATGCTTCTTACATGGGCTTTTGAAAATATAGAATATGTTAAGAAGCAGTATCCAGGTTGTCATTACAGATGGAATTATATTTGTGATGGGATAGAAAAGGAAATATCAGAAAAATGTAAAAACTTTCAATGGGAATGGGATTCTGTATTTCCATTCTGCATGGGTTAAAACAAATATGGAGGGAAAACACATGTTATATAAAATAAATTTTTTAAATAATGGAATTTCACACGCTAATCTGGTAGAAGCAAGCAATATAGAACTTGCAAAAAGTTTTTTTGTTAAGGAACACTTGGATGGAGATGCAACAAGGCTTGTGGAGATCAAAGAAAATAACGAATCATACAAACCTGGACAGCCGTGTTGGAAAGTTCCGGATGATTGGAAAGTCAAGGTCCTATGGTTCAGCCGGCACGAAATGACGACGGATCAGAAAAAAGCTCTCGGTGCATGTGAAATCAATCAGATAAACAGAACCATTGGTTCTGCATATGAACTGAAGGAAGAGATAGAGCAAAGTGATATTGTTGCGATTGTTGCTCCGATTGGTTTGCAGCAACAGTTTTTAAGCATTGCTGGAAATAAGCCTGTAATCATGGCTGTGAATGACCGAATTTTGATTCCAACAGAAGATGGAGAAGATAAGGTAAGTTTCAAATTCGTAAAATGGGAAAGAATAAAGAAAATTGAGGTCGTAAAAGAGGACTTCAACTTATAGGATTATCATAGAAAGGAGAATGGCAGGGAAATTTATAATGAAAATTATGAATTTCCCTGCGTATAAAATAATGGAAGTAGAATTATTATTGCAAATACAAAAAAATATCAAAAATGTCCGTTTTGCGGACGTAATTATACTAAAGAGAAAGATATGTTTAGCATCCACGAAGATGGAACTTTTGAGAGAAAATGTATGTGCGGATATGAGATATCCGGGCATATAGATATAAACGGCATAATTGAGAAAGATTATAATGAAAGTTGTGCCAAAAATGATTTTTTGATGGAGCTCAAAGAAGGCAGTTTATTACATAATGATGCAAGAGGACTGTTGATACAATATCCATCAGTTGGAAATGATACGCAGTTTTGGATGACAGCAATAAAAATAAAAAAAACGTACCAAAATTACATGGAATTAGAGGATTTGTTCCGGAATATTATAAATGACTTGAGTAAATGTAATAATTCTTTGACATTTTTTGATACAAACTTTTTACAGGCAGTTGTAGATCGCGATGTTTGGAATCTGCATATAATTGCGGAGCTGATCAAAGAAAATAAATGGGGAGATAAGACTGATCAAATAAGTGGCAGCCTTATCACAAAGGAAAATGTAACAAATTTTATTGACCGATTTCATTATCAGAATGTTCAATATATAACAAGTTTATTTTCGTTAATTCCCATGAAAAATATTGGGGACGATCCTGAAATCATTGAAATTATGATTGATTACGGGTGTTACCAGTATATCCCAGAAAAGTATAGAAACGATAAAATGCTGACAATCAAAGGAATACAGCAAAACAAAAGAAGTGTTCAGTTTATGGGAGAGGTTCTACGGAAAGATTTTGATTTTGTTCTCATGGTAATAAAAAGCTATGGGAAAGAGATCTACGCCGAATTAGGCGACCATTTCAACATATTAAATTATGTTGATGAAAGTCTGCAAAAAAATAGGAAACTTATAAAACAGAATTTTAAACGGAACGGATATACATTATCCGATGCACCCCTGTATATACAGAAAGACAAAAA
>OGOF01002052.1_pt1 | contig 11125 bp, 6 predicted proteins | sample 1552621 | NCBI WGS metagenome assembly OGOF01 (sample SAMEA2580156, study PRJEB22360) | human gut metagenome | biome: human gut; feature: human-associated habitat; material: faeces | place: Denmark | collected 2008/2010
CAGTCATCAACTGAAAAGCCGGTTTCAGAAATATTCGAAAATACCCACAGCAAACGGTATGACCGGAAGAGATGTAGTGGAAAAAATGTTGCGGGATAATGGAGTGACAGGCGTTAAAATCGGTTCTGTGGAAGGGATGCTGACCGATCACTACAATCCGGTGAATAAAACCATCAACCTCAGCCGGGATGTCTATTACGGAAACAGTATCGCCGCTGCAGCCGTAGCTGCCCACGAAACGGGCCACGCCCTGCAGCACGCCAAAGGATACAGTATGCTTAAGCTACGGTCAACGTTGGTGCCGGCAGTAGAGTTCGCTTCCCATTGGGTGCAATGGATTTTGCTGGCCGGTATCCTGATGGTGAACAGTTTTCCGGGACTATTGCTGGTCGGGATCGGGCTTTTTGCCATTATGACCTTATTCAGTTTCGTTACCTTACCGGTAGAGATCGATGCCAGTCACCGCGCATTAGCCTGGCTGCGCAATTCCGGAATCACGGATTATCAAACCCAGGGATATGCTTTCGATGCTTTGAAATGGGCAGCCTATACTTATGTGATTGCAGCTCTCTCTTCACTGGCCACCTTGCTTTATTACATCATGATCTATTTAAACAGAAGAGATTGACCTATTGCTTCATGTGACAATTTTATCAAGATTAATTCCCAATAGCAAAAACGGGATCCAATAAAACGGATCTCGTTTTTTTTGTTGAATATCAGCAAGAAGCTTCTGTTATACCTAGCTAACCGTATATTTACATTAAAAAAATAAAAAAATCTGCTACCTCCTTTCGTTCCCCTCATCGTATATACAGAGTAAAATTAGCAAATCTTATAGAATGTTGGAATACGACAACAATTACATACGGCGTCTGATACAACTTGATTTGGTTGGCGGACTTTCTCCGGAAGAAAAAGGGAAATTGGAAGATTGGATCAATGAATCGGAAGAACACCGGTTACTTTTTTGTAAAATAAAAAAGCAATTGAGTATAAATGAAATAAGAAATTATTTACAGACCGATGTAGAAGATGCCTGGAAAAAAGTGAGGGAAAAGACGTTCGGAGCTCCCGCTGTCCGTCCGCGCAGGGTACTGAAGTGGTTGAAATATGCCGCAGTGGTGATACCGGTTTCATTATCACTGAGTTTGTGGTATGCCTGGAAAGAGAAAATGGAAAATAAACAGGCAACAGTGGCCTGTTTAAGTCCGGTTTTGACATTAGATAACGGAGAAAAATATCAGTTGGATCCGGAAGAACAAACAGAAATATATGTGGATGAGGAGGTAAAAGCATACCAGGCAGGAGGAGGGTTGATTTACGATACGACAGCCCGGCAAGAAGAAAATAAATATAACCGTATCGAAGTACCCCGGGGGAGCGAGTATTGGATAGTATTGCCAGATGGGACACGGGTGTGGCTGAATGCAGCGACCGAATTAAAATATCCGGTCGCATTCCATGCAAAAGAAAGACGGGTATATCTGAAAGGAGAAGCCTATTTCGAAGTGGCTCCCGATAAAAACCGCCCTTTCTATGTAGAAACAGAAGAGGTTAAAATCCGGGTACTGGGAACGGTGTTCGATGTGAATACCCACTACACCCGTGGGGTAAGGACCGTACTGGTCGAAGGTGCTGTAGCGCTTGAATGGGGTGATCAAAAAGAAATCCGGATGAAACCCGGAGAATTAGCTGACTTTGACCGCACAACGACAGAGGTTACTTTAAAGGAAGTGGATGTCACTTCCTATATTTCCTGGAAAGAGGGATATTTCGTTTTTGAAGACGAACCCCTGGAAGAGATCATGCACACCCTGTCGCTATGGTACGATAAAGAGTTTCTTTTTGTAGGAAAACGAAGCCGGACTCTTCACTTTTCCGGTCATATCAAACGTTATGAGCGGATAGAAACGATTTTGTCGGCCATTACCGACGTGACAGGAGTGGAATTCCGGATGAACGGACAAATAATCTTAATACACTAGATATCAATTTAATTACAAATTTATGGAAAAAAGACGATTGTGTTTCCAAACTCCCCGAGGGTGTTGGGGGAAAAGTTGGAAGATTGCAAGAATGTTTTCAGTATTGATGTGTACGCTGACTTTTTCTGTATCTGCTACTGCTTTTGCACAGCACGAGCAGGTAACTTTGAATTTCAAGCAGGTAACGGTCAGGCAGGTATTGAATGAAATTCAACGACAAACCCGTTTGAGTTTTATCTACAACACCGAACAAACTGAACAACTGGGACAGATTTCTATAGAAGCCCATAACGAGAGTGTAACGAGTTTATTGGATCGTATTTTTGCAGGGACCGGATTGACTTGGAAAATTCAGGAAGATATGATTCTGATATCCCAGACTACTGCAGAAACGACAAAGCGCCAACAGGCTCAGCAAGAAAAAATGGTGATACTCACCGGGACAGTTACCGATGCTCAAAAAAATGCCTTACCAGGAGTAACCGTAAAAATCGCCGGCACAAGTATCGGAACTTCTACAGATGTTAACGGTAAATTCCAGTTTAGTTATCCCCAAAACCAACAACAGATCGTACTGGAATTTTCTTTTGTCGGCATGCAGACAACTTCTGTAAAATATGCCGGTCAAAAGGAGATAAATGTGATTCTTTATGAAGATCAGAAGGAACTGGATGAGGTGGTGGTGACCGGTTACCAGGTACTGGATAAACGGACCCAGACCAGTGCCATTACAACGGTTAAAGCAGAGGATATTATGATTCCGGGGGTAACGAGCATTGACCAGATGCTGGAAGGACGTATTCCTGAAATGACCTTTATGCTGAATTCCGGAGAAGTGGGAGCTACTCCCCGTTTACGTGTCCGGGGAACTTCTACTTTGCTGGGAAACCGGGAGCCTCTGTGGGTATTGGACGGTATCGTGATGACAGACCCTGTCGATGTCGATCCCGACGATTTGAATAATCCCGATTACCTGAATATTATCGGTAATGCCATTGCCGGTATCAATCCTCAGGACATCGAACGGATCGATGTATTGAAAGACGCTTCTGCCACGGCTTTATACGGAACACGTGCAGCGAACGGAGTGATTGTAGTAACTACCAAAAAAGGACGGATCGGAAAACCGGTTCTTTCTTATACACACTCTTCTAAAATCACTCGCCGCCCACGCTATACCGACCGGAATATCAATCTGATGAATTCTCAGGAACGGGTACGATTCGGGAAAGAACTGGCAGACCAGCATTATATATTTCCTACCCAAATGCCGATGGTAGGATACGAAGGTGCTCTTTATCGTTTACAGAGCGGTCTGACAGACTACGATACCTTCCTCAACGAGGTAACCTGGTACGAACAGGTCAATACCGATTGGTTCGATATTCTGACCCGGGATGCGTATTCCCATTCCCATACGTTGAATGTAAGCGGAGGTTCGGATATCGTTCGCTATTATGCTTCCCTGGGATACGACCGGGATAACGGGGTTTCCAATACAACTTATACGGAAAGATACACCGTAACTGCCAAAATGGATGTACAGATGACTTCCAAAATGCTGATGGCAATCAAACTGAACGGTAATGTACAAAAGAAAAACCACCTGGTCTCCACCCTTGATGCGATGGATTATGCTTACAATACGACCCGGGCATTACCTTGTTTCAACGAAGATGGTTCCCTGTTTTATTACGAACGTTATAGAGGAGGATACGGAGGACAGGGAAATAAATACCTGCGTTATAATATTGTCAACGAAATTGACAACAGCTCCAGCGGATATGACGGTAAGGGTATTCAGGTCGATTTAAACCTGAAATACAACATTCTGCCCACCTGGGATGTCACAGCTACCGGTTCATATTCTGTCAGCAGCACCTTACAAGAAGATTGGTGGGGCGATAAAACAGCCTATGTCGCTGCTTTGAAAAACGGGGAATACGAAGATAAACCGATACCGGGAGATGACGGAAAATGTATTCTTCCCTATGGAGGTATTTTGAAAACCAAGAATTCAGATACGGAAAATCTGACATTCCGTTTACAATCCAATTACCGTAAACTGTTCGGAGAAGATGACCAGCATTTGATTACAGCCCTGTTAGGATATGAGGTTAATATGCTACGTTCCAAATCGATGAATAATGAAGTGAGAGGCTATTTGAAAGAAAGAGGGATGCAGTTTGCCGATATGAGTTCGCTGAACCTCGACGACTACCCTTTATATAAGGAATGGCTCCAGCAAAATCACCTGACCCTAACCCGGGGATTGACCAATCAGTTGAGTTTATACTTATCCCTGACTTATGGTTATCGGGAATATTTTACATTGAATGTAAACGGACGTACGGATGCTTCCAATAAATTCGGAAGCCGGAGTAACGAACGTTTATTGCCGGTATGGTCGGTATCCGGCATGTGGAATATACAGGAAACTTTCCTGAAAGAGGCTTCCTGGTTGTCTGAAATGCGCTTACGCATGTCTTACGGTATGCAGGGAAATATGCTGGACGGCCAGACTCCGAATATGCTGATCACTCAACAACCGATAAATTCTTATTACAACGAGAACGTCTCCAATGTATATCAGTTCCCGAACCCCAACCTGAAATGGGAAGAAACGAAGCAAACCAATATCGGATTGGATATGAGCTTTTTTAACGGACGCCTGAATATCGGTGGAGATTTTTACTACAAAAAGACTGAAAATGTCTTCTCTTGGGTAAATGTAGCTCCTACCAATGGATTGACTTCTTATCTGATGAATAACGGGAGTTTGAAAAATGTCGGTTATTCGGTCACTTTGTCGGCAACTCCAGTTAAAATCAATGATTTTGCCTGGAGAATTTCTACCAGTTATTCAGCGAATAAGAACAAGACACAAACGGATGCCGTCGAAAAATACGAACTGGAAGATTATCTGGCAGGTACGGCTATCATTAGCGGAGAATCCGTCGGTACGTTTTACTCCTATGAATTTTTGGGATTGAACGCACAAAACGGAACACCGGTATTCGATGACTATACCGACCGCCGGCATTTACTGGAAGACAAAAGTCTGGAAGATGTAGTCCGTATGGTGATGACGAAGAGCGGGACCCGGGAACCGGTCTTTAGTGGTAATCTTTTCAATACATTTACCTGGAGAGGAATCACTTTATCCTTCAACCTGGCCTATAGTCTGGGTTCCAAAGTGCGTCTGTTCGCTCTGTACGAACCGATCATTTCGGGAGTCAGTGCGGAAAATAATGTACGGAAAGAGTTTGTCAACCGTTGGCAAGTGCCCGGAGATGAAAAACGTACCCGTATTCCGGCCATTATCAATCGTTCGGACGAGATGTACGATTACTATAACCGCCATTGGTCGCAGGAGCAAAGTAATAAAACCAAAACTTTTGCCTATAACCTCTGGGATATGTATGACAATTCCGACATCCGGGTAGTCAGCGGTAATTATCTGAAAATGCAGACACTGACTTTACGTTATTCCTTACAACCCAAATTGCTGAAAAAGACTCCGTTTTCTTCCGCTTCAGTTTCTTTCAGTACACAGAATCTGTTTACCATCTCCGCCAAGGCCCTGAAAGGCCAGGACCCTTCACAAGCCGGATTTGCTAAACCGAATCTTTCGGTACGTCCGAATTATACGATAGGACTAAATGTTTCATTCTGATAAAAATGATGGATATGAAAAAAATAATATACGGAATTGTAGTCGCCTTGTTTTGTTCCGGATGCGATAATTTCCTGGAAGAGTATTCGCAATCGCAGACGGTTGCCAAAAAAGTCTCTCATTTCGATGAAGTATTGTTGGGGGACGGATACTTACCTGTCCAAAACAGAGCTTATATTTCAACGGATCATGCCGGTTTCCTGAATATCATGGATGACGATGTCACTACGGTGGGAGGAAGCGGACTAGCCGTTTTCTTTTGGCCGGATTGTAGTGTAAATCTGTTCGGCTATTATGCCTGGCAATTAGAAGTAGGACGTAATCCCACGGGAGATGTATTACGGGATGACAGTCAGACCTGGCTCGATTTTTACCGGCGCATCAATGTGATGAATGTTATTCTGAAGGAAATCGACGACATCTCTGTCAGTTCTCCATCTGAAGAACTGGATCGGATCCGGGTGAAAGGAGAGTGTCATTTTATACGGGCCTCCCTTTATTTCACTCTGGTCAATCTGTACGGGAAAGCCTATAATAAGGCTACTTCGGCTACGGACTACGGAGTTCCTTTGAAATTAACGGAATATGTAGAACACGACAAAGATAAGAAAACCCAGTTTGAACGTACTCCCGTCGCAAAAATATATGAACAAATCGTAGAGGATTTGAAGACAGCGGTAAATTATTTGACGGAAAGTCCGCAAAAACGCCCCTTACACAGGGCTTCCAAAGAAGCTGCACAATTATTGCTCAGCCGGGTATATCTTTATATGCAGGACTGGCATAATGCAGCTCTGACAGCTGAAGAGCTGTTGAAAGAAGATACGCGGCTTTACCACATGTCCGCCCGGGATTCTGCCAGAATATTCCTGTCGGAAGACAATACGGAAGTTCTTTTCTCTCAGGGTTCTATGAATTTTTACAATGGAATGACCGGAAACAGAGGTGATTTTGCAGTATCTGACAGCTTGGTACAATTGTATGACCAAGAGAATGATTACCGCCGGTATTTTTTCGGAAAGAACCAGAGTACTTCTGCCAATTCATTACAATGGAAATACGATACGATCGCAGTTCCACACGTATCCGATATTTACACGTTACGGATTGCCGAAGGATATCTGAACCTGGCTGAAGCATACGCCATGGAAGATAATTTCCAGGGGGCCAACCAGTATCTGCGGTTACTCCGCGAAAGCAGAATCCGGAATTATGTACATACAACTTATACCGGAGAAAAACTGGTGGAAGAAATCCGGCTGGAACGCCGCAGGGAACTCTGTTTCGAAGGACATCGCTGGTTCGACCTGAGACGTTATGCGGTATGTGAAAAATATCCTTATAGCAAACAAATCCGGCATGCATTTAATGTATACGACGGTAATAAATACGAATGGGACCATACCGATATTTATGTATTGGAGAAAAATGATCCGGCTTATGTGATGCAGATTCCGAAATCTGTATTGGAATACGACGAAGAACAAATGCCGGAAAATCCGAGAAACAAACGTTCTCCGCTGGGCGATGACGAATAGTTGACAATCAATAAAACAAAAGTATGAAAAAAATAGGATTATATATGCTGCTGGCCTGCCTGCTGCTGGCTTGCCAGAAAGAGGACGGGATAACCCCCGGAACCGGATTTGAAAATCTGTATACGATCCAGGATGATCCGAACGATTCCATTCAGCACAAACGGTATGAACTGTATACCACTTATGGGGTTCCGGTCTTTTTTAACGATACCATCGGAAAAGTGTTTGTGAAAACAGATGTTAACGGAGATTCGGTTTTCCGTTATGAAACCCTGGATCTGAACTGGGCATTCAGCGGGACAAACAGCGGATCGGTCACCTATCAGGTGACCCGGCTGACCGATCCCGGACTGATGATGAAATCTTTACGTTTTGCGGAAATTTTTCTGAAAAACAGCCAACAGGCACTTTATCCATATGCATTGTGGCTGACAGAAAAATGTTATCAACTATCTTCTGCAGGAGTAGAACAAAAAGAAATAATCAGCCGTTACCGGAACCTGATGTTTTCCTGGATAAATCAGATAAACGAAGAGGATATGCTGGAAAAAGCCGCCGGTTACCGGAATGAAATCGTGAAACTAAAGGTTCAGAATTATAGTGACGAACTGAATGCTTTCAATAATATGTTGGATGAAAGTCTATATGATAAAAATTGGGGGGAGTTTTACCCGGACGAACGTATTCCTTATTGGAGAAGTTCGGCCAGTCTACAGATTTGGTTTCCTTGGCCGCTAGTGGAAGAATGGGAACAGGACAGCAGTTACCGGAAAGAGATGATGACCTATGGAAATGTTACCAATCCGAATTGGCCGGAAGGAGTCTGGACGGATGAAGAATTTGATAATTATGCCCTCTATTGCCGGGGATTAGTCGGAACATTGGGGTTTGTCAGCTATGATCCGGGGTATGGAAACCGTTTTACGCCTAGAAATACAGATGTTGATCTGGAACTTTACCTGGAGGAGATGATGAAATATCCCCGGAAACAATTTCTGGAACGCTGGGAAAGTTCCCCGCTTGTGATTAAGAAATATGAAATCCTGTATGCCATCATCCGGGACGAGTTAGGTGTTGAATTATAATACTGAATTGTATATGAAAAAGATCGAATATTTTTGTTGTCTGCTAGGGCTGGTATTGACAGGACTGGCTTGTCAGGATGACGATGAGACGACTGTGATCCCGAAGCCGGAAGGGATTACCTACGGTACGGTAACGGATAAAGGAGGAAATGTTTATAAAACCCTGACCATAGGAAACCAGACCTGGCTGGCAGAAAATTTCCGTTACCGTCCGGACGAAGCTACAGCTGCCGATCTGGTGACTTACGGAGAATCATACGGAGGCACTGAGCGTGCCATATTGGAAGGTACAAATATGAATAGTTACCAAACTTTTTGCCGGAATTATTCCGGTCGGAAATTTCTGCTCTATCTGCGCGAACAGCTTTTGGCTGCCGATGAGGCAGGCCGTTTGAATACGAGCAGTCCCTACGGAGTAGACTGGATTGTGACACAAGTAGGCAACTACACCATTCCTAACCTCCTGTCTTATAATATGCACGATGATATTAAAGATGAATTGATGGCCATATGGAATGATGCTGTAAATTATTATTTTAAGGTCGACCAGGATTACCTGACACGTTTCGGTTACCTGTATTCGTATGAAGGAGCTTTAAAAGCCGTAAAAGAAGGAGCTCCGGAAGGATTTCATTTGCCCACTGACGCGGAATGGATGATGCTGGAACGTCATTTGGGAATGGATGCCGGAGAATTGGAGGGCCTGGAAAATTGGAGAGGCCACGCAGGTGAGCTATTGAAAACAGGAGAACAAGGAATCGGATTTGATGCCTTGTATGGCGGAGCTGCCGTATATGCCTTGTCAACAGCCTATAATTCCCGTTATGTGTATAAAAATGAAGGTGCTTACTTCTGGAGCAGTGATCAGATTGTAATATCGGACAGTTTATCTAACGGAATCGTCCGTAACATATCCCTGTATCATTCCGGAATCCGGCGCATGACAAGCCGTTTAATCAGTACAACTGAAAATGTACGCCCCTCTTATAGTGTTCGATTAGTAAAATAGAAAAAACCAAACTCATATGAAAAATATATTCCTGATTGTTTTTTGTCTGCTTGTTTCGACAGTGTGGGCTAAAGAAGAAAAGAATCCAGTATTGTACTACTTTGGAAGAGGCCATGCAACAGGCCGCCCGGAAACATAAACCGATTTTTTTCAATTGTTATGCCGGATGGGCCGGTCCTTCGGTACTGATGGACTCTGTCGTACTGACAGATCCCGATTTGGTTTCGTTTATTCAGAAACATTTCGTCAGTTTACGTGTGGATATGCCCAAAACCCAAGAGGGACGCAAACTGGCAGAACGTTACAGGGTAAAGTTTTATGCCCATTATCTGATTTTGGATGAAAAAGGAGAAATCATACACCGGATTTCCGGAGGAGCCAAAGCTCCTGAATTTAAAGAAAAATTGAAAGCAGGCCTGAATCCAAAAACCTCATTGGCGGGAATGACCCGGCATTATGAAAAAGGTGACCGGTCATTTAAATTTTTAGCAGCCTATGCCGGCACATTGAAAACGGCAGACGAAAATGAGAAATTTCAGGAAGTAGCTGACTATTATTTGGAGCATATCGATTCTGCCGGTCTCTATTTGCCACAGTCGTGGGAAATCCTTTGGAATAAGGGGAAAAGATATGACAGCGAATGGTTCCGTTTTATCTATGACCACAGAAATGAGTTGGTGGAGAAAAACGGAGAGAAAGTACTGAATTTTATAGTACAGGTACTTTTTCATCAAGTTTATCCTTACATGATGTTTGAAAAAGTATATGATATGGATTTCATTTCAGAAATAGAACAAAAAGCCGGTCACCTGGAATTTACTTCACTTAACCGGGACCAATTGTTGGATATGTGTAAGATTCTGCATTTCAGACAACAGAAAAAGTATTCGGAAATGCTGGACCTCTGGGGAAAAATGGTCCCGAACCTGCCGAATGAAGCCTTGAAAGTCAGATATGACGCTACATTGGGACGTTTGCAAGATATGAACGAGACTGAAAAAAAACAGGCAATCGCTTATCTGAAAGAAAGAATGGCAGGAATGACAGGTTCAACCCTGGAACGCTACCGTCAAATTGTAACTGAATTGTCAGACTATCAAGGAATACGGTTTGAAACAGGTGGTCTGCAGGAAGCCCTGGCAAAAGCCCGGAAAGAAAACAAAGCGGTTTTTGTCGATTGTTACACCAGTTGGTGTGGTCCCTGCAAAATGATGAGCTCTAAAGTCTTTCCGGATAAGCAAGCCGGAGACTTTTTCAATCCCCGTTTTATCAGCCTTAAAATCGATATGGAAAAAGATGAAGGCAAAGAACTGGCTCAAAAATGGAACATTCGTGTATTCCCGACTTATCTGATTCTGGATCCTCAGGGAGAAATCGTGTATACTTCACAGGGATACATACCCGCCGAAGAACTGATCAGGCGGATGAATGAAGGACTGGAACAATGGAAAAATAATATAAAAACCGGAAAATAACGAGCATATGATACACAAAATCTTACATCGATTATATATGGGAATTGTTACAATCGGCTGTACAATGCTATGGACTTTGTCCGGATGCGATAACGATACGTTAGATAGCTTTTTACAATTCTCTGATGATAATCTTTTACTAAGAGCGGCCGGTGATACTGTTGTCATTGACGTGACTGCCGGGTCCGGATGGGAAGCCGAAAGTATGGCTGATTGGTGTACTGTGGAAAAAAACAGGGAGAACCCTGAAGGAAAGTTGGTCATCCGGGTTAGTCCGTCGGATGACATATACGAAAGAGGAACGGCTGTAAAAGTAACTTGCGGAGACAATGTAATGCGTTTGGCTGTGCGTCA
>OGOF01002067.1_pt1 | contig 11020 bp, 6 predicted proteins | sample 1552621 | NCBI WGS metagenome assembly OGOF01 (sample SAMEA2580156, study PRJEB22360) | human gut metagenome | biome: human gut; feature: human-associated habitat; material: faeces | place: Denmark | collected 2008/2010
CCTTTTCGGAATTTAAAGAACTGAAGAATATTGATAGAACCACCATGGTGAGCGTGCTCGAAGAGTCGTTCCGCAGTGTGATTGCAAAGATGTTCGGAACCGATGAGAATTACGACGTGATTGTGAACCCGGACAAGGGTGACTTCGAAATATGGCGTAATCGTGAAGTTGTGGCGGATGAGGACCTGGAAAACCCGAACCTGCAGATTTCTTTGAGCGAAGCCCGGAAGATTGACGCTTCGTACGAGGTGGGAGAGGAAGTGACGGATGAGGTGAACTTTGCGAAGTTCGGCCGCCGTGCTATTCTGAACTTGCGCCAGACATTGGCTTCCAAGATTTTGGAACTGGAAAAAGACAGTATTTACAATAAATACATTGATAAGGTGGGTACTATTATCAATGCAGAGGTTTACCAGATTTGGAAAAAGGAAATGTTGCTGCTCGATGACGAAGGCAATGAATTGCTGTTGCCCAAGACCGAACAGATTCCGAGCGACTTCTACCGTAAGGGTGAGACTGCCCGCGCCGTGGTAGCCCGCGTCGACAACAAGAACAACAATCCGAAGATTATCCTGAGTCGTACGTCGCCCGTTTTCCTGCAACGTCTGTTCGAGATGGAAGTACCCGAAATCAATGACGGACTGATTACTATCAAGAAGATTGCCCGTATTCCCGGTGAGCGTGCCAAGATTGCCGTTGAGTCATACGATGACCGTATCGATCCGGTAGGCGCCTGCGTCGGTGTGAAGGGTAGCCGTATTCATGGTATTGTCCGCGAGCTTCGCAACGAGAATATCGATGTTATCAACTATACGTCGAATATCCAGTTGTTTATACAGCGCGCCCTCAGCCCTGCCAAAATCTCTTCTATCCGTCTGAACGAGGAAGAGCACAAGGCGGAAGTCTTCCTGAAACCGGAAGAGGTGTCGCTGGCTATCGGTAAAGGCGGTTTGAATATCAAGCTGGCCAGTATGTTGACTGAGTACACCATTGACGTATTCCGCGAATTGGATGAAGCGGTAGAGGATGAAGATATCTACTTGGATGAATTCCGCGATGAGATTGACGGTTGGGTAATCGATGCCATCAAGGCTATCGGTATTGATACCGCCAAGGCTGTGTTGAATGCACCGCGCGAGATGTTGATTGAAAAGACTGACCTGGAAGAGGAAACGGTGGACGAAGTATTACGCATTTTGAAATCGGAGTTTGAAGAAGGGGAAAATTAGTGATTAGTGATTAGGGGTTAGTGATAAGTGATTTTTGGTATGTATAATAAAATCATCACTAAACACTAATCGCTAACCCCTAATCGCTAATCACTAACCATCACTTCTTTCTCCATTATTCATTAAATTAAAGTATGACGATAAGGTTAAATAAAGTAACAAGAGATTTAAATGTAGGAATCACGACGGTAGTTGAGTTCTTGCAAAAGAAGGGATATGCCATTGAAGCAAATCCCAATACGAAGATTACCGACGAGCAGTACGACTTGCTTGTGAAAGAGTTTAGTACAGATAAGGATCTTAAATTGAAAACGGAGCGTTTCATTCAGGAACGTCAGAGTAAGGAACGCAACAAGGCATCGGTGGCTATTGACGGTTATGACAAGGAAGCACAGGAAAAGCCGAAAACCGAAGAGGTGGTAAAGGCTGTGGTTCCCGAAGATGTACGTCCGAAGTTTAAGCCTGTCGGGAAGATTGATTTGGATAAACTGAATCGCAAACATACTGTGGAAAAAGAGGAAGAAGCGGTGGAACCGGAGATGCCGGTGGTTGAAGAAGTAAAGGTGGAAGAACCTGCACCTGTTGTTGAGGCTCCGAAACCGGAACCCGTTCCCGAACCTCAGCCCGAGCCGACACCTGCTCCGGTGGTTGAACCTGCTCCGGCGGCAGAAGAAGAAAAACCTGCGCCGGTGGCTGCAGAACCTGTATCAGTTTCTAACGAAGAGCCTGCTCCCGCTGCAACCGAAGAGGCTGTTTCGGAAAATAAAGAAGAAAAAGAAGAAATATTCAAAATACATCAGCCTGAGTTTGTATCGAAGATTAACGTCATCGGGCAAATAGACCTCGCTGCGCTGAATCAGTCTACACGTCCGAAGAAGAAATCGAAAGAGGAAAAGCGGAAAGAGCGTGAAGAAAAAGAAAAGCAGCGCCAGGATCAGAAGAAGCTGATGAAGGAAGCCATTATCAAGGAGATTCGTCGTGACGATAATAAGACGAAAGATGGCAACGATGCCAACGGCAAGAAAAAGCGCGTCCGCATTAACAAGGAAAAGGTGGATATCAACAATGCATCCAACTTCCAGCGTGGCGGAAACGATCGTCTGAAAGGCGGCCAGCAAGGGGGTAATAACCAACAAGCCGGTAAGAACAAGAATAAAGACCGCTTCAAGAAACCTGTAATCAAGCAGGAAGTAAGTGAAGAGGATGTGGCAAAGCAGGTAAAGGAAACTTTGGCACGCCTCACTTCCAAAGGCAAGAATAAGGGTGCGAAATACCGTAAGGAGAAACGTGACATGGCATCCAGCCGTATGCAGGAGCTGGAAGACCAGGAAATGGCGGAAAGCAAGATATTGAAGCTGACCGAGTTCGTGACTGCCAATGAGTTGGCGAGCATGATGGATATTTCCGTTACGCAGGTTATCGCCACTTGTATGAGCATCGGTATGATGGTTTCCATTAACCAGCGTCTGGATGCGGAAACAATCAATCTGGTAGCCGAAGAGTTCGGTTTCAAGACCGAATATGTAAGTGCGGAAGTGGCACAGGCTATCGTGGAAGAAGAAGATGCTCCGGAAGACTTGCAGCCACGTGCTCCGATCGTAACAGTGATGGGACACGTTGACCACGGTAAGACATCCTTGCTTGACTACATCCGTAAGGCGAATGTAATTGCCGGTGAAGCCGGAGGTATTACACAGCATATCGGTGCTTACCACGTTAGTATGGAAGATGGACGTAAGATCACCTTCCTGGATACTCCGGGACATGAGGCGTTTACTGCGATGCGTGCCCGTGGTGCTAAGGTAACAGATATTGCTATTATTATTGTAGCTGCTGATGACAATGTGATGCCACAGACAAAGGAAGCCATCAATCATGCGATGGCTGCCGGGGTACCTATTGTATTTGCAATCAATAAGGTGGATAAGCCCACGGCTAATCCCGATAAGATAAAAGAAGAACTGGCTGCCATGAACTTCCTGGTTGAAGAATGGGGTGGTAAGTATCAATCACAGGATATCTCTGCCAAGAAGGGTATGGGTGTAAGTGAATTGATGGAAAAGGTATTGCTTGAAGCCGAAATGCTTGAGTTGAAAGCCAATCCGAACCGTAATGCAACAGGTTCTATTATTGAATCTACTTTGGATAAAGGACGTGGTTATGTGGCTACAGTACTGGTATCCAATGGTACACTGAAAGTGGGTGATATCGTGTTGGCGGGAACCAGCTACGGTCGTGTCAAAGCGATGTTTAATGAACGTAATCAGCGTATCAAGCAAGCAGGTCCTTCCGAACCGGCATTGATCTTAGGATTGAATGGTGCACCTGCTGCAGGTGATACATTCCATGTTGTAGAGACGGATCAGGAAGCACGTGAAATTACTAATAAACGTGAACAGTTGCAACGTGAACAGGGCTTGCGTACACAGAAGATTCTTACATTGGATGAGTTGGGTCGTCGTATTGCTTTGGGTAACTTCCAGGAATTGAACATCATCGTGAAGGGTGACGTAGACGGTTCGGTAGAAGCTTTGAGCGATTCATTGATTAAACTTTCTACTCCGCAAATCCAGGTAAATGTAATCCACAAAGGTGTGGGACAGATTTCCGAATCGGATGTTTCTCTGGCAGCTGCTTCAGATGCTATTATTATCGGTTTCCAGGTACGTCCTTCAGGTTCAGCTGAGAGAATGGCAGAAAAAGAAGGTGTCGATATCCGTAAGTATTCAGTGATTTATGACGCTATCGAAGAGGTGAAGGCTGCTATGGAAGGTATGTTGGCACCGGAAGTGAAAGAAGTGGTAACTTCTACTATCGAGGTTCGCGAAGTATTCAACATTACGAAAGTTGGTACGGTTGCCGGTGCGGTAGTAAAGACCGGAAAGGTGAAACGCAGCGACAAAGCGCGTCTTATCCGCGACGGTATTGTTATCTTCTCGGGTGCAATTAATGCGCTGAAACGTTTCAAAGATGACGTGAAGGAGGTAGGTACAAACTTCGAGTGCGGTATCAGCCTGGTGAACTATAATGACATCAAGATGGGTGATATGATCGAAACCTACGAAGAAGTAGAAGTAAAACAAACGCTGTAATGGATAGGTTATAGAGTTATAACGTTATAAAGTTATAGGGTGGTAATGTGGTAATGGCCACCTTACCACCTTTTTCTTTTTGATAACTTATTATTACTGAGTTCCTATAACTCTATAACTCTACAACTCTATAACCCTCTTTATATATGATCGATATAATAATTTTGGTTATCGTTGGTGCAGGTGTGGTGACAGGCTTTATGAAGGGCTTTATCCGGCAGCTTGCTTCCATATTGGGGCTGATAGTGGGATTGTTGGCAGCAAAAGCGTTGTACGCTTCTCTTGCTGAGAAACTTTGTCCTACTGTGACAGACTCAATGACGGTGGCACAAATATTATCCTTCATTATCATTTGGATTGCCGTGCCATTGATCTTTACTTTGGTGGCATCTCTGCTGACAAAAGCAATGGAAGCTGTTTCCTTGGGCTGGCTGAATCGCTGGCTTGGCAGTGGACTGGGGGCGTTGAAGTTTCTGTTGCTTACCAGTCTGGTAATTTGTGTGATAGAATTTATCGATGCAGATAACACCTTGATTGATAAAACAAAGAAGGAGGAATCAGTGTTATATTATCCTATGGCTAAGTTTGCGGGAATATTCTTTCCTGCGGCAAAAGAAGTGACACAACAATATATACTCAATAAATAATGCAACAAGAAGAACCCAATAAATATGTAAAGGAACTCACGCAGGAGAAGTATAAATATGGCTTCACTACGGAGGTGCATACAGATATCATTGAGAAAGGACTTAATGAAGATGTCATTCGCCTTATCTCGTCAAAGAAGGGCGAGCCGGAATGGTTGCTGGAGTTTCGTTTGAAGGCGTATCGCCACTGGTTGACATTGGAGATGCCTACTTGGGCGCATCTCCGTATTCCTGAGATAGATTATCAGGCTATCTCATATTATGCCGATCCTACCAAGAAGAAAGAAGGACCGAAAAGTATGGATGAGGTAGATCCGGAGTTGATAAAGACATTCAATAAGTTAGGTATTCCGTTGGAAGAACAGATGGCGTTGAGTGGAATGGCTGTGGACGCTGTAATGGACTCCGTCTCAGTAAAGACAACATTTAAAGAAACGCTGATGGAGAAAGGGATTATATTCTGCTCTTTCAGTGAAGCAGTGCGTGAACATCCCGATCTGGTAAAGAAGTATTTAGGATCGGTAGTAGGTTATCGTGATAACTTCTTTGCTGCGCTGAACTCTGCAGTGTTCTCTGACGGATCATTTGTTTATATACCGAAAGGCGTACGTTGTCCGATGGAGTTATCGACATACTTCCGCATTAATGCGGCGAATACAGGGCAGTTTGAACGTACACTGATTGTGGCGGATGATGATTCGTATGTTTCCTATCTGGAAGGTTGTACAGCACCGATGCGTGATGAAAACCAATTGCATGCTGCTATTGTGGAAATTATGGTACATGATCGTGCCGAAGTGAAATACTCTACTGTTCAGAACTGGTATCCCGGTGATGCTAACGGCAAAGGGGGCGTTTATAACTTTGTGACGAAACGTGGTAATTGTAAAGGAGTAGATAGTAAACTGTCGTGGACGCAGGTAGAAACCGGTTCGGCCATTACATGGAAATATCCTTCCTGTATTCTTACCGGCGATAACTCTACAGCGGAATTCTATTCTGTAGCTGTAACGAACAACTATCAGCAGGCGGATACGGGTACAAAGATGATACATCTCGGTAAGAATACCCGTAGTACGATTGTAAGTAAAGGTATTTCTGCCGGAAAGAGCGAAAACTCCTACCGGGGTCTGGTACGTGTTTCTGAAAGAGCTGATAATGCACGTAACTATAGCCAGTGTGATTCACTCTTGCTCGGTGATAAATGTGGTGCACATACTTTCCCTTACATGGATATTCATAACGAGACGGCTGTGGTAGAACACGAAGCTACTACCAGCAAGATCAGTGAAGACCAGATATTCTATTGTAACCAGCGTGGTATCCCAACCGAAGATGCTATCGGACTTATTGTAAACGGATATGCCAAAGAAGTATTGAACAAACTTCCGATGGAATTTGCCGTTGAAGCGCAAAAATTGCTGACGATCTCGTTGGAGGGAAGCGTGGGATGATTGGACGATTAGACGATTTACGATTTACGATTGAAGTTTGATTGTAAATGTAGACCGTCTTAAAAGTAATTTCAATCGTAAATTGTAAATCGTAAACGTACCTATGTGATAAAGATTAGAGAATGGTCATGACCATAGGGAATAAATTGTAAATATAATCATGTTAGAGATAAAAGACTTACATGCCAGCATCAATGGCAAAGAGATATTGAAAGGTATTAACTTAACAGTGAAACCGGGCGAGGTACATGCTATCATGGGACCTAACGGATCCGGAAAGAGTACGCTTTCTTCTGTTTTGGTGGGAAATCCTGCTTTTGAGGTAACCAAGGGTAGCGTAACCTTTGATGGAAAGAATCTGTTAGACCTGAGCCCTGAAGATCGTAGCCATGAAGGTCTTTTTTTGAGTTTCCAGTATCCGGTAGAGATCCCCGGAGTAAGTATGGTAAACTTTATGCGTGCTGCGGTAAATGAGCAACGCAAATACAAAGGACTTCCTGCACTAACAGCCAGTGAGTTTCTTAAACTGATGCGTGAGAAGCGTGCGGTGGTAGAACTGGATAATAAGTTAGCTAACCGTTCGGTGAACGAAGGTTTCTCTGGTGGTGAGAAGAAGCGGAATGAGATTTTTCAGATGGCCATGTTGGAACCACGTCTCAGCATTCTTGATGAAACCGATTCTGGCCTTGATATCGATGCACTTCGCATTGTAGCCGAGGGAGTTAATAAACTGAAGACTCCTGATACAAGTTATATTGTTATTACCCATTATCAACGTTTACTGGACTATATCAAACCGGATATCGTACACGTGCTCTATAAAGGTCGTATCGTGAAAACTGCCGGACCGGAACTGGCTCTTGAACTGGAAGAGAAGGGATACGACTGGATTAAGAAAGAGGTGGAGGATTGACTTATGAATTATGAGTCATGAAGACTGTGTGGCATGATATTGCTTATGCATCATAACTCATAATATTCATACATCATCATACATAATTCATAAATGATAAATCATAAATCAAAAAGATGAGTGTAGAACAACAATATATAGATCTCTTCTCACAATGTGAAGCAATGATTTGCCGGCATAGTACTGAGGTCATGAATGCTCCGCGTGCTACTGCTTTTGCCGATTTTGAGCGGTTGGGCTTTCCTACACGTAAACAGGAGAAGTATAAATATACCGATATCAGCAAATTCTTCGCGCCCGATTACGGACTTAATCTGAATCGTCTGGATATTCCGGTGAATCCCTATGAGGTGTTCAAGTGCGATGTGCCCAACATGAGCACCTCTTTGTTCTTTGTAGTGAACGATGCATTTTATAATAAGGCATTGCCAAAGTCGCATCTGCCGGAAGGAGTCATCTTTGGAAGTCTGAAAGAGGTGGCAGAGCAACATCCCGATTTAGTAAAGAAATACTATGGTAAGCTGGCTGATACTTCTAAAGATGGAGTGACCGCTTTTAATACCGCCTTTGCACAGGATGGTGTACTGATGTATGTTCCCAAAAATGTAGTGGTAGAACGCCCTATTCAGTTGATTAATATATTACGTGCGGATGTCAATTTCATGGTAAACCGCCGTGTATTGATTATTCTTGAAGAAGGTGCGCAGGCGCGTTTATTGATGTGTGACCATGCTATGGACGGCGTAAACTTCCTGGCTACGCAAGTGGTTGAAGTGTTTGCCGGAGCGAACTCCGTATTCGATTTGTATGAATTGGAAGAGACACATACCAGTACGGTGCGTATCAGTAATCTCTATGTAAAACAGGAGGCAAACAGCAACGTATTGCTTAACGGTATGACTCTTCATAACGGTACTACCCGTAATACAACAGAGGTAACTCTTGCGGGAGAAGGTGCAGAAATCAATCTTTGCGGTATGGCTATTGCCGATAAGAACCAGCATGTAGACAATAATACGACCATTGACCATGTTGTGCCAAATTGCACCAGTAATGAATTGTTTAAATATGTACTCGATGACCAGTCTGTTGGCGCTTTTGCCGGTTTGGTACTGGTGCGTCCTGGTGCACAGCATACAAGTTCTCAACAAACGAACCGTAATCTTTGTGCCACCCGTGATGCCCGTATGTATACCCAGCCTCAGTTGGAAATCTATGCAGACGATGTGAAATGCTCTCACGGTGCTACCGTTGGCCAATTGGATGAAACTGCTTTGTTTTATATGCGTACCCGTGGTATTGCAGAGAAAGAAGCCCGTTTGCTGCTTATGTTTGCTTTTGTAAATGAAGTAATAGATACCATCCGTTTGGATGCCTTAAAAGACCGCTTACATCTGTTGGTGGAGAAACGTTTCCGGGGTGAACTGAACAAGTGCCAGGGATGTGCGATATGTAAGTGATTAGTGGTTGGTGATAAGTGATTAGTGCCATGCAGCATAATAGCGCAGCCCACTAATCACTAACCACTAATCACTAATCATTAACCAACTAATCACTAATAAAATGGATATAAAGAAGATACGTGAAGATTTTCCCATTCTAAGCCGTACGGTGTATGGGAAACCTTTGATTTATTTCGACAATGGTGCAACGACTCAGAAACCTCGTCTGGTAATTGATTCGCTGGTAGATGAATACTATTCTGTTAATGCCAATGTGCATCGGGGAGTACACTATCTTTCTCAGCAGGCTACAGAGTTACATGAAGCTTCCCGTGCTACGGTGCGTGAGTTTATCAATGCCCGTAGTATAAATGAGATTATCTTTACCCGTGGTACAACAGAGGCTATTAATCTTCTTGTTTCCAGTTTCGGTGAGGAACTTATGGAAGAGGGAGATGAGGTTATTCTCTCCGTCATGGAGCATCACAGTAACATTGTGCCCTGGCAACTTTTAGCTGCCCGTAAAGGTATTGCAATAAAAGTGATACCTATGAATGATAAAGGTGAATTGTTGCTGGACGAATACGAGAAGCTTTTTTCAGACCGGACGAAGATAGTGAGTGTAACGCAGGTTTCCAATGTATTGGGAACGGTTAATCCCGTCAAAGAGATGATTGCTACTGCTCATGCTCACGGGGTACCTGTATTGATAGACGGTGCGCAGTCCGTACCTCATATGAAAGTTGATATGCAGGACATGGATGCTGACTTCTTTGCCTTTTCTGCACATAAAATCTATGGTCCTACCGGTGTGGGTGTTCTTTATGGAAAAGAAGAATGGCTCGACCGCCTGCCGCCTTATCAGGGTGGAGGAGAAATGATACAGCACGTTTCTTTTGAGAAAACAACGTTTAATGAACTTCCTTTCAAGTTTGAAGCCGGTACTCCCGATTACATTGGTACTACCGGGCTGGCAAAAGCCCTTGATTATGTGACAGGTCTTGGTATGGATAATATTACCGCCCATGAACATGAACTGACTACTTATGCTATGCAACGTTTGAAAGAGATTCCGGATATCCGTATTTTCGGTGAGGCAGCGCACAAGAGCAGTGTTATCTCTTTTTTGGTAGGTAACATTCATCATTTTGATATGGGTACTTTGCTCGACAGACTGGGTATTGCCATTCGTACCGGACATCATTGTGCGCAGCCGTTGATGCAGCGTCTTGGTATTGAAGGTACGGTTCGTGCTTCTTTTGCCGTTTATAATACAAAAGAGGAGATTGATGCCCTTGTAGCTGGTGTGGAGCGCGTTAGTAAAATGTTCTGATTGAGTAATATGCCGTAAGGCACAATAACATAAACTATGAAACATAAACTGCTAAACTATTTCTGTTTACTTTTTCTTTTGGCATTTGTAACCGGATGTGAAGAAGATAATAAGGATGATTTTACTCCGAAACTCTATAAAGTAACGGGTAAAGTAGAAAAAGGACCTTTTATAAATGGTTCCAAAATTACTGCGCAAGCATTGGATAAGGATTATAATCTGACTGGTGAGGTTTATCAGGGTATTATTGTTGATGATGATGGCTCTTTTAATCTGGGAGAGATTAAATTGAATTCCTCTTACGTGTTATTGACAGCTGACGGATATTATTTTAATGAAGTAGACGGGGAATTGTCTACCGGACAGATATCCCTGCAGTCAATAGTCAATTTGGCTGATAATAAACAGGCTAATATCAACATTCTTACCCACCTGAAAACGCAACGTATGATGCAGCTTCTTAGGAATAACAAGCCGGATTTTAATGAAGCTGATGCAAAAGTCCAAAAGGAAGTTTTGAAGAGCTTTGGGCTGGAACGTTATGCCGAAAAGGACGTTTGTAACTTTTCTATTGCTTCCGGTACTGATGAAGCCGGTGCATTAATCGTTGTGTCTTCTACTTTATTGAGAGATCGTACGGATGCTGAATTAACGGAATACTTGGCCAAACTGAGTGCCGAATTCAAAGCGGAAGGTACGTTTATGGATAATACAAAAAAACAACTCCGGGAGGATGCCATGATGTTGGATGTAAATGACATATCAGATAACATCATCAGCCGCTATAAGAAGTTGAATATGGATGTTACTGTCCCAAACCTGAATTATTTTATTGACTGGGATGGTGATGGTATTGCCGGTAATGAACCCGATGCCGGAGGAGATATGACACTGACGCTTGATAAAAAAG
>OGOF01002074.1_pt1 | contig 10994 bp, 10 predicted proteins | sample 1552621 | NCBI WGS metagenome assembly OGOF01 (sample SAMEA2580156, study PRJEB22360) | human gut metagenome | biome: human gut; feature: human-associated habitat; material: faeces | place: Denmark | collected 2008/2010
ATAATCGGAGGTTTTGGACAAGCCGGACAGCCGGAGCAGCCGGTCCGCCGCATCCTTGACTGTCACTTCGCGTCCGGTGGACAGATTGCAGGTGATATTCGCCGTTTCCGAAAACAGCGCTTTCCGTATGCCGTTGGCAATATCTCCGGCATAAATAAAGTCCCGCGTCTGCTGTCCGTTTCCATAAACGGTCGGCGATTTCCCTTCCGCCAGCTGTCTGGCAAAAACACTCACTACGCCGCCTTTCCCGCCGTTTCCCTGCCGTTCGCCGTACACATTGGCAAAGCGGAAGATGACATAGGAAAGGCCGTAAGCTTTCTGATAGAGGCGGATATAATTCTCACAGGTCATTTTAGACAGTCCGTAAAAAGATACCGGGCGGAGCGGCTCCGTTTCCCTCACAGGAAAGCACTCCGGAGCAATATCTCCGTAAACGGCGGCCGAAGAAGAAAAAATGATCCGCTTCACACCGTACTTCCTCGCCGCTTCCAGGATATTCACCGTGCCTTCTATATTATCTTCCATATCTTTCTTCGGATCCTCCATAGAGGCAGGTACCATGGTCTGCGCCGCCAGGTGGACAATGGCATCGAAGTGTCCATTTTTCACCACGTCCCGGGCCAGCGGGCTTTTGACATCACAGCAGACGAAATTTGCATCATCCGGTACATTTTCCAGCCTGCCGGCGGACAAGTCATCCAATATGGTAACTGTCTCGGAGGATAGCAGCCCAGTCAAATGGGAACCGATAAATCCGGCCCCTCCTGTGATCAGAATTCTCATCACTTGCACTTCCTTTCACTTCAATAATCTCGGTGTCTCCCATTTCCGTACGGGGCGATACAACAATAAAATATCCGTCTTTATTGTCTTTGAGTTTTTCCTCGGAATAGAACGGCATCACATTTTTTGCGTTCCAGGAAAGCGTTCCCGGTTTTAACCTGCCTATCTCATCTGCTGATGCCAGACGGTAAATTATTTTCCCGCTGTAAAAAATGGTTGATGTCCGGTACTCATTTTCATAAACGATGATTTTATTTCCCGTATCCATAGATGCCAGCGCGGTTCCCGGCCCTTTTCCCGACCGCATGTATGTCAGAACAGGTACAACGGTCAGCACCAAAAGTGTATATACAGCGCCTGTCATCAGCGCTTTGCGCCCCACTGCCCTGTCATATCCGGCAAAAAGTTTTGCCGTAAGGATAGCAAAAGCAAAAAGAGAGGGAAATGTATAGGTCGTATACTTGGTAGCAATCAGCTGAAAAACAAGGAGAACCGTCACTCCCCAAACCAGAAGGAACTGCGTTGCCGTATCCGCTCGGGCAAAAGAAAGTCCGTGTTCTTTCCGTTTTCGGAAAAGGGCGGGAAGCATGAAGAAGCTCCAAGGGAAAAAACCGGCGAAGTACATGGCAATGTAGAACCACCAGTGGGCGGTACTCTGATGCTCCGCCACCGTGGCACGAAGATAATTATGGACACCGAAGAAATTCAAAAGGAAATCGGTGCCGTGACAGGCGGTCATGTATATGTACCACGGCGCGCAGAGAAGAAGAAATAACACCATGCCGGAAATCAGACGAACGTGGAGCATTTCCCTCAGATCCCGCCTCCATAAAAGGAAAAGGATTGCCGAAGGCCCCGGCAGCGCCAGCCCGATCGGACCCTTTGTCAGGACCGCCAACGCTGCCGCCGCATAGCAGAGGAAATAGTACTTCCTGTCTTCCCGATAACCCAGATAAAAGGAAGCAATGGAAACACTCATAAAGAAGAAAAGCGCCGCATCGGTGACCACCGCCTTGGACAGGATCCAGAACTCAAAAGATGTACCGAGAATCAAAGCCGCCGTCCAGCCTGTTTTCCTGTCATAAACCTTAGAGGAGAACCAGAAAGTATACAGCACGGACGCCACACCGAAAACAGCCGACGGAAGGCGTGCCGCAAATTCATTGAAGCTGAAAGCAGCAAAAGACAATGCCAGTTCCCAATAAAAAAAGATTGGCTTGTCATACCAGTAATGTCCATAAATCCGCGGCGACATCCAATCCCCGGACAGCACCATTTCCCTGGCGGTAAGCGCATAATTGGATTCTGCCGTGTCCGTCACAGCAGCCAGCTCGTTTCCTGCAAGAAACAGCAGAGCAAAGACCGCCGCCAGAAACAGATACGGATGGCTTTTCATTTTTTCCTTCATAGATTTCATTTCCTTTCTTGTTCTCTATGGATACGATACCTGAAAACCATGAACGCATCTTTATCCGTTTTTAAACAAAAATTAAACTCTTCCTTTTTCTATTGAAGGAGTCTATCATTTGAGGTAGGGTAAAAGCAGAAACTATACAAGGAGAAACTATGACTGTAAAAAGCCGGCTGCTTATTTCGCACCTCATCATGTTTATCGTGCCTATTTTCATGGCTGGCATCGTCACCGCCGTTATGCTGGCCGGCGCCCTAATCTTGAGCCGCGGCAATAATTATCTGTATCTGGAAAATATATCCAAGTGCACGCGTGCCGCCGAAATTTCCTGCCATATCTTTTTTCACGGCAATCTGGAACATCCAGAAAATTCCGCCGGCCGGTGGCTGATTTCTCTCCTGTCCCCAAAGCAGAATCTTATTCTCTTCACCAAAGGAAAAGATCCCATTTACACCTACGGAAACAAAGACTATCTGGCACAGCTCTCCCGGATTCCGCCGGATTCCGGCTGGGAGGAGCGGGAAAACGGGCGGACAGGTACCTATATCCGTGCCGAAGATGAATCTTTCTATTATGCCAGGAAGATGACCCGCAAAGATACACCTTACTATTTCTACTTCATCTCCAATCATGTCTACCGGGCGTACAATCCGGGTGATGAAGCGGTAGAGCATCTGTTTGAAACCACCATGTGGAGCATCGGAGGCATCATTCTGCTCATCATCCTTCTGACGAGCCGTTTTCCTTTCCTCTTTTATGATCCGCCACATTGTCCCGCCGCTGGAAACACTGAAGCAGGGCGCGATGGAAGTGCAGGAAGGAAACCTTTCCATCCGGCTTGTCCACAAGGGAAATGATGAATACCGCCCCGTCTTCCGCGCGTTTAATCTGATGACGGAAGAACTCTCCCTGTCACTTACGGAACGGGAAGAAGAAGAACGGAAACGGAAAGAACTGATTGCCAGCATCTCCCATGATATCCGCACGCCGCTGACCGTTATCAGGGCCTACGCGGAAGGCCTACGCGACGGCGTAGCGGACACGGAAGAAAAGAAAGAAAAATATTTGTCTGTCATCTGCCGGCGCGCTGATGATCTGGACCGCATGATCAACCAGCTTTTCGATTTATCCAGGCTGGATATCGGCGCCAAAGCCTACACGGAAGAAACTCTCGACCTTTCTGCCGTGCTTCATGACTTCATAGAAGAGAACCGGAATTCTTTCAAAGAGAAGGGACTCGTCCTGTCGGCAGAAACAGCGGAACATGTCCCCATCAGGGGAAGCCGCCTCCTTTTAAACCGCATCCTCATGAATCTGGCATCCAACAGTGCCAAGTACAAGACCGCCGGGGAAGGCCATCTTTTCCTCCATTTGGAAAAAGGAAATAATGAAGCTGTCCTAACCGTCACCGATGACGGCCCCGGTGTACCGGAAATGTCACTCCGCCATCTGTTCGAAGCCTTTTACCGGACCGATAAGGCCCGAAGTCGTACGGAAGACGGCAGCGGTCTCGGCATGACCATCGTCCAAAAAGCCGCACACCTCATGAACGGCACGGTAACTGCCGAAAACGTCATACCCCATGGCTTATGCGTAGAAATAAAAATACCGCTCGCGGGAGAAAGTAAAACATGAAAAAGATTCTTATCATCGAAGACGACAGCGCCATTGCCGAAATTGAAAAAGATTATCTCACGCTTTCCGGTCTGGATGCGGCAATCATCACTGACGGAAAAAAGGGGTTGGAAGAAGCGCAAAGCGGCCTTTACGACTTGATCCTCCTGGATCTGATGCTCCCCGGCACGGACGGCTTTTCCATCTGCCGCAGGCTGCGGGAACGGCTGGATATTCCCATCCTCATCGTCAGTGCCAGAAGAGATGATATTGACAAAATCAGAAGTCTCGGATTCGGCGCCGACGATTACATCGAAAAACCATTTTCTCCCGCGGTACTGGCCGCCCGCGTAAAATCACAGCTTGCCCGTTACGAACGACTGAAAGGGACGGCAAAGGAAAATACCGGCATCATCACAATCGGCGACATCACTTTAAACCCATCCACCCGCATCGTCACCGTCCGGGGAGAAAACAAACTGCTCCCCAATAAGGAATTCCAGCTGCTTGAATTCCTTATGATTAACGCGGATATCGTTTTCAGCCGGGAAACCATCTACAACCGCATCTGGGGCATGGAATCCTTCGGCAATACATCCACCGTCCCCGTCCACATCAACCGCATCCGGGACGCCATCGAAAAAGACCCCGCCGATCCCCAGCATATCCTGACCATCTGGGGCGTGGGATACAAGTTCAGGCCATGACCGGTCCTTCCCATGCGAAAAGCCCGTGCAGGATTTTCCCGTACAGGCTTTTTTATTTCTGAAAACACGAAATGAAGTATACTGCCACGGTATAAATTACAGGAAAAGCCATGGGGATTTTTCGTTTTCTTTCCTCACGGCTTTTCAATTTACAGGTTCCAATACTTGGGCATATATTTCTCTTTGAACAGGTTGATGGCAAAATTATCAGTAAGCCCGCTGATGTAATCTCTGGCGGCCAAGGAAATATTTCCCTGCGCCAGTTTTTTCTGCTTCTCCGGCAGCTCATCAGGATGGTTCATGTACCATTCATAAAGCATGACGACTACGCCATGTCCCCGTTTCCGATCGGGGATGAGCGGCTGTGACATGTAGACCCGGTCAAACATGAAGGACCGGAATTCAAGAAGGACTTCGTCCCCTTCTTTGTCCATGTGTATGGTATCTTCATCCATGGAATTTTCCACCAGATTCTGTACCATGGCTGTAATCATGGAGGAGTGGGTCGTTCCCAGCACGCGGCGGACACGGTCGGGCAGTTCCTTTGCCGAGATGAGCCCCATATTTTCTGCGTCATCATAGTCATGGCAGAGGTAGGCAATACGGTCGGCGTACTTGATGAGCCCGCCCTCCAGCGTGTGCGCTTTAAGATCGCCTGAATGATTGAGCATGCCGTCTTTCACTTCCTCGGTCAGATTGAGTCCTCTGCCGTCATTTTCAAGACATTCCACGATGCGCACGCTTTGTTCGTTATGCTCGAAATGGCCGCATACATCGCGGAGCGCCTGCTCTCCCACATGTCCGAAAGGGGTATGTCCCAGATCATGGCCCATGGCGATGGCTTCCACAAGGTCTTCATTCAGCCGCAGGGCGCGGGCCATTGTACGGCCGATCTGCGCCACTTCAAGGGTATGTGTCATGCGTGTCCGGTAATGGTCGCCTTCAGGCGCGATATATACCTGTGTCTTATGTTTCAGCCGGCGGAAAGAATTGCTGTGGAGAATACGGTCCCTGTCGCGCTGAAATTTCGTGCGCATAGGATCTTCCGTTTCCTCCCTGCTTCTTTTTGCGTCCGCGGAAAAAGCCGCTTTAGGACTCAGAAGTTTCTTTTCCAGTTCTTCTGTACGTTCACGGATCAGCATGGTCGCTCCTTTCTCGATTCAGCACTTCTTTGTCTTTTATTGTATCACATGTTTTGAGAAAGACTTTCAAGAAATACGCGGATCGCCTTCCGGTAAGCATCGCCGTTTACCGCCATTTCCATGGTGTGGCCTGCGCCGTCAAAAATAAAAAGTTCCTTTTTGCTGCTTCCTGATGCCTGCAGCAGTTCCTCTGCCGTCTTCGGCGGAATGAGTGTGTCCGCGCCGCCGTGGAGAAAAAGGACAGGCGCTGTCATACGTCTGACCGCCTCCAGCGGATCTATGTCGGACAGTGTCTTTCCGCTCCTCAGCCACAGGACGCTTTGGAAAAAAGGCTCCACGAGATCCATCCCCCACAAAAACCGGGGATCGCCGGTATAGGCGGAGATCTTGTCCTTCCCCAGTTCCATCATGCCCCCATAAGCACTGTCAGCCACATAGAAAGAAATTTTTTTTCCTCTTTCCGTTCCGCTGTAAATAAGAGCCATCGCCGCGCCGAGCGAAATCCCATGCATACCGATTTTCACGCCGCCGTCCTTTCCTCTTAGCCACTCTGTCCAGGCGTCAAGATCGTCCGTTTCACGAAGCCCCCAGGTGGTATGGCTGCCGCCGCTTTCTCCATGGCCCCGCTGGTCGATGAGGAGGACATTATACCCCATATCCCGATACATATCCACATAAGGGATGCACATGGAGCGATTCTGATAAAGCCCGTGAAGAAGGATAACCGTACGGTCAGAGGAACGGCTGTTTTCGATGTAGGTTCCACGAAGTTTCGTCCCGTCAGCGGAACGGATTTCCACGGGCTGCCACCCGTCCTTCTGCTCCCTGCGGTGAATGCGCGAAAGATCTGCTGTCTGTTTCGTCACGCCGAGGATTTTTTCCCACGGCGCGGTGAGCATCGTTTCATAAGCGGCATTTCCCGCATAGAATCCTGCTCCGACAAAGGAAAGCAGAAAAAAAAGAATCAGTATTTTTACTATTTTAAAGAAAAAACGCAATCAAATCTCCTTATTTCCGTTTATTTCATCTTTGAAATTGATATATACGACAATGCCTGCTGCAAGGAAGGCAACAGCGGTAGACCAGAAAACGGCCGCATAGCCGCATACCATGGCAAGCGCTCCGCTGCATACAGGGCCCGCCACGTTGCCCATGAGAACAACGCTTGACACGACGCCGAAGACGATGGATCTCTTTTCATTGGGCACCGCCTGTGCGATGAGCGTATTGGCCACAGGCATGATGAACCCCATGCCGATTCCTGTAACGGCACGGAAGAAACCAAGCCCCCACACGTTTGTCATCATATACTGCATGATAAAAGTCAGTCCCACAAAAACGGTCGCCGCTGTCAAAAGCCGCGGCAGAGAAACGCGGGCCGTTACCGCCCCTGTGGAAAGAGAGCAGAGCGCGCTCGCGCCGCCGGCAAGAAATATAATGATGCCTACGATCGTGGCGATAATCTCCGACCCGCCGCCGAGCATGTCCTTGATGTAAAGAGGGAGTATGGGACCAATACCGGTGATGCCGAAATTACAGAGGAACTGGATCCCCACCATAAGACGCACGCGGGGAATGGCAGCAAAATATTTCAATTCCTGCCAGGTGGAAGATTTTTCTCCCGACGCCCCCTTGCGATGGATTTCCGGCATGAACAGGCGGAGGCAGATCAGACAGATCAGGGACAGAACGCCAAAGAAGACAAAGGGCATGCGGTACCCCAGCGTGTCCGCCACAAGACCTCCCACAAGAGGGCCGAACATAATGCCTGACACCATGGCCGCCTGAAAGTAACCGAGCGTACGGGACGTTTCTTCTTCCGGAGATAAGCAATGACCGACAGTCCAATGGGAACGAAACCGCCCACCAGCCCCTGCAGCAAGCGGAAGATAAACACCTGCCACGGCGAAGTGGACACGGCACAGAGAAACGCTGTCAGTGTCACCGCCGCAAGAACGATGGACATGACAAGTTTCGGGCCGCGGCGGTCCGCCTGGATAGACCAGAAAGGCGCGGAAAGAGCAATCATAAACGGTGTGACTCCCGAAATGAGCCCCGCCCAAAAAGCCGCCTCGCCCGCATCAGTAACACCGATCTCTCCCAGAAAAAGAGGAAGAAACGCCATGACGCCGATCATCGCGATTCCCGCACCCACCTGGATGGCACACATCAGGTACACGATACGCTTCCAGCCTGTATTTTTTTCCATAGCTCCTCCTTCCCTTTTATCATTTTAATATTCTCTTACAATATACAGTTATATCCAATGCATTCCCGAATGTCAAATGGCTGCCGCGCCGCTTTCCCCGCTCCTCCTCCTCGCCTGATTCTCACGGATTTGTTATACTGTTTATGTCAATTACAAATCATTTATAAAAGGAGGCTTGTGATGGCTTTTACAGAAATCACCCCGGAAGAAATAAACATCAATCCCTTTACCTCATGGAGCAGGTACGTCCTTGTGACCGCAGGAAATATAGAGAAATGCAATACGCTTCTCGTCACCTGGGGCGGCTTCGGCGTCATGTGGAGAAAGAAAACCGCCACCATCTACATCCGACAGAGCCGTTTCACCAAAACGATTCTCGACAGCCAGGACTATTTCACCCTGTCATTCCTCCCGGAGAAACATAAACCGCAGATGAGCTACATGGGCAGCCACTCCGGCCGGGATGAAAACAAGTATGAAGGCTCCGGACTCCACCCTCTTGCCATCGGCGACGCGGCAGGCATTGAAGAAGCGGATCTCATCTTCGTATGCAAAAAAATTTATACCGCCGAGATGACGCCGGATCATTACACCGACAAGAGCGCGTATGACGAGTGGAACACAGGGCGCCGCGCCGGCAATAACCACAGCGCCTACATCGGGGAAATCATCAAGATTCTTCAGAAGAAATAAAAACTACAGCCAAAACATCATTTCCGGCTTCCACCGGAGAAATAAAAAAGACGCCGCCGCGTCTTTTTTATTTTCCTGCCTTATTTCACATCATAGAGGCCCGTGGTTCCCTCTTTCAGATTGATCATGATATTTTTCGTCTGGCTGTAATGTTCCAGCATGACCTTGTGAGTTTCGCGGCCGATGCCGGACTGCTTGTATCCGCCGAAGGGAGCGCCTGCGGGAATCGCGTTGTACGTATTGACCCAGACACGACCCGTCTGTACACCGCGGCTGACTTTCATGGCCGTATTCAGGCTGCCTGTAAAAACGCCGCCGCCCAGACCGTACACGCTGTCGTTCGCCAGTTCGATAACTTCATCAACCGTTTTGAACTTCTGCACCACAACGACCGGCCCGAAGATTTCTTCCTGGCATACGCGTGCCGCGTTTGTCTTCGAAATGAGAATGGTCGGTTTCATGAAGAAGCCCTTGTCGCATCCGTTTTCCGTGTAGCGTTCGCCGCCGGTCACCAGCTCGCCGCCTTCTTCCAGACCGATCTTGATATATTTCAGCACCTTTTCCTGCTGGCTCTTATAAATCTGCGCCCCCAGCTGGGTAGACGGATCTGTCGGGTCGCCCACTTTGACACCTTCAAAAGTTGTCTTCAGCTTAGCGACAAACTTGTCAAAGATGCCTTCCTGCACAAATACGCGGGAACCGGCGCAGCAGACCTGCCCCTGATTGAAGAGGATGCCTGTCGCCACACCTTCCACTGCCTGTTCCAGATCGCAGTCGTCAAAAATCATGTTGGCCGATTTGCCGCCGAGTTCCAAAGTGACAGGAATCAGTTTGTCTACAGCTGCCTGGTATACGCTGCGGCCGATTTCAGTAGAGCCTGTGAATGCCAGCTTATCGAAATCGGGATGATCAAGAATCCACTGCCCGGATTTGGAACCGGCACCGGTAATCACGTTCAGCACGCCTGCCGGCAGCACATCGGCAATCAGCCTGGCCAGTTCCATGAGAGACAAAGACGTATGGGAAGACGGCTTGATAACGATCGTATCGCCTGCCGCCAGCGCCGGAGCAAGCTTCCAGCAGGCCATAAGAAATGGAAAATTCCAGGGAATAATCTGTCCGACCACACCGATCGGTTCATGAATCACAAGAGACATCGTATTGTCGTCAAGCATGGTCGCTGTGCCTTCCTGTGCACGGATACAGCCTGCGAAATAACGGAAATGGTCAGCCCCCATAGGAATATCCACCGCCCTGGTTTCACGAATCGGCTTGCCGTTGTCCAGCGTTTCAACAAGAGCCAGATGCTCAGCATTCTGATCAATGATATCCGCAATCTTCAGGAGATAATTCTGTCTTTCAATGGGAGAAGTCCTGCGCCAGGATTTCAAGGCGCGCCGGGCGGCTTTCACCGCCAGATCCACATCTTCCCGGGTCGCTTCCGCAAAAGACGCAAGCACTTCTCCGTTGGCGGGATTGTGGGCTTCAAAAGTTTTGCCGTCAGAGGCGGGCACAAATTTGCCGTCAATGAAAAGATCATACCGTTTCTGAATGTTTGCCATAAATAAACCACCTTTCAAAAAAACTGTGAAACAGAAGATTGTCTTCCCGGAGTTTTTTACGATTGGCCGGAGGTCCGAGAGTTCATTCAAATTCATCTTAACCGAAGACGTCACCTGACATAGATTCACACAGTATTCTTCGGTTCATCCGATTTTGTGTCCTTATTATAGCAAGGTAAATCGAAATATTCAAGTCATTCGATATCCTTTTGCAAAAAAATTTTATTTTCAGGGAAATATGCGGTACGGCAGAAAATAATCTTTACTGCTATATATCTTTTGTACCGATTTACCAAAAAGCATATAGTTTTTTTCTAACTCAGTTTTACGAATTGGAATCTATAAAATTAATTTGGACATCTTCTCTCTTTTTTTCTAATATTATACTTACCCCATATTTATATTTATATCCATACATACCATTTTCATTATTATTATTCCGATTACAAGAATCTTTTTCCTTTTCTATACCTAAAAAATTCTTTATTTTTTTTATATCTTCATCTATATACTTTATCTTTTTATCATCCTTCCACATCCACTTATCTTTATTCCACCATGTTTTAAACTCTGCCACCAAAATATTATGGTCATTAGTGCCTCTTTTATGCAGAATCATATCCGGATATGCCCCGTTGGGACGTGATGTTAATATTTTCAGTCTATCTATATTTTGATTGTATTCAACATCAACACAATACTCACAATTATTACTTAATTCATTTATAATTAATTTTTCAAAATATATAGCATACTTATGAACTATTGATCGCTCTGATGAATGACAATGCGTTCTATTCCCTTTAAATTGTTCATTAAAGATTAACTTTTGATCTTTCTCATACAGCTCATCCAAAGCAGCATTAAGTATTT
>OGOF01002083.1_pt1 | contig 10960 bp, 7 predicted proteins | sample 1552621 | NCBI WGS metagenome assembly OGOF01 (sample SAMEA2580156, study PRJEB22360) | human gut metagenome | biome: human gut; feature: human-associated habitat; material: faeces | place: Denmark | collected 2008/2010
TTATCTGCCTTATTTCTTTGAAAAACAGTATCTTTTTCAAACTTAAAATAAGAGAATTTATTCTTTAAATCAGATTTGATATAACAAATAGTATCACTTCCCATTTTCAACTTATAGATCAATGTGTTCTCCCGTCATTTTTTGTTCTTCTATAAATTTTGTCGGGGTCATTCCCAACCATTTTTTACAGAATTTTGTAAAGTGAGCCGGTGAAGAAAAACCAAATTCATAAATAATCTCTTTGAGGTTTACCTCCTCTCCACTCAAACGTTCTTTAAGCCGATCGGCCTTTTTGCCCAATATCCATTGGTATATCGGTTCATCGAAGATTTCTTTGAATGCCCGTTTGAAACTACTGACCGAATAACCACAGATCTGAGCCAATTCTGCCACAGACTTCACATGTAAACAATTATCTTCGATCAATTTTTTCAAATCTCCCTCTTTGTGCAAAGAAAGGGTATAAAAAAAATAAGACAATTGTTCTTTAGAGTAACAAGACTTCATCAAAACAAATAGTTCTTCCTGTTTTTCTTCGAACAAATACCTGCAATCCACCCCATCTTCCAGGTACACGGTCAACATTTCCACAAATCCTTTCAGCAGCTGGTTTAAAGGTAAGATTTCCAATAATTCCCCTCTCCCCTCCAAACATCCAAGCTCCGAAACTGTTTTCAAGCAATATTCAGTGGGACGGTCAGAAATAAAGTACAAAAATTCAAGTGGAGTAAAAGCTTTCAATTTACCTTTCAAAGCAGGCAACAAAAACATCTCTCCGGCTTCAACGAATACTACCTCGTCTTCAATAGACACACAAGCTTCATCACTTAATAAAAATATCCAGCAAATGCCCGAAGTTTTCCATTTTTCCCATACAAAACCTTTCTCAAATTTCACCTGTTCAAAAAAGACCAACTCACTCCGTTCATAATTATTACAGGTTGCCTCTTTATTACAACAGTAAACACGATCGTTACTCATAATTTAACTATATACATGAATACCAAGAGCTAACAAACATAAAACAAAACTTTCAGTCAAGTTAAATTTAATTATAAGTTACAAACAAGAGGCATGAAACATTCACGTATTCTGTGTTTTACATAACTCCACTCACTCCTTTTCAACAAAGGTAAGATTAAAAAAAACAAATCAAAAGATGTTCTGATTTAATTTTATTCTTTTTCCGGCAAATAAATCTTTCTATGAAAGTGTGCAGAAAAGTCACTGAAACGTGTTCAGACTTATAATTAGTTCTTAAAGTTGCTCCTTCGTCGCTCAAAGTCCATAAAATCGACGGACTTTATAAACCAATTAATTCGGCTTATAAACAACAAAGCATCCGAAGTTTCGAATAAAAAAACATTATTTCTTTTGGAATAAAAATATTAAAGCGTATATTTGCACCGCCAAACCGTAAAAGTGTTGGTTCAGTAGCTCAGCTGGATAGAGCAACGGCCTTCTAAGCCGTAGGTCGTGGGTTCGAATCCCGCCTGAATCACAAAAGCAGCAATTTGAAATTGCTGCTTTTTTCATTTCATTGTTGGCCACTTACCTTCAGATCAACCGTATCTGACTTTCAAGAGCCTGTCTGATGACCCAAAAGCCAGATAGCCTCCTTTTTCTGTTGCCCTCCCCCAAATCTCTCATCACCGTAAATATGCGGTGATGAGAGAAAAATAAAACCACACACTGTTTTTCCTGTTTCTCAACGGACCTCTTTATAACGCACATCTTTAATTTTAGCGAACCCGGAATACTCCCAGCCCGGTTTCAGGGTCAACTTCATACCCGATCCGCTCACATCATAGAAACGCAGCATTCCTCCATTATTATCCGTAGCGGCATTTTTGTAAGAACAGACGATCAGTTGATTTTCACGGTCTCGGTATATATTTTTGATTTCATCGTCATATTTCGAACACAAGTCATCGATGCCCCACGGATAATCATAGCGGTTGAACTTCAAACAGGTAATCTCTTCGCCTTCTAAAGTAATCACCGGTTCGGAAACCCCTGATCCCACATTGTAAGCATAGACTTTATTTCCATAAGCGTAATAAATCACATAATACTGGGAACTGGCGGCAAAACAAGTGGCATTGGCAAAATTTTCCGCCATAACATCCAAATGGCAGGCCCCTTGTTTAAATTCCCCGCTTCCCAAATTCACCTCATAAATATGCCGCTTGCCATCTTCCTGCATAATGCAATACACCATTCCTTCGGAAAAAGAGGTGTTAAGCATACACACCAAATCCATATTTCCCGTATTGTAACTAAAATTTTTATTCTCCGGATCTTCCAACGGATGCAACACCTGCTTTTTTCCAGCGACATCGCTACCTGTAGCGCCTTCACCACTCCAGTAAACAAAACGATGATTATCCGTATCAAACAACAAGGCGATACCAAAGTCGGATGACAACGGTCTTTTCAGCGTAGTCCCGACATAAGGCGCCACCTTGTATTCAGGCGTTCCTCCCCGGACGGAAGTATTAATCGGATACTCGAATCCCGTTTCTACTTCCACCGTATTCCAGGCATAGACATTTCCTTCCCGGGATACGCAGATAACAGCATCGTGCTCTGGTTTATAGAGTCCTTTATAAGGCACTGACACAAAATTTACAATATGATCGTCAGTAGCGGCCAGAAACATTGCCGATTTCAATTCATGATAACTCTCTACATCAAGAAATTCTCCGCCACCTTTAGAATCTGTTGTCTCCAGCCAGTAAGCCGCATCTTCGGACATTGCAATAATCCGGTTACCGGTAGCACTTCCAGTGGCATAGAATCCTATATTCGCAGCGTGATACTGTTCCGGTACTCCATCCTTTCGCCGGATTACATCATAAGCCGGAACAATCCGGTCCACAGAAATCTGCGCCAGCATATCTAAACGCATCCGTTCTTCCGATCCTTCATCGCAAAGCAACATCCATCCCTCCGAGGTAATGGTCGTTGCATTGACATAAAACAATTTCAGGGTCTTTACTTCCGTCCGTTTATCGGTTACCGAGAACAAAAATGCATGCCTGCCGGACTCCAATGCAGCTAACATATGAAGGTCTTTCGTATTGGCAACTTCTTCCCATTCACCTTCCGAATTTTTCCTTTGGTAAGCAAATTCGAAGTTCGTATTCCGCTCATCAATAATTCCTTCCAAATTGGAAGTAACCACCGGTTTTAAATCGATATATTCCGCATTGGCCAATACCGACAGCATTGATGAAATGCTATCTATCGTAATGACCGCTTTATCTTCATACGTATAATTTCCTTTGTCTTCCGCACAGGCTATTGCCAACAGGCAAAACCACAACATGCTCAGACGCGAAATTTTCAATATATTCATTTTTTCTATATTTTAAGGTTTTAACACGACATTCGAGTAATCCACACGATAAGCATCCGGCAATTGCATATAAGAGCCGTCTTCATCGTATACCGGATCACCTTCATCTGCTCTCCGTTGCAATTCCGACTGCAATTCCCGGGCGTAAAAAGGCATCCGTCCTTTGCTGACTTTGCCGGTGGCCCAAGTCCAATCCGTTGTCGTAAAGCCAAAGAAGCCATTGATATAGGCATATCGGACCGGATTCCACTTTCCGAAATACTGATCGGCAGCAACATCCCCCCACCGACTCGGCTGCGTATAAATTTCACTGATCAGAAATGTATAGCGGGTTCCGTCTATCGTATCTGCCGTCGTATTACTCCACACATTGCTGGATTTATAAGCATTGAGTACCTCAAAATATTGGTTGGCCTCTAATTTCAAGACCAATGTATCCACCTGTTTTTTGATGGAAGCATTCCGCATGAAACGGACTCCAACAGTTCCCTCGTTGCTTCCGGCCTTGATTTTCAGCGTATCGAAATCCATCATATATCCTCCATCGGGATTCGTTACAGCATCATAAGAAGTCATCGTCGTTTGCTCTTCGTCGACAACGACTTTCAGGGCCCGGTCGTAATCTTTTACCTCGCCCAGCAACTTCACTTTGGCATTGAATACTACTGAGGTATAAGCTGCCGCATAATCGACAAACGAAAAATTAGTCCTCGTGGTATATCCTTCGGCGCCGTTACTTCCTGAAAAATTCTGTACCTGAAAATATACCATACTGTCACCACGGTTGTACAAACCGACGTTTTCTTTTTGGCAGGCGATACTTATTCCTGCCATGGCGGCAACCCATATCCATTTGTTTATTCTATTCATATGTCTGTATTTAACGGTTATCCAATTCACTTTTCGGCAACGGAAGTACAAAGCGTTCTTCCTTTTCTTCATCAGTTGCTTTATCTTTATAATCGTATGTCGGAGGTATTCCAAACATTGGTATGCCGGGATTAGTCATCACCTTTACTTCTTTTCGTCCGTTGTAATCATTATCGAATCCCATATTCCGACGCTTGAAATAGAAGAACTTCTGACCTTCTCCGACAAATTCACGGATATACTCCAAGGTCAGCCAATCCTGTAAAAAGCTCTCTCCGTTTCCTGTTCCCCAGTTATTGGTACCCCGGTCAACGAACATCCGGTTCAAATAGGTCCATGCAGTCGGCAGATCGTACACCTCGGAACCGGTCGTACCGAGACATTCCGCTGCAATATAATACGCTTCGCTAAGCTTGATCAGCGAACAAAAGGTTCCGTAAAATTTCTGAGCCTGCAATAACTGGTTTTCATCTTTATTATTGGTCACCTCATCCCGTTTTTGATCCGCAATTTCTTTGAATTTTACCATTTGGTAGCTGGCATTTCCTTCCAAAGTGGTTCCGCTGGCCCATTGCGACTGGAAACGCCAGTCTCCGACCCAATATCCCCCGTATTTGTAAAACAAAATACCATCTACATATCCGGTACGGGGTATCAGCAAAGCTTTTCCGGTATTGCCTCCTCCAAAAGAATAGTCATAAATCAATCCTCTGTTTTTATTATAATACCCGAATAAACACTCGGTCGAAAACATCCGGTCGGGGTCGGAACTGTTCCCTAACAACTTACCCGATTCAACCACCGGGAAGAACTCCCTGACCTGGGGATCGTCGGTCAGTTTGCGGGCTTCGGTCAAGGCATTGCCGTAATCTCCCCCCCACAGATAAGCCCGGGCCGTCAACAGGACCGTCGCATAGTAATTCAGACGCAATTGCCGATAGCGCATGGAGTTATCCTGACTCACCTCATCGTATTCTGCACGGGGTCCCTCGGTAAGTACCGGATCGGAGGCCAGCAATAAAGCTTCGGCTTCTGTAAGATCGCGGATAATATAGTCCTTCAGTACCGTACCGGCCGGCATAATGGACAGGATTTGCGGATCGGTGCTTTCATTGTAAGGGATACCGCGTCCATCCGGATTTTTCGCCATAATCGGCCCGAACAAACGCAACATATCCAAATGCAGCATTGCACGGACAGCCAGCATCTCGCCCTTGAGCATTTTATATTCCCGCTCCGGTAATACCTTGTCCTTTACAGCATCATCCTCGATGTTCTTCAATACCACATTGGTATTCATAATCGTCGAATAGGCTTCGTTCCATATACTGCTCAGTACGCCTGTAACCGACTCGTTCGAATAATCCCACTCGGTCAGAGCCCGCAAGTATTTATAATAATCACTTTCATCCGACTGCTCCACAGCGTAATATTGCCCCAGAATATCGATCATGTCATAACTCAGATATTTCCCGTAAAGCGAGTTCCCGGACATTCGGTTATAAACCCCGTTAACAGCAGCATAAAATCCATCTTTGGAAGAAAATTGCTGTTCCTCACTCTGTTTATCACTCGGTTTATAATCCAGCCAGTCGGTGCAGCTGTACCATAAAATACAGCTTAACAGAAGCGGAAAAACGATTCTATATTTTTTCATGATATCGGATTTATAAAGTTAATGAAATGGCGAAAGACACACTGCGTGCGAAAGGATAGGAAGTACCCCGTTCCATCTTGATGGTCGACAGGCGGAATATATCGTTCATATAGGCATTCAAACGTAACGAGCCAAGCCCCCATTTATGAACCAACTCAGGAGAAAATTCATATCCTATCCTCAAAGCCTCCAGACTCAATGAATTGTCTTTCTGTACAAAACGGGAAGACATCGGAGTGGATGTCGAATTGGCGATATTCTTGAACTGAGCCTTATCGCCCGGCTTTTGCCAACGGTCATAAAGAGCACGCTTATCCTGATTATATATCAGCGAATTCGTACTGATGTTTTCTACTTTATTAAATAAAACGGAATTAAACGAATGACCGCCCACCCGATAGCGGAAATCCAGGTTACAAGAAAAACCTTTCCAGGAAAAATTGGTACCCAGTACCCCTTCCACCTTCGGACGACTGTTGGCCACCACCACTTCATCGTCATATGAAAAATCATAAGTCAATTCCCCGTTTTTCTTAATAAACAGTTCCCGTCCGGTGGAGGGATCGATTCCTGCCGAACGTACAGCCCAGATATCATCGGGGTCTGCGCCGTCATAGTACCGTTTTGTCGACCTGTTATCACCTTCACGTTCCTGCGAATTATACATTTCCAGACGATTGCCGATACCGGACAGCTCATTGGAACCATGCCGCAGATTACCCCGAACCGACCACCAGATCCGCTCGCTCATCCGGCGAATAATGTAATACGTAGCCGATGCCGTAAAACCTTTGGAGGTTTGTTTGCCGAAATTTTTATAAGTCATATTGTCGGTCGCTCCCGAAGAAGGCGGCATAGAGATAGCGATCAGCAAAGGATCGGTTGTCTTATAATAATAGTCTCCGGTCAGGGTCAGACGGTTATTCAGAATCGTAATATCGAACCCGATATTTTTATCGAGGGTTGTCTGCCATTCCAGATCAGGATTTCCCAGCTGAGCCAGCGAAGTGGTCATTCCGAAATAATTAAAGGAATTGAAATTATAACGGAACGTCGTAATGGTTGCCGAAGAAGAAAAATTCTGATTCCCCGGATTACCGATGGAAGCTCTCAGCTTCAACATGGAAATTCCGTCAAAATGGTCGGCAATAAATTTTTCATGGTGCAAATTCCATCCCAGACCGACAGCCCACGTACCGATATAATGCTTATTAGTCCCGAATACCGACGAACCGTTGACACGATAACTGAAATCGAGCAAATAACGGTTATCATAAGCATAATTTCCAATCACATACCCGCTCACCGAACGTGTCGTACTTTCGTTATAAGCCGGGGAACCTCCGTCCGGATAACTGTTGGCAAAAGAAGGAAGTGTGAAATCTCCTACCGGAAAACCGATAGCCGAATATCCTTGCGATTTCGCCTCTAAAGCAGAAAGGTAACCTCCCAATACGATATTGAATTGGTGTACTTCTTTCAATACTTTGGCATAAGTAAGCGTAAATTCTCCTTCATACTTATTGCTCTGTGTTTCCGTATTGCCATACGAACCGCGTTCTGAGAAATCCGTTTCGGCAAAACGGGTATCCAGAGGAGAATAAAAAGCTTCCGCCTGAGTACTCTGGTGTGTAAAACCGAACCGAGCCCGTAATTTCAAGGTCGGGACAGGAGTATATTCTACAATAAACTTATCCGACCACGACAAATTGTTTCCCTTGTTATAACTGTTCTGCTTAGCATTGTAAAGCGGATTGGCAGCTTTAATATAATCCGTATATTCCAGCCACCTTTCCACTTCGCCGTTCTCATTGTATTTCGTATAATAAGGATTAGCGTCGGCATATTGGGAAAAAGCGACAATCGGATCCTTGCTGTCCGTATTGTTCATATCAAACTTATTCATAAACTGAAATTTCTTCAGCCGGTAAGTCAGGTCGATATTTCCGCTGATATTATCCCGTTTGGATTCTTTCATTACACCGGTAATCCCGTTATATGCCAGTCCGATACCGAACATAAATGCACCTTCACCGCCGTCTACATAGAGGGAATGCCGGTGATTCAGGCCAACCCGCAGAGGTTCCGACAGCCAATAAGTATTTACTCCGCGGGCAATATCGGCCAATTTATCATAATAAGACTTTTTCAATTCAACATCTTTCACAACATCATTCGATGCATCATACCTGCCGACCAAATTTTCAAAACGCAATTTTTCACTGGCATCCATCAAATTATAACTGCTCAGATCAGCCCATGAAACATTGGCATTTCCGCTGTAAGCCAGATTTAACTTACCCGATTGGGGACGGATGGTTTCCACTACCACCACTCCATTTGAAGCCTTCGAACCGTAAATGGCCGTTGAAGCAGCATCTTTCAAAATAGTAATCGAAGCAACCCGGCTCATATCCAAATTATAAATAGCTTCCAGCGAAGACTCGAAACCATCCAGAATAAACAAGGGCTGATTCGGGTCCTCGCTCAATTCATCCCGGGTACTGATCAGACTTGATTTTCCCCGGATTTCAATATCCGGTAATTTATTCGGGTCGGAACCGAACTCATTATTCTCAAGTACATTAAATGAAGGATCCAGTGTTTTTAAACTGGCGATAACGTTTTGGGTACCCACCGATCTCAGCTGTTCCCCGTCGAAAGTGGCAGAAGCTCCGGTAAAACTGTCTTTTTTACGGTTAAAAATACCGGTAACGACCACTTCATCTATTTCTTTTGCATCTTCCTGCATCACCACTTTTAAAGGTTTGTCATCTTTCAGCACAATTTCCTGTGTTTTCATTCCGATAAATGAAAATACCAGCACCACATCTTTCTTTTGCGGCAAAGCGATCTTAAAAATCCCTTCGGTATCTGTTACTGTTCCCAGGGAGGTACCCTTGATTAAAATAGTTACTCCGGGAAGCGGACTACCCGAACGGTCAGTCACTTTACCTGTCACTTCCGATGTTTTACTCTGAGGCAAAGCAGCATTCACCTTCCCTTTACGCAACACGACCGTATTATGGGTAACCTCATAAGTGATACCGGTATTTTTCAACACCTCACTCAGAATTTCGTCCAAAGTTTTATTCTCTGCCACGACATCGATTCCGGTCACCTGTTCGATATCCTTAACACTATAGAAAAAAAACATTTCGCTTTTCTTTTCAAGTGCCCATAAAATAGTTTTCAGGGAGGCATCATGCATCTTGAAATTCATTCTTTCATTTTGTGCAGTGACACGGGCCGACACCTGAAACACTGTACACAACAAAAAGCACACACCTAATTTCATTGTCATCAGAATTTTTCTTCTCCACACCAACCAAGGGTGGATTGTTTGCATTTTGTTCATCGTTTGTTTGGTTTAAAAATTATTGTTTTGCACTAAATACAATTGTTTTACCTCTTGTATTTACATTTATTTTATGAGTCGAGCGAATGACATCCAATATCGGTTCGATAGAAGCACTACGATTCAATTTACCCGCAAATTCAACTTCTTTGATCCAATCCGCCTGATAACAAACCTCGAAATCATACCATCTTTCTAAAACAGTCATGATCTCTGTCAGACGTTGTCCACGAAACACAAACTGTCCGTTTTTCCACGCAATATAAAGATCGAGCTCTACTGTTTTCACGTCCAGTTTTCCTTTTTCGATATCCCACTCAGCCTGTTGTTCAGGCTTCAACGTATTCCGGACAGACTTATCCATCCCCGTAAATACAGCCACTTCTCCCCGTACCAAAGTAGCCTGTACCCATTTTTCATCGGCATAAGCCTTTAAATTAAACTCGGTACCCAATACCCTCACATCCATATTTTCAGTCTTTACTACAAAAGGCTGTTTCTCATTTTTCGCTACCTTAAAATAAGCTTCTCCCTCCAGAAAAACCTTTCGTTGTCCGCCTGTAAATGCTACCGGATATTTCAATTTCGAAGCCGAATTCAACCACACTTTCGTACCATCGGATAATACCAGCTTATATTCTCCACTCCGCGGAATAGTAATCGTATTGAAAAGCATTTCCTCCTGCTGCATATCCCCGGCCTTTTGTTCATATGTCAGCTCCCCTTTTCTCTTTCGGATCAATGTCCCATCTTTCCAAAGCGAATCCCTGCCCCATTCCTCCAGGTTCACCTGTTCGCCACTAGCCAATGTCAACACGGCCTTATACGATCCAGGCAGGACAGCCGGCTGTTGCGCCATCGGCGATATTTCACTACTCCGATCTTCCCAGTCCTATAGCGATCCCGATCGTAAAAACCGCAACAGCGGCATACCGCCAAAAATAATTTCCGGACAAAAGGAAACGCCGTTTATTTCCGGACAATTTCTTTTTCAGTTTTTCCATATCCTCCCGGACACGTTCCGGATTCCGGAATACATTCTCTCCCTCACCTCTTTTCAAACGCTCACGTATCCGGCAATATCTCATATAGTGGCGTTCATCCTCCGCCAACCACACATTAAGTCTCTCCTTTTCCTCCGGCGTAATTGTTTCTGACAATTCAGCCGTAATCAAGCGTGCTATCTCATAATACGCAGACAAATCTTTCATCGCTTATCAAATTTGTATATAAAACACACAGCTGATAAAAAAGATGAATGAAAAATAATTTTTTTTGAAAAAAAATGGTTTATCCTTGTACCTCAAACCAGGCAAGTAATAACAATAACGATCCTGTCAATTCTTTCCGAAGGATATTCAAAGCATTGTATTTCAGGGTTTTTACAGAATTGACCGAAATTCCTAACTGATCGGCGATCTCTTGATTTTTATCTCCTTTTACAACCAAACGCATAATCCGGGCAGATTGTGCCGGAAGACGATCGATAGCCGAATAAAGCGCTTCAATAGCTTCCTCTTCAATCACCATCAAATCGAAATCGGCATCTGTTTCTTCCGAAAACCTCCCGGCCAGATCCACCTCTTTCCGATGGTCCCGGATATAGTTCAGGCACTGATTTCTGATAGTAATATATAAAAAAGATTTCACAGCTGCAAAATCTCTGAAATCTTCCCGTTTATTCCACCATTTGATAAAAGCATCCTGAGCAACA
>OGOF01002095.1_pt1 | contig 10930 bp, 8 predicted proteins | sample 1552621 | NCBI WGS metagenome assembly OGOF01 (sample SAMEA2580156, study PRJEB22360) | human gut metagenome | biome: human gut; feature: human-associated habitat; material: faeces | place: Denmark | collected 2008/2010
GATAGTTGGTTCCGTCATAAGCCAAATAAATGAAATACCTTTGCACTCTAGTTCCTGTTTTTAGGGTTTTCGTGTGCAAAAGTACTCATTTTTTTATTCATAAGTAGAAGGAGTAGTACCAAAAGCGTCTACAAAATGTTTACGGAACGTCGGAATATCATTATATCCCACCATTTCAGCTACTTCCTGCACACCGTATTGTTTCGTTTTCAACAATACACCCGCACGACGCATACGTACTCCCCTGATAAGTTCTATAATCGTATAGTCCGTACTTTGCTTCACTTTTCGGTAAAGAGTCGGCTGACTCATATTTAATTCCGATGCAAGCTTCTTCACACTAAAGTCAGCTTCACAGATATTTTCCTCTACAATTTTAATTACGGAAGTGATAAATGGATCTTCTGCCTTTGCTTCTTCTTTTCCCGGCTGCTCTGTTTCATCTGCGTCAACGGCATCTGCTCCAGGTAACTTAAATAACTTTGCATACATTTGTTTCAACGTCTGACGGCCATTAATCAAATTACTGACTTTCGCTTTCAGAATACCGGGTGTGAAAGGTTTCAACACATAATCATCTGCTCCCAACTCCAAACCATGGATAATATTGTCATCCTCTACCTTCGCTGTCAGCATAATAAAAGGGATACTACAAGTTTCCGGACATTCTTTTACTTCACGGCAACATTCAAATCCGTCTTTTATCGGCATCATGACATCACAAATTATCAAATCCGGCAACTCTTTCATAGCCATATCCACGCCTTCTTGACCGTTAGTAGCCATCAACAGATTATATTCATTCCCAAATAAAACTTTCAGATAAAGCCGAATATCTTTATGATCTTCCACAATTAATATTGTCTTTTTCTCTTCATTTGTCACAGATTGTGCCATTTCTTTAGGAGACAATACTCCCGGAAAAAGTATTGGACCCTGTCTCCCTATATTTTCGCTAATTTTCGAATCAGCTTTGAGTTGCTCCAACACTTCCGGTTCTACTTCAGGCAGTTCTTCCGGATCAATAAACAATATATTCGGCTCACTTTCCAGGACAGCTCTATCTACCGGAAGATTCACCGTTACCTTTGTCCCCTTTCCTTCAACACTTTCCAATAAGATTGTTCCTTGATGCGCCTCTATCATCTGCCGCATAATAGAAAAGCCTAACTGTGCGGCAGATAAATCATTCTCCAATGTCCCGTTCTCACTCATTAATTGCTCGGAAGTTCTCACCTTCTTCATTCCATTATCCTCTACTGTCAGACTGACATAATGCATATTATTCTCTATTATTTCACAAACAGAAAAATAAACTGTTCCTGCATAATGCGTATGAGTGAAAGCATTTGTCAACAGATTATGAATAATAAATTCTATTTTCTTCTTATTTACATAGAATTCCAGTTCTTTCTTGACCCTTTTCTCGCAACGAAAATCAATCGGATATACTTTCAACAAATCACGGACTCCAAAAACACTACTGTCAATCATCTTTTCTACCGAATAGGGAGCTACTTCCAACTTCGTTTCCGGACTCCCCTGTCGGTATATAGCCAGTAGTTGATCACAAGCATCAACCATACGAAGCGAATTCCGGTATGCAACCTGCAAAGAAAGGTTCGATATTTGGGAATTGTCTTTCTGTAATTCTTTCAACGGAGCAATGATCAACGAAAGAGGAGTACGCAATTCCTGTACAAACAACATAAGCAAGCCGTTCCGCAAAGCTTCTATCTCTTTCTTTTGAGTCTGCTTCATCTTCTCCAGGCTCAAGTTCTCTTTCAATACCATCTCCCGGTCACGGTGCATCTGCTTACGCTGCTCTTTCTTCTTAAAATAAATGTAGAAAAAACAAGAAAATGCGACAAATAACAAAACATAAGCTATATAAGCCCAAATAGTTTGAAACCATTTATCTTTTACAACCACAAGAATCTCATTCACATCCCCTTCCTTACCATCCGGAAATACAAGTTTCGCCTGCAAAGTATATTTTCCGGCAGACAGTCCATTGAACCATAAGCCTTCCGAAAGTGGCACCATTCTCCAATCCTTATCTAAGGGAAGTAATCGATAAGCTATCTTACGTTCAGCCATCCCATAACGTAAATCGGAAAAGAACAAATGGAAATCATTGTTATCAGAATTGAATACAAGCTTTTTCTGTTGTTCCGGAGAACCTGAAAGAATCACCTGTCCATTCCGTTTCTCCCCAGCCAAGATCGTTTCTCCACTCACTTCTATATCTGTCAACATCAGCTGCCTTCTTTCACAATCCGCTTTCGTAGCAGAGGGATCAAAGAAAATCAATCCCCAAGAATTTGCCCAAAGCAACCGTCCATCATTCAAACGGCATACCGCACTACAATTACCTACCGAAAGATAATTATAGAAAGCATCCTGCCCATTTCTAATCGTCATCACTCCGACATTATTTCCGGCCCAAGTATTCCCGATACGATCATCTACCATACAGCCTACATGTCCATTGGTCAGTCCGTTTTGCAAAGTGTATATAGCTTCCAACTTATCCTTCTCCCTTCCATCAATACGGATAACAACATTCAAATAAGCTGCATAAATCTGATTATAGTTATTTACATAAATAGTTCGTACAGCCGCCTCTTCCAGTCCATTTTCTTTCTCAATATTTCCTTCTACTCTAATTTGTACTCCATCCGTTTCAAGTCTTTTCAAACCTCTATCCGTCCCAATCCACACATTGCCTTCTTTATCCTCTGCTATTGTAAATACATTCTTTATTTTTTCAGGCAATTTAATGCTCTTGCATTCGTGAGTTTCAAGTTCAACCTGCATCAACCCATTTGAAGTGCCTACCCACAAACGATTCCATGAGTCCAGGCAAAGACTATAAATAACAGTTTGTATCCTCTCACCTTTATTATTTTGCAGATGAAAGGACTCCACCTCATTTGTTAATGGATCAATGATAACAATCTCTCCCCAATTATTACCCAACCAGATATTCCCGTTCTTACCTTTATATATATGAAAGCGTCCGGAAAAGCCTGATGCTTTTTTCCAAGGTTCAAAATGTGTATCCAACGAAAACACAGGAGTAGTACTTTTCATAATCCCTCCATCGCTAACGGTCAACCATACATATCCTTTTGAATCTTCGACCATACCATCCACCCGAGAGCCAAAATCCTGCCGTACCCTACTGTACATACTATCACTAATATCAAATTTCACGACCCCACCGCCAAATGTACCTACCCAAAGAATTTGTTGTTTATCATCCCAAAACAGGCTGGTCATTTTATTCTCAATACTCGAATGGAATGCCTTCTCATTCTTCGTCAGCAAAGTCAACACAAACGGACTCTTACACAGATTGTCATTATCGAAGCGCAACTTATACAATCCATTCCAAGTTGTCAAATAAAAAGTCCGGTTATCTTTCAAAACCAGATCCGTAACATAAGAATTAGAGAATTCAGACTGATCTTTTCCTTCCATGGAGATAACACGTTCCTCATTCGTTTTAAGGTCATAACATATAATGTCATCCCATAATCGGCAAATCCATAAATAACCATGCCTTAAAAACAATCTATTTACTACGCTGTATTCCTTAATCAAAGAAGTTTTTTTCGCCACTAAATCATAATGTACCACTTTCCTCTGATTAACAGAGAAATACAAATTTGTTTTTCCATCACTACAAAGATGAGCAACCTTTCCTCTTACCACAGGCTCAGGATTCAAAAGACATAACACAAAATCATGTTTTCCTTCTGTCTTGCGAACAATGCGCGATTCAAATAAACCTTGTGAAGTAACCAAATACAAACTCCCGTCATTCCAGCAGAAATCCAGAATATCTTTCAGTTCCAGAGGCTTATCAAAACGTACCGGCAAAAACTTTTCAATATCCTTATCAAAACAAGTAATTCCACCTTGGAAAAGTAACGCATAATATAAACCGTCGGGACCTTCGCAAAGTTTTTTCACAGCTTGATGCAGAGGAGTGGAAAGAGAATCAATCCCCATAATGAGGGGATAGTCACGAAATCTAAATCCGTCATAACGTGAAATTCCTTTATCAGTAGAGAGCCATATAAAACCGTCACTTCCATAACAAACATTATAAATAGTATTGTCACTGACTCCGTTTTTGATTACTACCGGTTCCAGATTCCAATGAGTATCTATTGAATATGCAGGGAAAATACCTGACAACACCAGTAGTAAAAAGAAGAATTTCCTCATATCTTAATAGTATTTTGTTCATGTGTATTGGTCGATAAAGGTAGACAAAATAATTATCATCAAATCACATAACAAATATTTTTTAGAAATAATTCACAATAAAACAAAAGCCCTCCTATTCTTTTGAAATAGAAAGACTTTTGCCGTTTGTTTTGTTCATTACGCAATCAATCTCCAATTATTATATTGTTTGCTGCTTGGTTCCTCTTTTTTATTCAAAGGAGCGACTCATATCATACAGACACTCCTCAATAATATATACTATACTAATACCTAAATACAATAAATTCTTATGATATTATTTAGCAGCTTTCAGAGTAAAGCTATAAGTTCCTTGACCGGCAGCAAAGTTATAGCTACCTTTGAAGTTTACCGGTACCTTTACTACACAGTTCCCCTGGTCGCTTACACGGAAATAAAGATAAGTAGTAGAATTGAAGATACTGTTACCGTCAGCAGTTGTTGATAAAGAAGCGCCATATCCCTGCCAACTGAATAAGTCAGTCGAAGAAGAGTAAGTAGTACCGATATAATACACCGCACCTTTATCTATATTAAAGTTCAATGATACACATAATGCGAATTGCTCAACGAAAGCGCCACTTCTTGTACGAGCCTGATATTCGGCAAGCATTTTCACCGCTTTCTTATCAGTAGCATCACCATAAAATCCTTCTGTTGTTTCCGATTCACAGTTACGGACAGTATTACCATTCTGACGAAGCGCTTCCAGCACACTTGCCATTTCCTCTGCAGTAACAGAAGGAATTTCCTCAGCTTTCGGATCGTAAGCTGCCGACTCAATACCATATAAAGATTTCATGGATTCGAAGTTTGAAGTATTATCTTCAAAACTATCACTTTCAGCATTAGAACATGCTACAAAAGTTAATGCCAATACACATGCGAAAAAGAATTTAATTGATTTCATATTAGTTCCTCCTAAATTTTACTTATTCATTTAATCTGCTTGCGAATCGTTATTTATCAGTTCGCGGTCTTTTTACACTTTTAATTGTTTATTTATTCATGTTCCTTAGGAGGGGAATCTTAAACTTAAGTTGTCTTATTTATCTTTCCTTGTTCGTTTGTACATTACAAACATAGGCATTTTATTCAATAAGGAAAACTTTCTGAAAAGAAAAATGAATGAATTACCACTCTTTAACGAATAAAATACAGCTTACTCAAGCGATTGACTAAGTTCTACAAGTATTAAACACCACCCACGTGCAAATCATTCATCACAAAGGATAAAAACACCAATTAATAGCAACGAATGATTAACCACCTATAAATGAATTATTCACCACTCTACTTATCAATTTCCATTGAAGACAAAGACAAGAAAGATGAATCTGCCAATCAACAGCTATCTGCATTATGCCTACTTTTGTAACATCAACAAACAAAACCCATCATGCGATGAAAAAGAAAAGAATCTTATTTTTGTTCGTTACCTTGTTTGCTTCTACCTTATTATATAGTCAGGTAGTCGGAGTGAAAACCAATCTTGTAATGGACGCGATGAAAATTATCAATCTCGGAGCCGAAGTCGGTCTGAGTAAGAAGTTAACGCTGGACTTGTATGCCAACTATAATCCGTGGAAATACAAAGATCAGAAGATGATGAAGATGCTCGCCATCCAGCCGGAACTCCGTTACTGGTTCTGCGACAAGTTCAATGGACACTTTGTGGGATTCCATGTACATGGAGGCGTCTATCAGGCTGCCGCCATCAATATGCCTTGGGGCATCTGGCCGGAACTGAAGGACCACCGCTTCAAAGGCAATTTCTTCGGTGCTGGTATTTCCTACGGTTATCAATGGATTCTTGCCAAGCATTGGAATCTGGAAGGGAATATTGGTGTAGGTTACGCACGTGTCAAGTATGAGCAGTTCGAATGCAAGACGTGCGGTGAGAAGGTTAGCGAAGGACATAAGAACTATTTAGGTCCCACGAAAGCTGCTATCAGTTTAATCTATTTATTCTAAAACAAAACAAATATGAAAAAGATATTATGCATACTCTTTTGCCTGCTGCCTGTATTGGGCGGGAAAGCGCAGACACTTTATAGAGATCAGGTGCGTATAGAGAAAGAATCTATCACACGCAATGAAGATAACAATGTGCTGAGCATCGATATGGATATCGTGATGCAGGAGAATCTGAAGCTCTCCTCCAATCATGTCGCCACCCTCACTCCGTTCCTCGAATCAAATGGCCGCACCAAGATACTACCTTCCATCGTAGTTTACGGTCGCAAACGTGAAGTAGTAAACCAACGCAATAACATCGCTCCTTCGGAAAATACTTACAGTGTTATCCGTCGCAAGCATAATAAAGAACAGATTATCAACTACCACCAGCAATTCCAGTTCGAAGCCTGGATGCGTGATGCGGAAATGAAACTGAATATTGATGTATGCGGCTGCTGCGACCTGAAAGAGGAGACCAGCGGTGAATTAATCACCCGATTGAACATTTTACCCGTGCAGCTACAGCCCGCTATATCCTATATCACTCCACAGGCAGAAGCCGTCAAGCACCGTGCCATAGAAGGAAGCGCTTTCCTCGACTTCCCGGTGAACCAAATTATCATCCGACCGGAGTATCGTCGCAACACAGTAGAGCTGGCCAAGATACGTGCTACCATTGACAGTGTACGTAATGATGACAAGACAACGCTCAGCAGTATAAGAATTCACGGTTATGCATCACCGGAAGGTGGATATGCCAACAATACCCGACTGGCAAAAGGTCGTACACAGGCATTGGTAGATTATGTGACCAGTTATTACAAGTTCGACAATAAACTGATCACTTCAGAGTATACTTCTGAAGATTGGGAAGGATTCCGCAAGTTTATCGCAGCTTCTTCATTGGAGAAGAAGGACGAGATACTGAAACTGATGGATGACTCGACACTGGACATAGACAAGAAAGAACGCCAGATCGCTCAATTGGCAGGTCCTCAAACTTATAAATATATATTGGAAGAATGTTATCCGGCTTTGCGTCATTCAGACTATACCGTCAACTATACCGTACGCGGGTTCAATCTGGAAGAAACCAAAGAGATTATCAAGACACGTCCGCAACTGTTGAGCCTACAGGAAATCTATCGGATTGCGGAAAGCTGTCAGCCGGGAAGCGAAGAGTTCAACCGTTCGTTCCAGGTAGCAGCCGCCATGTTCCCGGATGACCCTATTGCCAATCTGAATGCAGGAGCCATGGAAATACAGAAAGGCGGAGACCTGACAACAGCGAAGAAGCATCTTGCCAAAGCTGATCAGAAAGCTCCCGAAACGCTGAATAACCTGGGAGTCATCGCACTGCTGGAAGGCGACTACGATGCGGCAGAGAAATATTTCAATGCAGCAAAAGCCGGTGGACTCACCACTCAGGCTGACACCAATATGAAACAACTAAAAAGCATAAGAAATTATCCCAAAGAATAATAACAAACAATTTTACCCCAAAACACAAACGCACCACCTGAGAAGGCAGTGCGTTTTTTTTATATCATAATCATCATATCATCGGCTTAACAATCTCCACTTTTAAGCCCAATGCATCAATGATACGAAAGAAAAGTCCGACTCCCGGCTCAAGCGCTCCTTTCTCAATTCTAGATATATAGGACTTGTTGGTCCCTCCCTTGCCGTCCAATTTGTCTAATACAGCATCCATACTTCCAACGTCAGGGTTTACTTGCATAATATTCATTTTTAAGTTTTACTGCCTTTTCAATCTCACTTTCGGGCGTTTTTTGTGTCTTTTTCTGAAAGCCACTTAACAAAACAACCAATTTATTACCGTCAAAGAAACAAAAAATGCGGAAGATATTATTGCCTAGTTGCACGCGAACCTCAAATAGTCCATTAGTACCTTCTATGTATTTTAGATATGTCGTTGGGATTCGGTCTATCTGCTCGATAATATCTAGCACTTTGATGATTTTATCGCGAACCTTCTGTGGTTGTTTCTTGAAAAAATCATCAAAATATTCTTTATATGTTATGACTTCTCTTACTTTCATTTTACAAAGGTAACTTATAAATTACATAAAAGCAATTTTAGGCTACTTTTTCTTTAATTTTTCTCATCATTTTATCCATTATCTCTTCAGAACATTTTGCCAACTCATAGAGAGTGACTGTATTCAGGAAATCCTTATCTTTGTCTTTCGAAGAAACCAAAGAAATAATGGATATGAAAAGAATGATTTTCAGTTTCTCCTTTTTACTGTATGTAGCAGGAGCGTATGCGCAGATAACATTGGAAGAATGTCAGCGGAAGACGCAGGATAATTATCCGTTGGTACATCAGTATGGTTTAGTGGAGAAGACAAAGGAATATAATCTGGAAAATGCAGCCAAGGGATATTTACCTCAATTTGCTCTTTCGGCAAAGGCTTCTTATCAGAGTGATGTGACAGAAATTCCGGTAAAACTTCCCGGAGTAGATTTAAAAGGATTGCCCAAAGACCAATATCAGGTCATGTTGGAGTTGCAACAGAAGATATGGGACGGGGGAGGAATCCGTATGCAGAAGAAGCAGACGATTGCAGAGGCTGAAGTGGAGAAAGAAAAACTGAATGTAGATATGTATGCGCTGAATGACCGCGTGAATGATCTTTATTTTGGAATTCTCCTGCTGGACGAGCAAATCAAACAGAATACATTGTTACAAGATGAGTTAGAGAGAAATTATCGTCAGATTACTGCTTATGTGGAAAATGGAATAGCCAATCAAGCTGATTTGGATGCAGTGAAAGTGGAGCAGTTGAATACAAAACAGAAAAGAATTGATTTAGTATCATCACGGGCAGCTTATTTGAAAATGCTTTCGCTGTTGGTAGGAGAAGCACTATCTCCGGAGACGGTGCTGGAGAAGCCTGTACCTCAAAGTATGGTTTCAGCTGTCAGTGAGATTCGTCGGCCGGAGTTGGCTTTGTTTGATGCACAGGGAGCCGGACTGCAAGTGCAGGAGAAGGCTTTGAATGTGCGTCATCTTCCGCAGTTCGGACTGTTTGTGCAGGGGGCATACGGAAATCCCGGATTGGATATGCTGAAGAATGAATTTTCTCCTTATTATATGGCAGGTGTCCGGCTTTCATGGAATTTCGGTAGTCTGTATACTTTGAAAAATGACCGTCGGGTGATCGAGAAGAAAAGGCAGCAACTGGATAATAACCGGGATGTATTCCTTTTCAATACAAGACTGGAAATGACGCAGCAGGATCAGGCTATCCATTCTTTGGAGAAGCAAATGCGGGATGATGATGAAATAATCCGGTTGCGTACAAATATCCGTAAAGCTGCCGAAGCAAAGGTGGCAAATGGAACATTGACCGTGACTGAAATGTTACGTGAACTGACTAATGAGAGCTTGGCGCGTCAGTCGAAAGCTATGCATGAGATTCAACGGTTAATGGGAATTTATCAATTGAAATATACAATAAATGATTAATATAACTTCTCCGGATATGAAAAGAATAACAAAAATAGGAATGTGGGGGATAACGCTGATGATGTTATCTGCCTGTGGAAATGGAACACCAGATTATGACGCAACCGGTACATTTGAAGCTACGGAAGTAATAGTGTCCGCCGAGGCTGCCGGAAAATTGCTACGACTGGAAGTAGAAGAGGGAACAAAGCTGAAAGCGGGTGAGGAGATCGGGTTGGTAGATACGGTACAATTGTATTTAAAGAAACTGCAATTGGAAGCCAGTATGAAATCGGTAGAAAACCAGCGTCCTGATCTTGCCAAACAGATTGCCGCTACCAAACAGCAAATTGTCACGGCAGAGCGTGAGAGGAAACGGGTGGAAAACTTGCTTGCTGCAGGTGCGGCCAATCAAAAACAACTGGATGATTGGGACGCGCAAGTCAAATTACTCGAACGGCAGCTCGTTGCACAGGAATCATCGTTGCGTAATAGTACGAATAGCCTTACAGAACAAGGCAATTCGGTTGCTATACAGGTAGCGCAAGTGGAGGATCAGTTAGTTAAATGTCATGTTCAGTCACCTATCGCAGGTATAGTATTGGCTAAATATGCGGAAGCCGGTGAATTGGCGGCTATCGGCAAGCCTTTATTTAAGGTGGGCGAAGTGGATCGTATGTATTTGAGGGCTTACATCACTTCCGAACAGTTATCAAAAGTGAAACTGGGAGATCAAGTGACTGTGTATGCTGACTATGGCAACTCGGAGCAGAAAGCTTATCCGGGGGAAGTGACTTGGATTTCCGATCGTTCGGAATTCACTCCAAAAACAATTCTGACGAAGAATGAACGTGCTAATCTGGTATATGCAGTGAAGATTGCGGTGAAGAACGACGGAGCGTTGAAGATTGGTATGTATGGCGGAGTGAAATTAAAGAATGAAGATTAAAAATTAAAGTCAGGGAAATGGAGAAGGATGTACCCATAGTGGTTGTGAAAGAAGTCGGCAAGAGCTATGGAACGGTGGAAGCGCTGAAAGAGGTTTCTTTTGTGGTAGAACGGGGAGAGATCTTTGGGCTGATAGGTCCTGACGGTGCCGGTAAGAGTACCTTATTCCGTATTCTGACTACTTTGCTGCTGGCAGATAAGGGAACGGCCACGATTGGCGGACTGGATGTGGCAACAGAATATAAACAGATTCGTACGAAGGTGGGATATATGCCCGGTCGTTTTTCA
>OGOF01002100.1_pt1 | contig 10917 bp, 8 predicted proteins | sample 1552621 | NCBI WGS metagenome assembly OGOF01 (sample SAMEA2580156, study PRJEB22360) | human gut metagenome | biome: human gut; feature: human-associated habitat; material: faeces | place: Denmark | collected 2008/2010
CGGTTACCCCCTTGTTGGGATATCGGAATACCGGTGATGACGGCAATAAGAAAAATGTCTGTATTCATGTCTTCGGACAATACATAGTCAAAGATTACGGTTTGGCTACATTGCACACGTTTTTTTGCAGCAGTAGAATATCAAGTATCGTAAAATAGAACGTAAAGTAATGAGAAAAAGAAGAGGTATCGTATGGAAATCCCTTATCGCAGTGAGGTTCCCAAAGAACAGACCTGGGACTTGACCCGGATCTTCAAGACTGAGGCGGACTGGGAGGCCGCCTTTAAAGCTGTCAAGCAGGAAGTCAAGGCCCTGCCGGCCTTGGAAGACGGCTTTACGGAGAGCGCGGCCGTCCTCTATGACCGCTTGACCCAGATTTTTGCCGTTGACCGCCGCCTGTCCAAGATCTACGTCTATGCCAGCATGGCCAGCGACGTCGACACCAGCAACCAGAAGAAGCTGGCCCTCAATTCCCGCGCCCAGAGCCTGGCCGCTGAATACCAGGCGGCTGTTGCCTTCATTCAGCCGGCTGTTTTAGCCTTGGGGAAAGAGGGCCTGGACGCCTTTTTCAAGGAAGAGCCAAGACTGGAAAACTACCGGCACTATTTGGAACAAATCGTCAAGCAGGAAGAGCACGTTTTGCCAGCTGAAGAGGAGAAGCTGGTATCGGCGGCCGGGGATGCCCTGTCAGCTTCGGCCAACACCTTCAACGTCTTGACCAACTCCGATTTGCAATTCCCTTACATTGAAGATGAAGACGGAGAAGCAGTGGAACTGACGGAAGCCAACTACGACATCTTGATCCAGTCCCAGAACCGGGAAGTCAGAGAGGACGCCTTTGACGCCCTTTACGCTGTCTACGGCCAGTTCGCGTCAACTTTTGCCTCAACCTTGGCCGGCAATGTCAAGGCCCACAACTTTGATGCCCAGACCCACCACTACCAGGACGCCTTAGCCGCGGCTCTGTCAGAAAACAACATCCCTGTCGACGTCTACAACCAGCTTTTGACTAGCGTCCACAAGCACCTGGACCTCCTCCACCGCTATGTCAACTTGCGCGAAGAGATCCTGGACCTGAAGGGCGACCTGCAAATGTGGGACATGTACGTGCCGATCACGGGCAAGCCAAGCCTCAGCTACACTTTCGCTGAAGCCAAGGCCCAGGCCAGAGAGGCCCTGCAGGTTTTGGGCGAGGACTATGTCAAACACGTCGACTACCTCTTCAATAACCGCTGCATCGACCACGTGGCTAACATGCACAAGCAAAGCGGGGCCTACTCCGGCGGGGCTTATGACACCGACGCCTATGAGCTCTTGAACTGGCAGGGAGACCTGGATTCCCTCTACACCCTGGTTCACGAGACCGGCCACTCAGTCCACAGCATGTACACCCGGGAAAACCAGCCATACGTGTACGGGGACTATCCGATCTTTGTCGCGGAAATTGCCTCAACGACCAATGAAAACCTGCTGACCAACTACTTCCTGGATCGGGTGACGGATCCAAAGACCCGGGCCTTCCTGCTCAACTACTACTTGAGCTCCTTTAAGGGAACGGTCTACCGGCAGACCCAGTTCGCGGAATTCGAGAAGTTCATTCATGAAAGCGACCAGGCGGGTGAAGCCTTGACGGCTGACTACCTGTGCGGCTTCTACGACCGGCTCAACCAGCAGTACTACGGCCCGGCGATCAGCCTGGGCAGCGACATCGACCTAGAATGGGCCCGGATTCCTCACTTCTATTACAACTTCTACGTCTACCAGTACGCGACCGGCTTTGCCGCGGCGACTGCCCTGGCTAACAAGATTACTTACGGCAGCCAGGAAGACAAGGAGAAGTACCTGGACTTCCTTAAGTCCGGCTCCAGCGACTACCCGATCAACATCATGCAGAAGGCCGGCGTCGACATGACCAAGTCCGACTACCTGGAAGATGCCTTCAAGGTCTTTGCGGAAAGACTGGACGAATTTACTGACTTAATCAAAAAATTGTAGAAAAGAAAACGAAGCTGCTCAAAGTGAGTAGCTTCGTTTTTTGCTATTAAACTTGACACATGTTCAATCTTAGTGGTGTGAAGCACCAGTAGCCACGTCTGGTTCAGACTTGATTTGGTTGACCGCGATAACTGGGTATGACTTGCGCACCCGCGGGTCAGTGCTGGATGGCTTAGTGTCGCCAGCGTACTGGAAATCAGTCAAGCGGGCGTGCTTAACGTCTTCAATCGTCTTGCAGCCAGTAAGTTGCATGTCGATCTTCAATTCATCGTTCAATTCGTTGATGACTGAAGCAACCCCGTGCGGGCCACCCAAAGCCAGGCCGTAAAGGTAAGGACGGCCAATACCAACTAGGTCAGCCCCTAAAGCCAAAGCCTTGAAGACATGGGAGCCCCGGCGGACACCACCGTCGAAGATAACCGGGCAGCGGCCGTTGACTGCTTCAACAACTTCTGGCAATACGTCGATAGTTGCAGGAGCACCGTCGATTTCCCGGCCACCGTGGTTAGTCACGTAAACGCCGTCTGCGCCGGCAGTCAAAGCAACTTCAACGTCTTCAGCACATTTGACACCCTTAACGATGACTGGCAAGCCGGACATTTCCTTGATCCGCTTGATGTCATCCGGACCGATGTTCTGGGCGCTGGAAGCGTACATTTGCGCAACAGTTTGCCCTTCGCCCTTGGCGCCTTGGAAACGGGTGAAGAAGTCCAGCGGTACCGGGAAGGCAAAGTTGGTCCGCAGGTTGGCTTCCCGGTAGCCTGATACCAAAGCGTCAACCGTCAACAGGATTGCCTTGTAGCCAGCAGCGTTGATCGCGTCAAAGACCATCTTGTTGAAGTCCCAGTTCTTTGACAGGTAAAGCTGGAACATCCGCGGAGCATCTGGCGCAGCAGCAGCGATTTCTTCAACCGGCTTGTTGCCGTAAGTGCTGGAAGTAAACATGGCCCCAGCCAAAGCTGCCCCCTTTTGGGTAGCAACTTCAGCGTCAGCGTGGGAGATCCCATGACAAGCGATTGGTGAGATCATGATCGGCGTCTTCAGCTTCATGCCCAGGAATTCAGTTTCAGTTGACGGGTTGTCCATCCCGGTCAAGGCCCGGGGAACAATCTGGTAGTGGTTGAAGGCAGTAGTGTTGTTTCTCCAAGTCCATTCATATTCTGAACCTGAGGCTACGTAGTAGTAAGCCCCTTCCGGCATTACTTCCTTGGCCTTTTCTTCAAGCTCATCAACGTTAACAAATTTTAAGTCTTCATCTGCTTCGCTTTGCGGGAAGCCCTTGATGTAATGTGTCATGGAAATCTCCTCAATCATTAAAAATTACTATCAATTACTGTTAACTTATAAGGATTATCATAGCATTTAATCGCTTACTTTTGAGCCAATCTTTTGCTTTTTAGAATCTGCTCAAAAAATTAGAAGTACTAGAAGTGCAGCTGGCCCATAGCCAAGCCGACCAGGTACAGGAAGATACAGATGATTGCAGTGTAGATCCCGCACCACTTGAAGGCCTGCTTCAAGATCGTGCCTTCGCTGCCTTCCTGGCCGATAGCGGTAGACGCAACCGTGATGGATTGCGGGGAAATCATCTTCCCGGCAGTAGCCCCGACCATGTTGTTGGCCACGACCCAAGTCTGACTCACGCCCAGGCTTCGGGCAGCTGAGGCCTGCAATTTGGCGAAAAGGATGTTGGAACTGGTGTCTGACCCAGTCACGAAAGTCCCCAGGGCACCGATGATTGGCGCGATCAATGGGTAAACCGGACCCATGACCTTGACCAAAACAACCGCGATGGCACTGGTCATGCCGGCATAGCCCATAACCTTAGCTAGGGCCACGATAGCGGAAATAGTCACCGCCGTCTTGCCGATCCCCTTAATCAGGTCCCAGAGGATGCCAAAAGTTTCCTTAACGCTCAAGCCCTGGATCATGGCCCCGATGAAGGTAGCCAACAAGATCAAGGTCCCTGGTGAAGACAGCCAGTTGAGGCTGAACTGACCAGCATTTTTGCCAGTGTAAACCTGGAACTTCAAAGTCGCGGAGTTGAGCAGGCTGTTAACGGCTGGGAACAAGGATGAAGCGGCCAAAACGAAGACGAAAACTAAGATGAATGGCGCGCAGGCTTGCAGCAGTTCACCAGCTGAGTGCTTGGCAATGTTCCCGGTAGAAGCGGAGTAATCCGGCACGTCCTTGTGCCGCTTGGCCAAGAGGGCCGTAACCAGGATGCAGACGATGGAACCAGCGATGGCTGGCAATTCCGCCCCAACGTACTTAGCCACTAAGATTTGCGGCAAGGCAAAAGCCAAACCAGACATGAAGGTAATGAAGCCTACCCCCTTGATAGCCTTGACTCCCCCGCCGACCAGGCCAACCAAGATGTAAGGGATGACCAGGATCAAAACGCTCAGCTGCAGAGATACCACGAAGGCCGTGTTCATCACGTCCAGGCCGGCAGTCTGGGCCAAGGTGATGACTGGCAGACCGACCGCCCCGAAGGCAGTTGGAGTGGTGTTGGCCACCAGGCAGATAACGGAAGCTTCAATCGGGTTGATCCCGAAGGTCATCAAGATGCTGGCCGGGATGGCAACAGCGGTCCCGAAGCCGGCAATGGCTTCCAGGAAGCCCCCGAAGCCCCAGGCGATCAAGAGGACCAGGACCCGCTTGTCGGTCGTCAGACCACAGAGCATGTCCTGGATTTTTTGCATGGCGCCGGATTTAAAAGTTACCTTGGAGGTGAACATGGCGGCCACGATGATGTAGACAATCGGGAACAGGCCGCCCAGGATCCCTTCCAAGGTCCCGGTCAAAGTGTCAACGACTGGCAACTGGAAGGCAGTAATGGCCAAAATGATTGCCAGGATAAGAGAAATAACGGCTGCCTTGGCCGCAGGCATCTTCAAGGCTGTCAGAGAGATGATCAGCCAGACGATCGGGATCAAGGCAAAAATGAATTTAACCCACATTCAGATAACTCCTTCTATAAGTATTTTTCACAAGGATTATTGTACATGAAAGCGCTTAAAAAGTCATGTGAATATTGCTTTAAAACGTTGATATATTAGCGCTTGTACTTGAACTTATTTCACAATATTTTTGCTTGCTAAAAGAAGGATCCAAAAAAGCCCCGCTATTGCGGGGCTCTATATATTTTTTCACAAACTTGTTTGTTAACAAGGTTGCCTCTATTGATCGTCAAAAAAGATTTAAAAAAATTTGCTATTTAGCTTTAGGCGTACCTAATTTTTCCAAAACGTAGTCGCCGTCACTGTCCTGGCTGATGATCCCGTTTTGGTAAGTGTCAGTCACGCTGGTGTCATCCTTGTCACCGGTGTAAGAGAGCTTGTGGGTGACCGTGTAGTTGACGTAAGTCTGCCGGGCTGGTAGACAGGACGCTGACTGACGACTTCGTTGTAATTAGCGACTGAGTCAGAGTCGTCCCAGTTGTCGTGCAGCTTCTTGATGCTGAGGTAGCCGGTATTGCTGCTGCCGTTGACCCAGTCTTCGCTGTCGTTGTCATCCCAAATGTCCTGGAGAAGGTCTTCAGCGTCTTCGCTGTTGGCCTTGGTCTGGGTTGGCCTTGTAGTATTCCTGGATAGGCTGCACGATTTGCTTATCCTTGGCATAGTGTGCCTTGCCATAGCCGTAGCCGGCCAAAAGGACCAGCAAGACAGCCGCGGCGATCAAGATTTGCTTCTTCCACTTCCGGACCTGCTTGAGGTGGGCCCGCCTTTTGCCTGTTTTAGCTGGCTTAACGGGTTGAACTTGCTGAGTTGGCTGGCTTGATTGTGCCGGCTTAACTAACTTTGCCCCGCAATTGGCGCAGAAAGTAGCATTGGCCTGGTTTTTGGCGCCGCAGTTAGCGCAGTAGATTAGATCATTTTTACTTCCCCCTTTTTGATAAAAACTCTGTATACTTAACTGGCAAAAAATGCTCTCAAGCCCAGTATTGCATAGAAAAATACAATTTTAGGCAAAAGAAAAGGAGCTCAAGAGCTCAAGAGCTCCTGAAATTCCATATTTGACTACGCCCGCTTCTTTCTGGCTTGGGTGAAGTAAACCAGCAGGTAAGCCGTTACCTCAATTACCGAAATGAAAAAAGTTACCGGCCAGTTGGTGATGTAGCCCAGGCACAGCCCGGCCCAGACCCCCAACAGGGCCAGGCCGACCGACCAGGCCAGCATGCTCGGAATCGACTTGCCCAAATAACGGGCCGTTGATGACGGCATGGTCAAAAGGACAAAGACCAGCATGGACCCGACCACCTGGGAGCCGATGGAAACCGCCATGGCCAAAGCCACCAGGAAGACCACCCCGACAAAGCCGGTATTGATGTGGTGGGCCGCTGCCCCGATATGGTCAAAGGAATCATAGTTTAGGGGCCGCTGGATGGCAAAAATGATCAATAAGACAACCACTGACAGGCCGACCAGCTGATAGACGCTGGATCTGGACACCCCAATAATGGACCCGAACAAAATGTTGGTCGCGTAGCTGCTGGCTGAGCTGGACAGGGACAAAAAGAGGATCCCCAGGCCGACGAAGAAGGCGGAAATCGCGGAAATCGACGACTCCTTCTGCTCAGTCTGCATGGACAATTCCCCGACCCCGATTGAACCCAGGAGGGCAAAAATCAGCATCCCCGTCAAAGGCTTCAGTCCCATCAAAACGGCAAAAGCCGCCCCGGCAAAGCCGATTTCCGACAGGGTGTGGGCCAGGAAACTGAAATTGCGGGCCACGACATAGACGCCCACCACCCCGCAGGTAATCGCGATAAAGGTGGCCGCCCAAAAAGCATTGCGCATGAATTCGTAGGCAAACATCAGTTGAAACTCTCCTTAAAATCTTCCATCTTCCCCTGGCTGACCGTCCCGTCGCTTAAGTAAAGATAGTCCTTCATATAGCGCTTGGCCAAAGGAATGTCGTGGGTGACGAACAAGACCGTCATCTTGTGTTCATGGTTGAGGTGGGCGATTAGGCTCATCAATTCTTCCTTGGCCTTAGGGTCCAGGCTGGCCGTGGCTTCATCCAAAATGATGAAGTTCGGCTGGTCCAAGAGGGCCTGGGCCAGGTAGGCCCGCTGCTTCTGCCCGCCGGAAGCCTCCCCCATCCTGGTGTCCGCCAGGCCTTTCAAGTGGGTCTCCTGCAAAATATTGTTGACCTGGGCCTTAACCTTCTGGCTCTTCCAAAAAGGCGTGTTTAATTCGATAAAAGACTTGATCGACAAGGGATAATCCGGGTCGATATTGCGGAACTGGGGCACATAGCCCACCTTTACGTCGTCAGCCAGCTCAAAATAGCCGTGGCTGGGGCTCAGCATCCCTATCAGTATTCTGACCAGGGTGGTCTTCCCGGCCCCGTTAGGGCCCAAAAGAGCCGTCATGGACCCGGTCTCCAGGCTGAAATTGAGCTTTTTAAAAATCTCCTGGTCGTCGAACTTCATGCTCAAGTCCACGACCTGCAAAGCTTTACTCATTTACTTACCTCTAGTCTCAGTCTCTCTATAGCTTCTTCAGCAAGTCCAGGACCTTGTCCTGGACTGCACTTTCATCGCTTGAGCCGATGATCCCGTTAGCCGCCCGCTTGGCTTCCGGCAAAGCCGTAGCTGTCGCGTAGCTCTGGCCCACGTATTGGAGCATGGCCACGTCGTTGCCCCCGTCGCCGAAGGCCACCATTTCGTCAGCCGGGATCCCGTAGCGCTTGCCCAAAAGCTTGAGGCCTACCGCCTTGTTCATGCCCAGCTTGCTGATATCAACGGCTGAGTCGCTGCCGGCCACCATGTCCAGGCTCGGGAATTCCCGCTTGAGCTGCTGAGCAAAGGCTGATGATTCCCCTTCCCCGGTCGCCACAGTGAACTTGAAGATCCGGTCCTTGACGCTTTCGTAGTCGTCCACGGCTTTCAGTTCCTGGTAAAAAAGGTGGAGGTAGTTGTAAAACTCTTCCCCGTAGCTCTGCAAGGTGTAGGCGCTATTCACCCCGGCCAAGACAGTCGGGTGGTCCTGGCCGTACTTTTCCTTGATCTCGTGGATCGTGGCCAGTTCATCGCTGTTTAAGTCCACGATGTTGAGGATTTCCCGCCCCTTCAAGACATAGGCCCCGTTTTCAGCCACGAAGTAGAGCTGGCTGAGGTATTCTTTTGGAAAACGGGTAACCAGGTTTTCATACTGGTTGCCGCTGGCGATGACGAACTTGACCCCCTTTTCCCTGGCTAGGTCCATGATTTGCTTGAACTTGTCCAGGTCGTACTCCTTCTTGGAGTTGAGCCAGGTACCATCCATGTCGGTCGCGATTAACTTGATCATCTTTTCTGCTCCATTCTCGTAATAAATCGTCTCATTTTTCAGTAAGTATAAAACTTTTGCTTTCTTTTGCTTTTTCCACTATCTATCTTACAGAATTTTGCCCGCTATTACTTGCTTTTTGTCCGCATTTAAAAAATCTGTAACAGTAGAATATAACAAATCTTCCAGGAGAATGCCAGTATTTTTTCTAAAAAGAAAATTTAGGGCTAAACACAAAAACAGGAGGGACTTAATCCCCTCCTGTTTTGCATTTTAACTTATTTGTTTACTTTTCAATTGGTTTCTTCCAGAAGCCCATCATCAAAGCAGCTACGATTGAGCCGACAGCTACGGCGCCCAAGTAGCCCAGCCAGTTGCTGGACAAAGCGATAACCCAGAAACCACCGTGAGGTGCTGGCACGCCGACGTGCCACAGACCTACCAGGGCCCCGCCGACAGCACTGCCGACGATTGATGAAACGATAACGTGCAGCGGGTCAGCACTGGCGAATGGGATAGCCCCTTCAGTGATGAAGGAGAAGCCCAGGATCCAGTTGGAAACACCGGCCCGGCGTTCATCTTCGGTAAACTTGTTCTTGAAGAAAGTAGTCGCGATAGCAGTCGCGAATGGTGCTACCATACCACCAACCATAACGGCAGCCATCAAGATAGCTGAGGTCTTGGAAGTCGGGTCGTTGGCGAAGGCACCTGAAGCGAAGACGTAAGCGGCCTTGTTGAAAGGACCACCCATGTCGATACTCATCATGCCGGCCAGGATCGTGGTCAAGAGAACCAGGTTGCCAGTGCCCATGCCGTTCAAGAAATTGGTGATAACCCCGTTCAAGGCACCGAAGACCGGGTTGATGATGTAGTACATGATCAAGGCTACGAAGAGCAGACCAAAGATTGGGTAGAGCAACATTGGCTTCATACCTTCAACGTTCTTCGGCAGCTTAACGAAGAGCTTCTTGAGGCCCAAGATCAGGTAACCGGCGATGAAACCGATGGCAATCCCGCCCAGGAAGCCGGCTGGTGAAGCAGCCTTGACGTCGGCGTTAACAGCGTAAGAGCCACCCAAGGAAGAGTTGGCGATTGAGGCCATGAAACCACCGACGAAACCTGGCATCAAGGCTGGCAGGTCACCGATTGATTCAGCGATGTAGCCGGCCAGAACCGGAACCATGAAGGCGAAGGCCAGGTTACCAGCACTGTTCAAGAAGATGAAGGCCGGGGTCTTGGCGCCACCCATGTATTGTTCAACCAGGAAGGAGATGGCCATCAAGATACCGCCACCGATAACGAACGGAAGCATGTGGGAAATACCGCTCATCAAGTGCCGGTATATGGTTGACCATACGCTGCCGTCGCTTGCAGCTGAGCTTTCACTGGCTTCACCAGCTTCTGCATGGTAAACGCTGCCCTTGCCGGACAGGATCTCGTCAATCAGTTGGTCTGGCTTGTTGATCCCGTCAACAACTGGGTGCTTGACCAGTTGCTTGCCGTCAAAGCGGGCCATCTTGACCTGCTTGTCGGAAGCGATGATAACACCCTTAGCCCGCTTGATTTCGTCAGCAGTCAGTTCGTGCTTAACGCCTTCTGAACCGTTGGTTTCAATCCGGACTTCAACGCCGCGCTTTTCACCGGCCTTGATCAGGGCTTCTTCAGCCATGTAAGTGTGGGCGATCCCGTTGATGCAGGCAGTAACGCCGACGATCAATGGCTTTTCGTCACTAGCTGCCTTAGCTTCTGCTTCCTTCTTAGCGGCCAGCTCGGCTTCGCGTTCAGCGTCTTCCTTGTCCTTGTCAGCTTCTGCCTGGCTGAAGAGGTCGATAACTTCGTCAGCCGTCTTAGCTGCCTTCAGCTTTTCAACCAGGTCAGGGTTGATCAAGAGGCTGCTCAGCTTAGCCAGGGCTTGCAAGTGGGTGTTGTCCGCACCGGCTGGGGCAGTGATCATGAAGAAGAGGTAGACTGGCTGCTGGTCTAATGAGTCGAAGTCCACGCCCTTTTCACTCTTGGCAAAAAGCACCCGAGCCTTGTTAATGTATTCGTTTCTGGCGTGAGGCATGGCAATCCCGCCACCGATCCCGGTAGTGGATTCCTTTTCCCGGGCCCAGATGGATTCAACGAACTTTTCCTTGTTGTTGACGACGCCCGTAGCTACTTCCAAGTCGGCCATTTCGTTGATGGCTTCTTCCTTGGTGGTAGCCTGCAAGTCCATAATCATCGACTCTGGGCTCAAAATGTCTTTAATCCGCATCTTGTTCTCCTCAGTTACTAAAAAATACTTTGTTACTTCTTATTCCCTTTATTCAACGACGTCGATCTTGATTTGCGGCAAAACGGCGTCGATTTGGCTCTTAACCGCGATGTCTTCAGTGAAAGCCGTTGCCCCGCCGCCGGCGCTGCCGACCCGGAGGCCTTCAGCCGCGTCGTGCTTTTCAAACCAGGTGCCGACGAAACCGGCAATCATGGAGTCCCCGGCGCCAACGGAGTTGACCGCCGTGCCCGTGGCCGCGTTGGCGTGGTAGACGTGGTCAGCAGTTACCAGGTAAGCACCTTCGCCAGCCATGGAGATCATGACGTTTTGCGCGCCCAGCTTCTGCAGCTTCTTGGCTGCTTCCAGCATGTCGGCAGTTGATGAGAA
>OGOF01002107.1_pt1 | contig 10879 bp, 6 predicted proteins | sample 1552621 | NCBI WGS metagenome assembly OGOF01 (sample SAMEA2580156, study PRJEB22360) | human gut metagenome | biome: human gut; feature: human-associated habitat; material: faeces | place: Denmark | collected 2008/2010
AGACAGTAACCAACGAAGACGTAAAAGGCAAATGGGCTATTTTCTTCTTCTATCCCGCAGACTTTACTTTCGTATGCCCTACCGAACTGGTGGACATCGCTGAAAAATACGAGCAATTCCAAGCAATGGGTGTAGAGGTGTACTCTGTAAGCACCGACTCTCACTTCGTGCACAAAGCATGGCACGATGCATCCGAAAGTATCCGCAAGATCAAGTATCCGATGCTGGCAGACCCTACAGGCGTGCTGACTCGTGCATTCGGTGTAATGATTGAAGAAGAAGGTATGGCTTACCGCGGCACATTTGTCGTGAACCCCGAAGGCAAAATCAAGATTGCCGAAATACAGGACAATAACATCGGACGTAATGCCGACGAACTCCTCCGTAAGGTGGAAGCTGCGCAATTCGTAGCTACGCACGACGGTGAAGTATGTCCCGCAAAATGGAAGAAAGGCGGCGAAACACTGAAGCCAAGTATAGATTTGGTTGGTAAAATTTAAGTTCACATCCCTTTTTTATTAGCGAGGTCCCCTTTATCCATTGCACACATAGAGGGGACCTCTTTTATCTTACATTAGTAATCAATCAGTCCCATATATGTATTGCTGTCAGTTCCCATTAGAGGAAACGGCCGTTCCCTTTTGAAGAAACGACAGTTTCCATTAGAAGAAACGATCGTTCCTGCAATAAGAAACAGGAGTTTCTGAATGCCGGAAACAGCAGTTCCAAGGTTCAGAAACTCCTGTTCCCAACTGCAGAAACTACAGTTTCCTACAGTCAGGAAACTACATTTTCCTAATATACAATGTGATAAGCATGCATTTATGGCTGGAATTAAACATATACTGTTATGTTAGAAACAAGCATTTTAAATCAAGTACGCAGTGTCTTCCAAAACCTAGAAGCACAGTACACTTTTCATATCACCTGCCATCCCCGGCACGGAAACGCACAGGAGCTGACAGAGTTGCTGAAAGATGTAGCAGGATGTTCCGATAAACTCTCCTGTGAGGTAACTGAAACTGAAGAACCGAAGCTGGAATTCTCTTTACTGAAAAACGGGAAAGAAACCGGTGTCAAATTCCGCGGGATACCGAACGGCCATGAATTCACATCTTTGCTTCTGGCAATACTGAATGCCGATGGAAAGGGGAAAAATCTTCCCGATGAAGCCATCCACCGACGCATTCAGGCGTTGAAAGGACCCATTTCATTGCAGACTTATGTATCATTGACATGTACCAACTGCCCTGATGTGGTGCAGGCTCTGAACATAATAGCTCTGCTGAACGGACAGGCCACACATGAAATGATAGACGGTGCCCTTTTCCAGGAAGAAGTGGATGCACTGAAAATTCAAGGCGTACCGTCCGTCTATGCCAACGGTAAATTGCTTCATGTAGGACGTGGCACTTTAGGCGAACTTCTGCAAAAGCTGGAAGAAATGTTCGGTTCCGAACCAGTAGGGAATGCAGAGCCTATCTCACGTACTTATGATGTCCTCGTATTAGGTGGCGGACCGGCAGGTGCCTCAGCCGCAATCTATTCAGCCCGTAAGGTTAGCCATTGTAGCCGAAAAGATCGGTGGTCAGGTAAAGGAAACCGTAGGAATCGAGAACCTGATCTCCGTGCCACAGACTACAGGTGCACAGTTAGCAGACAATTTAAGAAGCCATATCAATCATTATCCCATCGACTTGTTTGAAGACCGTAAGATAGAGAAGGCGGAACTTCAAGGAAAAGAAAAGAGGATTTCAGTAGTGGGCGGTGAAGCATTCATATCTCCCAGTGTAATAATTGCCACCGGTGCAAGCTGGCGCAAACTGAATGTGGAAGGTGAAACGGAATATATAGGCAGAGGAGTTGCCTTCTGTCCGCATTGCGACGGACCGTTCTATCAGGGGAAAGATATAGCCGTTATCGGTGGCGGAAACTCCGGTATAGAAGCAGCCATCGACTTGGCGGGTATCTGCCGGAAAGTGACTGTCTTTGAATTTGCCGATACGCTGAAAGCCGACCAGGTATTGCAAGAAAAGGCGCAAAGCTTACCGAATGTAGAAATCTTCACTTCCTCGCAGACTACCAAAGTAGTGGGAAACGGTGATAAGGTAACAGCTATCCGCGTCAAAGACCGTGTAAGTAGTGAAGAACGGGATTTCCCATTGGATGGTATCTTCGTACAAATTGGCCTGGCAGCTAATAGTGCTCCTTTCCGTGAAATGCTGGAGACGACACCAATAGGCGAAATCAAGATCGATGCTTTTTGCCGCACCACGCTTCCGGGCGTTTATGCAGCAGGAGATGTTTCGGACGTTCCCTACAAACAGATAGTAATTGCAATGGGTGAAGGTGCGAAGGCGGCACTGTCGGCATTTGATGACCGAATCCGGGGAATTGCATAAAGCAGATTACATTTAATGAAACTGCAAAAGTAATCATTAGCATAAAAGAAAGGGAGGAAAGGAGTGATAAGGTGGTAAGGTGATAGGGTGATAAAGTAGCTGCGCTATATATCACAGAGCGTTATCCCGTTATCACTTTATCACCCTATCACCTTACCACCTTATCACACTTTGTTCATATCCGCTTAGAAAGAAATTCAGCGATATCTTCTTTTTCTTCCATGCCCAATTTCTGCCGTATCACCGTCTTACGTTGATACACCGTCCGTATGCTCTGCTGAATAACCACACTAATCTCTTTCGTTGAAAAGTCCGACTTCAACAAACAGCAGAGTTGCAGTTCCTTTTCATTCAGGATATTTCCATACTTCTGATAGATACGGGTATAAAAGCCATCATGCACCATGTCAATAGTCTTATATAAATCACTCCAAACCAGCAAATCGTCCACCGCTACATCTTTATTGGCTATCCGTCCCATCTGTACCAATAGCTCCTGATGATCGGAACTGGGATTCGTAGCCACAATACGTATCAGACCTAACTGCTGGAGCAGCATCTTCTTGACAAACTTATCATTATTGCCGCTTTCATCGCCTTCCGTCTCATGCAGCAGACGGCGCAAGGCCTCCAGTTCTTCTTCCTTTTCCACAAGCAAATGCTTTCTTCGCTGCAAATACCAGACGATAGCCAGCAACAACAAAATACAGAGAGCCACCAATCCGACAAAAAAGGTCCGTTCTTTCTGCTTTTCCAATTGCAGATTCATATTCTGCTGTTGAAGTAACAGTTGTACCTTTCCTTTTTGGGCTATCACCCGCTGGTCACGGATAAAGTTGTTATACAGCCGGTTTGAGAAGAACGCCACATCCCGAATGGTAAAAGAGCGGCTATCCATATAATCCATCAATGTTTTCTGTACCAGACAAAAGTTAGTCAATGACAAATCCTGATCAATGTAGGGCGAACGCACGCTATCCCCCATTTGCATATAGTAGCGGGCGGAATCCATCTGACCCATATTCAGGAAATAACGCGAAAGAGCATAATAAGATAAGGACTCAAAAGGGTGTTTAGTTTCTTTATATTCTTGTAAACTATGGCGCTGCAAATTGATGGCTTCCCGATTCTTTCCGGAATCACTCAGTATATCAGCATAGTTGCGCATCACATAGTACAATGCCTGCAAAGAGTCTGTGGAGGTATACAGACATTCAGTAGCTTTGCGGAGAGCCAACAGCGCAGAATCATTCTGATTTGCACAGTAGTACGATATCGCCAGACTGTTGTAGTTATTATATTGTCGGGTGGAATCAGGCTCTATAGCTATCAATTGCTTCTGTAGACGTATCAGACCTTCAAAATCATCATTACCTTCCCCTATATTCGCTACAGACCGCAGCAAATCAAGACAGGCAGCCGTATCGCCACGCAGGGTTGCAATACGATTCCCTTCAGTCATCATCTCAGTGGCTTCTTTATATCTCTCGCTATCGTAGAAGTAATGCGCCGCCAGTTTGTAGGTACGCAGCAAGCGCAATGTGTCACTCACATCCGGTCTTCCATAATAATCCAGAGCGTATAACAGCAAAGAATCTTCATTCATCACCCAATGCGCATTATAGTGGGCTTGTCCCATAGCCAGCGCAAACCGTGCCCGCAACGAGTCTGGTAATACTTCGGGATCTTTCACCGACCGAAGCAGAGCAATCGCCCCCTCTGCATTCCGCTGTAACATCTGCTCCGCCTTTTCTATCTGGATGCGTTGCAATGACAGGACTTCCGTACATGCTGCTAATACCAACACGCATATCCAACTTATCAAACCATGTTTCAATGCTTTCATGCCGTCCTTCCTTCTTGCTTTAAGTCTTTGCAAAGATAGATATTTATCAATTAACGGAAGTTACGGTCTCCCTTTTTTTGCACTTTTCTTTATATATAAACTTGAAATGGGAAGATATAAACTTTTTCATAAAGCGCAGTTCAAAACTCTTTAATTTTCAAATAGTTGCAAAAGCCATTGCACTTTATTTAGTGCCGCATATAAACCGCTTTTCTGTTTCTATCGCTCTATCTTTGTCATGTTCAAAGAACAGAAATAATCACTAAAGATAATAAGAAAAATGAAAAGATTAAGTATCATTTTAGGAGCATTATTCCTATGCACCTCCCTGATGGCGACAAACAAAATCACAGGGAAAATCATCGATGAGAGTAACAATCAGAACATCGAGTATGCCAATGTCAACCTGATGACTCAGGACTCGACATTCATCACCGGAGCTGCCACAAACAACGACGGCTATTTCTTACTGAAAGAAGTAAACGATGGAGATTATATCTTATGTATCTCATGCATCGGATATGAAAACTCCTACCTCTCTATCCATAACCTGCAAGCTAACCTGAATCTGGGAGAGCTGCCCCTGTCGCCCGATAATGTAATGTTGGAAGGAGTTACCGTCACAGCCAGCCCCATCATCAAAAAGACTGACCGGCAAATTATCCTCCCAACCGAAATGCAGACTAAAGCCGCTTCCAACGGAGTTTCCTTACTGAGAAATCTGCAACTGTCGCGCATCCTGGTCAATCCGATAGACAACAGCATCACGGTTCCCGGAGGAGACAATGTACAACTTAGGATGAACGGTGTAGAAGTGACTCAAGCTGAAATCATTGCCATTCGTCCGGCAGATGTGATCCGCATCGAATATATAGACAATCCCGGCGCACGCTACGGAAATGCAGGTGCCGTATTAAACTACATTGTAAAGAGAAGGGAATCGGGAGGAAGTATCTCTGCTGATCTCACCAACGGAGTATCTGATACAGGATACGGCGAGCATAACCTCGCTGCCAAATACCACTTCAACAAGTCTGAACTCAGTACTACCGTATATTGGGGACAGAGAGATCTGAAGTGGACACGCGAAAACTATGAAAGTTTCCACTTCCCGGAGGCTTATCAAGAGAATAGAGAGGTAGGAGAACCTACAAAAGTAAAGTACGATAACCTTAACTTCAACCTCAATTACAGTTACCAGGATCATGACAAGCAACTTCTCAACATTGCTCTCAGAAACCAATACAGTGATACTCCCAGTTCCATGTCGGACAGAATCAGTACATTGTATGAAGGAGATGCCTCCTACTCCATATCCGACCTTTCTGCCTCCAAAGTACTGATCCCCTCTTTGGATATCTATTACCAGAGAAATCTGAAAAACAAACAGACAATCTATGCGGATGTAGTGGCTTCTTATCTGGACAGCAAGAACAAGCGGACTTTTATTCAGAAAGCCCTTAATAATGACAATAACGATACGGATATCTATTCAGAAACCAAAGGTGAGAAGTACTCCGTCATCGGCGAAGGTATCTACGAAAAACAATTCAATACAGGTAAGTTTACCGGAGGTATCAAGCATACACAGGCCTATTTGCAAAATAGATATTCGGGTAATATAGAGAATAAAATCACGATGAATACGGCCGAAACGTACCTATTTGCCGAATATCAATCAAAGATAAAAGCTCTGAACTACACTGTAGGGATTGGAGCCATGAGAACTTATAACAGCCAGGAGCAGTATTCTTCCGAGAAGTATATAGTCAAACCTTCCTTAAGCCTGTCGTACTCTATCAACGGGAAGTGGTTTTTCAGATACAACGGATACGTGTCGGGGTATGCTCCTTCCCTGTCCGACCTGAACAACATTTCGCAAGCAATGGATAAGTACCAGATACGCAAAGGAAATCCCGACTTAAAGTCTGTTACATTCTATGCCAATACACTATCTGCCAGCTGGCAAAGCAAGTATGTATCTGTCGATTTATTTGGAAGATATAGCTATGACAGTAAGCCAATTATGGAAAATACCTACTACGAAGACGGGTATTTTATCCGCACTACCGAGAATCATAAAGGTTTCCACCGAATCAATCTGGAAACAGCCATACAGATACGACCTTACAGGGAGTATATCTCTATCAAGTTTACTCCGTTCCTGAACCGCTATATCAGTCACGGCAACACCTACACGCATACACACACCAATGCAGGACTACGAGGCAGCCTGATGGCAATGTATAAGAATTGGGTACTGATGGCAGAAATGAATACCAGCAACCACATCCTGTGGGGTGAAACGCTGACTAAGGAAGAAAAGCTGCACACCATCATGGCGGGATACAATACGGAGAAATGGAGCTTGTCTGCCGGGGTACTGAACCCGTTCACCAAGAAGTATGAACAGGAAATAGAGAACCTCTCAAAATCGGCTCCCTATCGCCAGTTAGCATATTCCAAGAACTTAAGGCTTCTGTTCATGCTAAACGTATCCTTCAATCTGGACTTTGGAAAGAAGCGCAACAGTCAAGGCAGAAGAATCAATAACAAGGATACTGATACAGGTATTTTGTCCGGAAACAAATAATTGTCTCCCCCAGGAAATGCGGGAACCTGCCCACTAATTGATAATATTCAATTCTTTGATCAGGTTCCCTGCTTTCCCGTACTTCTCAATCATAAACAAAATATAGCGCACATCCACTCCAATGGTACGCTGCATCTTCGGTTCATAAAGAATATCGCTGCTCATAGCCTCCCAATTTCCATCAAAAGCTAATCCGAGAAGTTCACCTTTCGAATTAAACATCGCACTCCCGCTATTTCCACCGGTAATATCATTATTAGAAATAAAGCAAACCTTCATTTCGCCCTTTTCATCGGCATATCTTCCAAAATTACGGGAAGAGAGCAGAGATACCAACTCCGGCTGTACTGCAAAATCAACATCTCCCACATGAGCTTTCACCTTCTCCAGTACACCTTTTGTCGTTGTATAATAATCATATTCCGCTCCGTCAAACGGAGTATATCCACATACTGTCCCAAAACTCAATCGCATGGTGGAATTAGCATCCGGATAGAAATTACGAGATGCATACATCCTACGGATAGCCCCATTCAAAAGGCGTTCTCCACGAATGATTTCCGTAGCAGGTGCCTGCGTCTGCATATTCATATCGAACAACATTGTCAGCATATCAATGCCCAATGAAATAGCCGGATCGTCGAAAATCTGATAGGTAGTGTCCCGTTCAAGAAAACGCTTCAAACCACGAGGAGTAGTCAACTCAGAACTTGCATAAAGGCTATCTACGAAAGCTTTCTCATTACCATCATATTTCTGTGCAATAGTATGGTAGATTTCCGGCAAGAAGATGGTATCCACTTTTGAGCGATACTCCTTCAGCAGCGCCGTAAATACTTCCTTGTCTATATCCAGATCCAAATTAGAATATTGTTCGACGATATCCTTCAAACCGGCAATAACAGCTTTTTGCTCTCCTTCAAAGTCAAAGTTCAGAATCTTCAGAGCAAGCTGCACTAATTCTGGTCCATACAGGAAAGACTCGATAAAATAAGCCTGCGCACGGTTTACCTCCCGGCGGTTCTTGTAGTTTAGTTCCAAGTCTGTGAACAGTTGAAGAAGCTTCTCACGTTCTTCCGGGTTCTGCTGTATCCACCGACGGATTTCCTGCTCCATTTCACGCTTCTTATCTAAGATTCCCAGCTTACGAATAGCACGGTTGACACCGATACTGTTCTTCCAATAGTTGGAGCTTTCATCATATTTAGAAGCATACTTAATGCGTATGCTGTCTTTACTGTCCATTTCACGCTTCCAGATAGCTTGCTTCACACCACGAATATCAATCTGTGCCTGATTGGAATTATTCATCATTTCCTCGATGCCGAATGAAGAAAGATAACGTTCCGTACTTCCCGGATAGCCTATCGTCATACAGAAAGAGCCTTCCTTATAGCCATCCAGTGAAATCGGTGCCACATATTCCGGGTGATACGGGACATTGTCGGGAGAGTAATCGGCAGGCCTGTTCTTGCGGTCTGCATAAATACGAAACACACAGAAATCTCCTGTATGCCGGGGCCATATCCAATTATCCGTATCCCAACCGAACTTACCGACAGAGGAAGGAGGTGCAAACACCAGCCGCACATCGTTGAAATCGCGGTAAACGGAGAGCCAGAACTCATTGCCTCCATAATAAGCATCTACCACGCCAAGCAAAGTGGAGTCTTTCAGGGATACCTCACCACCTATTACCATCATCATAGAGTCTACCGCACTGGAACGTTCCATTTCGCTCATCGAAGGCTTAACGGCTCCCAACACACGCTTGGTCACATCTTCCGTACGAAGCAGAAAGCGAACGTAAAGCTCCGGATTAGGCAATTCCTCTGCCCGGCTATGGGCTACGAAGCCATTTTTCAGGTAATCATGCTCCACTGATGAATGCTGCTGCACACTGCTGAAACCACAGTGATGATTGGTAAACACCAGCCCGTCTTCCGACACTACCACTCCGGAACAAAATCCTCCGAAACTGACTACCGCATCTTTCAACGACGGCTTCTTCGGATTATATAGTTTATCAGCAGGCATTTGCAGGCCAAGTTCTTTCATAGCCTTACGGGTCTGTTTATTCAGGTTTCCCAGCATCCACATACCTTCGTCCGCCCGTCCCGTCAACGTGAAGAGGCTGCAAGCAACAATCAGTATATACTTTAGCTTCATTCTATTTCGTATTAAATTATTCTGCAATCAGTCTTAATTGTTTCGCTCCCGTACGTGCTTTCAGCCATTCGGTAATCTTTTGTTTCTCGTGGGCGTCGGGATGCTTGCCAAACTTCAGTACGGCAAGTGTAATGGTATCTGTCCGTACCGAATCAATCGTCAGTTCTATGGCATGAGAGATAGAAACGGTTTTCACTGATGGATAGAGAACTTTTAGCTCCGGAACAATCGTTTTGCCCAATTCATCGAAAGATTTATATCTTGCCAGGCTCTGTTCCAGCACTGTAATCTTCTTTGTTTGTTCCACCAGTCGTTCTTCACTGTTCTTATAGAAGTCTTCCATCACCATAGCCCGGATAGAAGAAATATCCACAGCTTCGTTATTCATTCCCTGAAGAACAATCAGTTTGGTTTCACCTAACTTGTAATCCTTCATCTTACTACGGGCAATGGCAATCGAAGCCTCAGGAACTTCTTGTCCGATCAGTACCACGCGTATCTCATTGTCCTTGCTGCCATGATAATGGATTTTTTTATCCAATACCTGTGTATTCTCAAAAGAAAGCTGTTCGGCAACAAACCGATTGGCGGCACTCTCATAGAAAGTGCTCTGAATGATCCCTACCGTCAGGTAAACAGCCGGACACATGGTCAGCACGGCAATCAGTATTATGTATTGGCGTACTTTCTTCTCCCGCTTCTTGTCCACAAACTCTTTACGCTGGAAGTGCATCACACGCACTCCGGCAAACGTGGCAAGACTGATAAATACCGAATTAATGAAGTAGAGATAAAATGCTCCAAGGAAATAAACCAGATTCCCCGTTGCCAGCCCGTAACCTGCCGTACAGAGCGGCGGCATCAAAGCAGTGGCAATGGCAACACCAGGAATTACGTTTCCTTTCTCCTTGGTAGACAGGGCAACTACACCGGCAAGACCGCCCATCAATGCGATGAATACGTCATAAATCGTAGGTGAAGTACGTGCCAGAAGCTCCGACTGTCCTTCGGCAACAGGGCTTACAAGAAAGAAGACAGTAGCCGTGGTTACACTGAACAGAGTCGTTATCAGAAAGCTCTTCAGTGAACGTTTCATCAATTCAAAGTCATTCAGACCGACAGAAAGTCCCACCCCCATGATAGGTCCCATCAGTGGAGAAATCAACATGGCACCGATGATTACGGCCGTGGAATTAACATTCAGTCCTAATGATGCCATAAAAATGGCAAAGATCAAAATCCACAGGTTAGCCCCTTTAAACTCTACTCCTTTGCGGATGGAGTCTACTGTTTCCAGCTCATTGTCCTTGTCTTTTCTCAGATCAAGATACTCGCTCAGGAACTTTTTAACGGCAAAAACATTTCGGTTTTGTTCAGGTGTTTCCATCATATCATTTACAATTTGACGATTTACAATTTACAATTTGCCATGCGGACTATTCTAATGTCTTATGATACGGTTCAGAATTGGTATTTGGTTCAGCGGCAAATCACGCTTCACAACGTAGGCGATAAACAGTATCAGCAGAACTGTACGGTATGCCATACGCAGGTAGATATTGTCTATCGGCACATATTCGGCAGCAAGATAAAGCACAGCAGCAAGAAGCACATACATACCGATTGCCTTCAAATCATACTGTATCGGATATTTCTTCTGACCCACAAAGTAAGAAAGCAACATAGCAACGCCATATCCTGTAAATCCAGCCCAGGCACAAGCAATATAACCATACTTCGGGATCAGAAATATATTCATCAATATCAGGATGGTGCAGCCCGTCAATGAAAAATAAGCCCCCCAACGGGTTTCATCAATCAGCTTGTACCAGAAAGAGAGATTGAAATAAATTCCCATGAAGATTTCCG
>OGOF01002122.1_pt1 | contig 10822 bp, 7 predicted proteins | sample 1552621 | NCBI WGS metagenome assembly OGOF01 (sample SAMEA2580156, study PRJEB22360) | human gut metagenome | biome: human gut; feature: human-associated habitat; material: faeces | place: Denmark | collected 2008/2010
TTTGTTTCCGAAGCACCCTGAGCACAAGCTATCACATTGATACCGTTACGTCCCAGCGTACCGAACAGCTTACCGGCAATACCCGGCGTATGCTTCATATTCTCACCTACAATGGCTACCGTAGCCAAATCCTTCTCAGCCTGTATGGGTGAAATCTCTCCCATTTCAATCTCTTTGACAAACTCTTCGTTCAGAACTTCACAAGCCAGGTCGGCATCCGCATTACGCACACCGATGGAAGTAGAATTCTCCGAAGATGCCTGCGATACGAGGAACACGCTGATACCGTTCTTTGCCAAAGCCTTAAAGATACGGTAGTTCACACCAATCACACCTACCATACCGAGTCCCTGCACCGTTATCAGACTTGTATCGTTGATAGACGAAATACCTTTAATGGCTTTACTTTGCGGATTGGAAACATCCTGCTTGATGACCGTTCCCGCTCCGTCGGGATTGAACGTGTTCTTTATTATAATAGGTATGTTCTTGTGGCAAACCGGATAGATGGTAGGCGGATACACTACCTTAGCGCCGAAGTTGCAAAGTTCGGTAGCTTCTACATAGCTCAGTTCATTAATGGTATAAGCCGTGGAAATCACACGCGGATCGGCGGTCATGAAACCGTCCACATCCGTCCAGATTTCCAGTGCATCGGCATCCAGCGCCGCAGCTATGATGGCAGCTGTATAGTCGGAACCTCCGCGACCGAGGTTGGTCATCTCGCCCGTAATCTTATCCGTAGAGATAAATCCCGGAACCAGCACCCGTCGGGGCATATCTTTGAATGTCTCGCGCACCAGGGAAGTAGTAAGCTCCGTATCCAAAACATGCTTGGAATGTTTCTTCTCCGTTTTGATGAACCGGCGCGAATCAAACCATTCCGCACCCGTCAGTTGCGCTGCAATAATAGATGAAAGGCGTTCGCCGTAGCTCACAATCGTATCGGATGTTTTCTGCGAGAGATCCTTTATCAGGTAAATCCCCTGGAAGATATCTTTCAGCTCATTAAGCAACTCCCCCACCCGGCGTTGCAGTGATACTTGCGCCTCACCTGCCGGAATTACTTCCTTTATCATTTCCACATGACGATAGACAATCTCACGAAACTCGTTTTCATAAGAGGAATCACCGGCAGCCGCCATTTTCGAAGTATTGATCAGCTTGTCCGTAATGCCGCCCAAGGCGGACACTACCACTATTAAAGGTTCGTTTATAGCCTCTACAATTCTCTTAACGCTTAAAATACTGCTCGCAGAACCTACGGATGTTCCGCCGAATTTTATTACTTTCATATCTTTTTATCGGATTGAAACGGTTGATACAATTGTCAAAACAAGCTGCTATGGCCCGTATAGACTTTAACTAAATAAGAAAAACTGCTGAAAAATGGTGTAACACGTAGAAACACAAAATACTATCCCTAACCCCTAAGGGTCATGGTACACATGGATGTGACTGTATGTTGATAGTACTTGTTCATTCTCTCTTACTGCTATCGCTTATGATAAGTGTTGCAAAAGTAACAATAAAAACATTCAAACTATTACATTTTATGACTTTTTTGCGATAAAAATACAGATTCATTCTATAAAGGGAAGAAATATGTACATATTACGGCTAACATATTCACGCTTTTCCAAACAAAGAGATATAAATACTGACATAGTTTTATAACACTTTGCTATTATTTTAGAGATATATTACTATCTTTGCATGGTAATTATGTAAGAATTGAGCGTATGTCCCCAAATAATACTTCCGTTTTGTTAATTTACACCGGTGGCACTATCGGCATGATAGAAAATGCGGAAACCGGAGCTTTGGAGAGCTTCAACTTCGAACATTTACAGAAGCATGTACCCGAGCTTCAGAATTTTACGTTCCGCATTGATACCTATCAGTTCGATCCGCCTATGGATTCTTCGGATATGGATCCGGATGCCTGGCGCAAACTCGTACGCATTATCAGCGACAACTACAATCAATATACGGGCTTTGTCATCCTTCACGGCACGGATACCATGGCCTACACGGCATCCGCTCTCAGCTTTATGCTCGAGGGCCTCAACAAGCCCGTCATTCTCACGGGTTCGCAGCTTCCTATCGGCGTGCTCCGTACCGACGGTAAAGAAAATCTGCTGACAAGTATCGAAATTGCCACTGCCCGGCATCCCAACGGCCGGCCTATCGTGCCGGAAGTATGTATCTTCTTTGAGAATCACTTGACACGCGGCAACCGTACCACCAAAATAAATGCGGAGAACTTCAATGCTTTCCGCTCGTACAATTACCCTGTACTTGCTTCTGCCGGCATACATATTAAATATAATAATGTGCAGATTCATACGGAGAACGTACAAAGAGAGTTGCAGCCACACTACCTGCTCGATACCAATATAGCCATATTGAAGCTCTTCCCCGGCATTCAGGAAAACGTGGTGGATGCCATTCTCGCCATAAAGGGACTGAAAGCTGTGGTGCTGGAAACTTACGGTTCGGGCAATGCTCCGCTGAAAGAGTGGTTTCTCCATCATCTGCACAATGCCTGCGAACAAGGCATTATCATTGTAAACGTTACCCAATGCAGCGCCGGTACGGTAGAAATGGAGCGTTATGAAACGGGATACCGTCTGATGCAGGCAGGCGTGGTGTGCGGATACGACAGCACAACAGAGTCCGCTGTAACCAAACTGATGTTCCTGTTAGGTCACAACTATCCCCCCGCAAAAGTACGCGACCTGATGAGCCGCCCTCTTGCAGGTGAGATAACGATATAGGAAGAGAGGAGTTTACGCCACTACGGGAGTCAAGGCCCCGGTAATCGAATCGATGATAAACCCGGAAACATGGACATCCTCCGGTATCAGCGGATGGTCAAGAATGGCTTTCACCGTTTCTCTTACGGACTTCTCCGTATCTCCGAAACCATAAAGCCACGAATCGAAATCCACTCCGCAGAAACGTATCATATCTATCGTTTCCTGTTTGATGCCGCGCGCCTTCATGTGCTCTATCATCTGGGCGCTGCTCATGTGGCACGCACCGCAATCGGAATGTGCAATGACCATGACCTCTTTCACCCCCAACTCGTAGATAGCCACCATAAGGCTGCGTATAACGCTGCCGAAAGGATGCGAAATGATTCCGCCCGCATTCTTTATCATCTTTACATCACCGTTCTTTATGCCCAGAGCTGCCGGCAGCAATTCGGTCAGACGGGTGTCCATACAGGAAAGGATGGCGATTTTCTTATCGGGATATTTATTGGTGATATACTTCTCATATCCCTTATTCTCTACAAACCGCTTATTGTATTCAAGAATATCTTCTATCATAGTATAATCCCCGTTTTATGTTTTTGAGAACAAATATAGAAAAAACTCTGTGACACACCGCCAGCCCTGAAACGAAAAATCGTACCTTTGGGCAATTATTCTAAAGGAAGTTCTTTTATGGCAAAAGAGAAAACGGTATATGTATGCAGCAATTGCGGGCAGGAATCGCCTAAATGGGTAGGCAAATGTCCGTCGTGCGGAGCGTGGAACACCTATGTAGAAGAGATTGTACGCAAGGAAACCGTAAACAAACGTCCGGTATCGGGCCTGGAAACCGCCAAAGCAAAGCCCGTGACACTGGATGAAATCGCTGCCGATGACGAACCCCGTATCGACCTGCACGATGCGGAGCTGAACCGGGTATTGGGCGGCGGTCTGGTACAAGGCTCGCTGGTGCTGATAGGCGGCGAACCGGGTATCGGAAAATCCACCCTGGTGCTGCAAACCATCCTCCGCATACCGGAGAAACGTATCCTCTACATATCCGGCGAAGAAAGCGCCCGGCAGCTGAAGCTGCGTGCCGACCGTCTGTCAGGCACATCCGCCGACTGCCTGATTGTCTGCGAAACCTCGTTGGAACAGATTTACGTCCACATAAAGAATACACGCCCCGATTTAGTCATAATAGACTCCATACAGACCATCTCCACAGAGGAGCTCGAATCCTCTCCCGGCAGCATAGCCCAGGTGAGGGAATGCTCCGCCTCTATCCTGCGCTTCGCCAAAGAAACGCATACGGCGGTCATCCTCATCGGTCATATCAACAAGGAAGGAAGCATTGCCGGGCCTAAGGTACTGGAGCACATTGTGGACACTGTTCTCCAATTTGAAGGCGACCAACATTATATGTACCGCATCCTGCGCAGCATCAAAAACCGTTTCGGCAGTACTGCCGAGTTGGGCATCTATGAGATGAGACAGGACGGACTGCGGCAGGTAAGCAATCCTTCGGAACTGCTCCTCAGCCAAGACCATGAAGGGATGAGCGGCATAGCCATCGCTTCGGCCATAGAAGGCATACGACCGTTCCTGATAGAAACGCAGGCATTGGTAAGCAGTGCCGTTTACGGCAACCCGCAACGTTCCGCCACCGGCTTCGACATACGGAGAATGAACATGCTGCTGGCAGTACTGGAAAAACGGGTCGGCTTCAAGCTTGCCCAAAAGGACGTCTTTCTCAACATTGCCGGCGGACTGAAAGTGAACGACCCCGCCATCGACCTGGCAGTTATCAGCGCCATTCTGTCCAGCAACATGGATACCGCCATAGAACCCGAAATCTGCATGGCAGGAGAAATAGGCCTGTCCGGCGAGATCCGCCCCGTAAACCGGATTGAGCAACGCATCGGCGAAGCGGAGAAGCTCGGTTTCAAACGGTTTATATTACCCAAATATAATCTGCAGGGACTGAACGCGTCCAAATTGAAGATTGAGCTGATACCGGTAAGAAAGGTGGAAGAAGCCTTCCGGGCATTGTTCGGCTAAGTCCTCCATAGGATGAGTCCGCCGCAGGAGATACGGATTGATACACATTATATATAGATATAGAAAGAAACCCAATGATACAAGAATACCAATTGCGCGTGTTGCCTGAGGTTGCAGCCAACGAACAACGCATAAAAGAATACCTCATACAAGAGAAAGGAGTGAGCGCACGCGACATTACGGCTACGCGCATTCTGAAACGCAGCATTGATGCACGCCAGCGAACCATCTTCGTAAACCTGACCGTGCGTGCTTATCTCAACGAGTTGCCGAAAGAGAAGGAGTATCAGGAAACCGTCTATAACGATGTGTCGGACAAGCCGCAAGTTATCGTTGTGGGAGCCGGTCCCGGCGGACTGTTTGCCGCCTTACGCCTCATCGAACTCGGACTACGTCCGGTTATCGTAGAACGGGGAAAAGATGTGCGCGAACGGAAAAAAGATCTGGCACAAATCAGCAGAGAACATACCGTAGATCCGGAATCGAACTATAGTTTTGGCGAAGGAGGCGCAGGAGCCTATTCGGATGGAAAACTTTACACCCGTAGCAAGAAAAGAGGAAATATAGACAAGATACTGAATGTATTCTGTCAGCACGGAGCTTCTGCGGCTATACTGGCCGATGCCCATCCTCACATTGGGACAGACAAACTCCCGCGTGTCATTGAGAATATGCGGAATACGATTATCGAGTGTGGTGGAGAGGTGCATTTTCAGACCAGAATGGATGCACTGATTATTGAGAACAACGAAATCAAAGGTATTGAAACCAACACAGGAAAGACTTTTCTCGGTCCTGTGATACTGGCAACCGGACATTCCGCAAGGGATGTATATCGCTGGCTGGCTGCAAATGGGGTTACGATAGAAGCCAAAGGAATCGCTGTCGGTGTCCGGCTGGAACATCCGGCTATGCTGATCGACCAGATACAATACCACAATAAGAACGGGCGAGGGAAATACCTTCCTGCTGCCGAATACAGCTTCGTGACACAAGCTGAAGGCAGAGGAGTCTATAGCTTCTGTATGTGTCCCGGCGGTTTCATTGTTCCTGCCGCCAGCGGCCCGGAACAAGTTGTAGTAAACGGAATGTCTCCTTCTAACCGCGGATCGCGTTGGAGTAACTCGGGAATGGTGGTAGAGATTCAACCGGAAGATTTAATTAATGGAGAATGGAAAATGGAGAATGGAGAATGGGCTGCGCAACAAAATGAGCAGTTATTAGCCATTAACCCATTGCTGAGCAATTCTCAGCTCTCGACTCTCAATACTCAACTTACTCCCCTTCACTTTCAGGAGGAGTTGGAACGTCAATGCTGGTTGCAGGGTGGCAGGCGCCAAACGGCACCGGCACAACGTATGCTGGACTTTACCCGCAAGAAGTTAAGCTATGATTTACCGGAGTCTTCATATAGTCCGGGGCTGATTTCTTCCCCGCTTCATTTCTGGATGCCGGACTTTATCAGCAAAAGGTTATCTCTCGGTTTTCAGCAGTTTGGGCGTACCAGTCACGGTTTCCTTACGAATGAAGCGGTGATGATTGGTGTGGAAACCCGCACTTCTTCGCCAGTCCGCATCGTACGGGATAAGGAGACGTTACAGCACGTCACTGTTCGCGGACTGTTTCCCTGCGGAGAAGGTGCAGGGTATGCAGGTGGAATTGTTTCGGCAGGAGTCGATGGAGAACGGTGTGCGGAAGCGGTAGCTAATTATATCAATCATTAATAAATATTCTACGGTCAAATGAACTACAAACCTGAAATAGCCATTATCGAGTCCAATACCCTCACTTGTCTCGGACTGAAAAGTATATTGGAAGAAATTATTCCAATGGCAACTATCCGTACTTTCCATAGTTTCAGTGAACTAATGGATGATACCCCGGACATGTATGCCCATTACTTCATCTCGGCGCAAATCTATGTTGAACACAATGCCTTCTTCCTCCCCCGAAAGCGGAAAACAATTGTGCTGGCCAGTGACAGCCCGCAATTCCAACTGTCGGGTGTGCCTGTACTCAATATCTACGAACCCGAAGAGAAACTGGTGAAAAGTCTTTTGAAGCTTCATCAACATGCACACCACAACGGCTATCCTGTAAAAGATATGCCCCCGATTGCCATGCCGGAGGTACATCAGGAAATCTTATCTGCCCGTGAGATAGAAGTACTGGTTCTGATTACCAAAGGATTAATCAACAAAGAAATTGCCGACAAACTGAATATCAGTCTGACCACCGTCATCACCCACAGGAAAAATATCACGGAAAAACTTGGAATCAAGTCTGTATCAGGATTAACCATCTATGCAGTAATGAACGGATACATAGAGGCGGACCGAATCTGATTTCTTAAAATATGAGGCATAATCCTAATAAATGAGGATTGCCTACTTTATATATTTGCCGTTACTTTGCACCAGACAAATTAACTGCGAATGAAAACAAAGAATATTATGATTGCCCTCACACTCCTAACGACAGGAACAACATGGGCTGAAGATTTCCCTAAAGATTCTCTTAAAGTAGTAGACATCGAAGAAGTGGTAGTGATCGCCACTCCGAAAGAAAACCGGAAACTACGTGAGCTGCCGGCAGCTACAACTGTATTGTCACAGAAAGACATGCAGGCTAACCAAGTGAACTCCGTGAAAAGATTATCCGGACTCATTCCGAATATTTTCATTCCGGAGTATGGATCAAAGCTGACTACTTCTATCTATATTCGGGGAATTGGTTCACGTATCAACACACCGGCTATCGGACTCTATGTAGACAACATCCCCTATATTGATAAATCAGCTTTCGATTTCAACTACTCCGACATAGAACGTATTGATGTACTCCGCGGTCCGCAAGGAACTTTGTATGGACGTAATACAATGGGCGGGCTGATCAAGGTACACACCAAGTCACCTTTCACATATCAAGGTACAGATATCCGTATGGGAGCAGCAACTTATAATGACTACAATGTATCGTTAACACATTACCACCGTATATCCGACCAATTCGCCTTTTCTACCGGAGGATTCTACGAACATACCGGAGGATTCTATCAAAACTCTGCACGCAATAATGAACGGGTAGACAAAGGCAATGCAGGAGGTGGACGGTTCAGAGGTATTTATCTGCCGAAAGATAACCTTAAACTAGACTTGAATGTCAGCTACGAATATAGTGACCAAGGAGGATATCCTTACTTTTACACAGGCATCACCCAGGAAGGCGTCAACAAGGGAAAGACTGAAGAACGGGAAGAAATGATCGGAAAGATTGCATATAATGATAGAAGCAACTACTACCGTAACCTGCTGAATGCAGGATTTAATGTCGAATATCAAGCCAAGAATTTCATCCTAAGCGCTGTTACCGGTTATCAGCATCTGAAAGACCGAATGTTTCTCGACCAGGACTTTACTGAAAAGAACATATTCAATCTTACCCAGAAGCAGAAACTAAATACTATTTCAGAAGAAATTGTGCTTAAATCGAAGCCCAACCGTAAGTGGGAATGGACAACAGGTATCTTTGGATTCTATCAGACATTGAATACAGACGGTCCGGTTACCTTCAAAGAAGACGGGGTAAAAGAAACTATTGAAGGAAATACCAACAGCATCTTTGAAAATTTAGGGAATAAAGCACCTAAGATGAGCATGAGTGTTCTTAACCCTACGTTAAGAGTCAGTGGCAACTTTGATACTCCAATATGGAACGGAGCCATTTTTCATCAATCAACCTTCAATAACCTTTTTACCAAAGGACTATCCTTCACTGTAGGTCTTCGTCTGGACTACGAAAAGATGAGTATGAAGTACAATTCGGCAAGCGACCCACTCAACTTCGACTTCAACTTTGCCATGGGCCCTATGGTTATTACCGCCAAAGACCTGATAGCAGATGCTGCCTACAATGGTAAACTATCTGAAGATTATGTCCAATTATTACCCAAGTTTGCCTTACAATACGAATGGAAAAAAGGCAATAACGTTTACGCTACAGTATCCAAGGGTTACCGTTCGGGAGGCTATAACGTCCAAATGTTTTCTGATATAATCACCGGGCAACAGGCGCACTCGATGGTAGAAGCCATTAAAAAAAGCGCGGAGTTCGAAAAATACAGCACATTGATTGAAGGAATGATAGGAGACAAAATGCCTGCTATACCCGAAGTAAAAGATGCAACCACCTATAAACCGGAATATTCATGGAATTATGAGGTGGGTACTCATCTCACTTTGTGGGAAGGAAAACTCTGGGCCGACCTTGCAGCTTTCTATATGGATACCCGTGACCAGCAACTCTCTCAATTTATCGGCAGCGGTCTTGGACGTACCACAATCAATGCAGGCAAAAGCAACAGCTACGGTGCAGAAGCATCCCTCCGCGCCAGCCTGACCAACGAACTAAGTCTGAACGCAAGTTACGGATATACGTACGCCACCTTTACCGACTATATTATAAATGAAGCAGACAAAGATGGCAACCTAACAGTAAAAGCTGACTACAACGGCAAATATGTTCCCTTCGTCCCCAAGCATACGCTTAATATCGGAGGAGAATATGCCATCACCTGTAGCTCCCGTTCCATCTTCGACCGTGTTGTATTCCAAGCAAACTACAATGCTGCCGGACGCATCTACTGGACGGAACTGAATGATGTTAGCCAATCTTTTTACGGCACACTGAACTGGCGTGCAAATCTTGAAAAAGGGAATGCAATGATCAGCTTCTGGGCACGTAACTTCCTGGACAAAGACTATGCAGCCTTCTACTTTGAAACAATGAACAAAGGATTTATGCAGAAAGGACGTCCCGTACAATTCGGAATAGACCTCCGCTGCCGATTCTAAGAAATAACAGATCAACTGTTCATATAGTCCTTTGGAGACATACCAGCACAGCGCTTAAAGAACTTCCCGAAGAATGATTGATTCGAGAAGTTCAGCTGTTCGCTGATCTGCTGAATGGTCAGCTGACTATCATTTAGCTCAAAACCGTACGGGCATGAACATGAGCTCTATAACATTGCCAACAGAACTCTATATAGCTAGATCTCAACAACTTATAGTTTCCTATCATTTCCTGCAATGGAAACTGTCGTTTCCCGGTGAGGGAACGGCCGTTCCTTTTAATGGAAACGACCGTTCCTTTTAAAGGGAACTGGCGTTTCCTCCGAGGAAACCAACGCTTGCTCCATATAATACTGATGCTTGATCTATATGGACTAACAACTTATCTATGAACAGACTGCATGAGAAAGGTAGCGCACAATTAAAGTATTCTTTGATAAGCAATGCGCTCTGTCCCGTTCTTGACATAGATGATGCCACAGCGCTGAAAGCCGTATTTCGCCAGAATATGCTGCATAACTTTGTTATCCCGATGTGTATCCACACGGATATTCTCAAAATGTTCAAAGCACCAGTTCAGACAGGCTTCCGATACGCCTTTCCTTTTACCGCTGGCAGCCATCCGGTGGATGACACCGTAAGGTTCGTCATTAAGCCATGCACCTTCATAAATATTCAGATAAGTAGGATCTTCGCCTAATATAAAGCAGAAAGTTCCCAATATTTCCCCTTGTTCGTCCGTACAGACAAAACTATGACCGTCTTCTATCTCCTGACGGATAAATGATTCGGACGGATAGCCGTCAATCCATTGGGTTGCATTCCCATTGGCACGCATAAAAGCACGGGCATAATCATAAATCTCCATCACCAAAGGGAGATCTTTCAATTCGGTAAGTCTGATTTCCATCATTCAGAAGTATGATTTGAATATAAAAACAAGATATAAAAGATTATTCATTAATCGCTCCGCAATGGGGGCAAATACCTTTCTCCTTCAACTTCTCCCCACAATGTCCGCAACGATACTTATAGCTGATATTCCGATGCACCTTCTTCGCAAAAACCCAGATAAAGAATGCAAGGAACAAATAACCGATATAAATATGTGTCATCAGGATAAAGAAGAAATAGCAGAAAATACAA
>OGOF01002125.1_pt1 | contig 10817 bp, 4 predicted proteins | sample 1552621 | NCBI WGS metagenome assembly OGOF01 (sample SAMEA2580156, study PRJEB22360) | human gut metagenome | biome: human gut; feature: human-associated habitat; material: faeces | place: Denmark | collected 2008/2010
CAGCGGCAAGTCGGGCTTCTTCCGCCTTGCGCTGCTCTTCGGCAAGCCGTTCCTGCTCGGCACGCTTCTCGGTTTCTAAGCGTTCGGCTTCCGCCTTGCGTCGTGCTTCCGATTCCGCATCCGTCACGGCTGTTTCTTTTACTGGTACCGTCAGGCGCACGGTGACAAAATCACCCTCAGTCGCATGGTTGCGGGTAATGAAGTTTTCTTCCTTGATTTTCGCGCGTATAATCAGTTCTGATTTTACTCGATTGGCACGGATCTTCGCCGTTGCAAGGTTCTCGGCTTCACTGCCCAGTGAATTACAATATCCGTCAACCAATAGCGGCAGCTTGCCGTCAAAAATTGTTGCTTTACTGTTTTCGATACATTCCAACAGGCGGGCAAGTTCAGTGTCATTACCATTCCAAGGAACGTAGAACATGTCCTTCTGCGGAACGAAGCGGAAGGTGTAGGTCGTGTCTGTTTTCTGCTGCGCAATGACAGGAAAAGTTACCGTCATCAGCAACAGAAACAAGGTAAGAAAAGTGATTTTTCTGATCATATAAACTTGAATTCATTATCTTTGTCATCTCCAAAGGTAATAAATGCCATTCAGCGCCCAAAATATTACAAAAACTTTTTCTATTGAAATACAGCGTTTTATAAAAATTGTCGTTTGAGCACTTTTCAAATTGTCGTTTGAGCACTTTTTTTTGTCGAATTAGCACTTTTTTGTCGCTTGAGCACTTTTTGAAAATGGGCTTCTGAGACCTTTTTCATCGGCTTTTTACCACACAAATTATTCCAGATTTGCTTTTTTCCACTTGCCAGGCGTACATCCTTCCTTCTCTGTAAATGATTTGATAAAGTTACTGCGGGAAAGAAAACCGGAAGACTCAGCCAACTTCTGTATATTGATTTCCGGATGCTCCTTCAGTATGTTTTTCGCATACTCCAACCGGAGACCGGTTATCCATTCGCGGAATGTCATTTTATACGTAGTCTTGATATAAGCGGAAAGATAGGTACGGTTCGTATGAAGTATTTCGGACAGTTCTTTTATGGTAAGTCCCTGCTGGACATAGCCGTCTGTCTTTATCCAGTTGGCCACTTTCTCTATAATTCCTGTATAGGACACTGGAACATCCTCTTCTGAAACCATTTCGGGTTCAGTTCCCGAATTTGTCAGAAGTTCTTCTTCAGATTGTATATCCTGCTCAAAAGCATTTTCCACCTGTTCATAGAATAGCAGGTAGTTCTGATAGCTGTAGAAAAGATAGCTGTAGAACGGTATTGACGACAAAATCCAGATAAAAACATATTTGTCTGGCAGAAATGTCAGCAATCCGCATCCGACACCGAAGATAACAGCCCAATAAGTGAATATGGAAAGCCATTCGATATATGTGCCTATATCATCCGCCTGAGTTTCATTGAAAATCCGAATGGCTCTACGATATGCAATTATGACTCTGCGAGCTAAAACGACTCCAAAAACGATTAACCAGACAGCTAAAGCAAATAAAGAGATTTTTTGCATGATTCCGCTTGGCAACAGGAACAACACAACTCCGGAAAGAGTTGAGAATATAATCCATAAAATGATATGTGTCCACACACGCCGTTTGGTAATGTAAAAACAATCAAGCAACATTATCAATGCCGAACTGAACAGAGAATAGCACAGGAAGTATGTGGACATGTTCATCAATATGGAAGAATCCGCATTTTTGAATCGAATACCAAAGAAGAAATGTACCGAATAATTTGCCGAAAGCAGCAGCATAGCTATACCCATAATCTGTCGGGAGCGGAGATAATTCTTGAAAATTTTCTTTTCAGGAGTCTTTGCAAACAAAAAATAAAAGCCGAAGAATAACATCAACGGCAGTGCGGCACAAAGTGAAAAACTGTATATAGATGGTTCCATTGTTATGCTTATTTGATTTTGATACAAAGTTACGTCTTTTTCTTCACAAATAGACACATAATCTATGATTTAACGTTATAGATTCGGTCATATTAGATTGAATAAATTATTAGAATTAAAGCCAGTGGTGAAAAATTCAACCACTGGCTTTTTCTGTCAAGACTTCGATATTAAAGTTTTACACCTTTGGATTCCGATAAACCGGGTCTCCCTATAATTAAATGACTGCGTACAAAGTCCACGTGCGGGCTTTCCGGCTGTTGTTCCGTCTGTTTTTTCTCGTTGCCTTGCCGGTTCTCTTCCGTGTTTTCCTGCTCCGGAGGAGCCAGTTCAAGCTGTATCTTGCGGTCCAGTGCGGCGAGTTCGGACTTAAGCTGTTTCAGCTCGTCCTCCTTCTTCCACACCTTGCCCGCTATCTCCTGCAACTGCGGAATCTCCTTTTCCAGCACTTCGTTCTTAGACTTGTACTGGTCGATGATGGTCGGAATCCTCTCCAATGCGTTCAGAAAGTTTCGTGCGGCAGCAATCGGGTCTGCCATCGCCAGATGCCCGTTGTTGTAGGTGTACTTGTAGTTCCCCTCCACCACGAAGCGGTTGTCGGTGAACTCCAGACCTTCTTTGAGTGTCCTCTCGCTGACCACCTTTATCGGAAAGCCGTAAAGTTCCCCGACAGCCTTGTACAGTCCACCAGTCGTGGCGTTCTTGGCGATTTCCTGCAAACGCTTACCGATGACCGTCTCATCCGTTGAATCCACGCCGTCCACCTTAACAAGATTAAGGCGGCTGCTTTCCTTATCAGTCTGCACAACGGAAAGAAAACGGTTCCAGTCTTCCGTCATGGCTTCGATGAAAGCCGTGTTGTTGCGCAGTTCTCCCGTCTTGGATTCCAGCTTGAACTCCGAATCGCGCTTGCCCTTGTTGAACGATTTGCGTTCCCCTTCGAGCGAGGCGATACGCTTCTCTAATTTCGCCTTATCCAAAAGGTCGGTATTGCCGGAGAGCAACGCCATATACTCCGAGAAGTTCATACCCGATTTTTCGTCCATTGCTCCCTCGTCGATGGTACGTGCGCCCATCGCTCCGCTTTTGAGCTGCGATATGAACGTCTGCTTGCAGTGCAGCAGATTGAACTTGTAGCTGTCCAGCGACTTTTCCACCGCGTAGATGATGACATCCACGTTGTTCTCGGCAAAATGCTTGGCAATCTCGTTCCCGGCTCTAACACCCCGTCCGTCACGCTGTTGCAGGTCGGACGGTCGCCACGGTGTATCAAGGTGATGGATGGCGACACATCTTTTCTGCGCATTCACGCCCGTTCCGAGCATACTTGTGGAGCCGAACAGCACGCGTACCGTCCCGGCGTTCATGGCATCTATCACCGCCTTACGAGCCTTATCCGTCTTACACTCCTGAATGAAGCGCACCTCACTTGCCGGTATGCCGTAATCCTCCACCAACTTGCGTTTTATCTCGCTGTACACGTTCCATCCTTCCCCCGGCTGGTATGTCCCCAAGTCGGAGAATACGAACTGCGTACCCTTGTGCGCCTCGTACTTGTGGTAATACTCTGCAATCATCTTGGCACAATGGCTTGCCTTGTTGTCGGGATGGTCCTCGTAGTTCGGGTCTATCATGCGCATATCAAGAGCCATCTTTCTCGCGTAGTCGGTGGCGATGAGCATCTTCGCCTTTTCCTCCGTTTCCGACAGGGGTAACCTGCCAAGCAGAGTGGCATCGCCGGTTTTGGCAAACTGCATCAGCTTCTGTATGAAGTCCTCCTGCTCCGGTGTGGGCGGTATGTGGTGCAGTATCTCATTCTTGTTTGGTCTGTCCACACCTACATCCTCCGCCGTGCGGTAGTCGGTAATCTCGTTGTAGAAGGCGGCAAGCTCCGGCACCTTGATGAAATAGCGAAAACGCTCCTTCTGAACGATATTGTTCGTTACGTTGAACTCAAAATCGGTCGTCTTTTTGGCGAAGATGGCAGCCCAAGCATCGAAACAGCGGATGTCCTGCCGTTCCAGTTCGTTGGGGCGCAGGTATTTGAAGAGCAGGTACAGTTCCGTCAGACTGTTGGAAATGGTCGTGCCCGAAAGGAACGTAGCCCCCAAGTCCTTGCCCGTGCGTTCCTGTATGGTACGGATGGCAAAGAGCATATTCAGGGCCTTCTGGCTTCCTTCCGAGTTTCCCAATCCCGCTACACGGTCATGACGGGTGTTGAAAGTCAAGTTCTTGAACTGGTGACTCTCGTCAATGAAGATGTGGTCGATGCCCATCTGCTTGAAGTCCACCACATCATCCGTGCGGGACTTGATAGCGTGTTCCACCTTCTCCAGCTTCGCCACAAGGTTGTGCTTGCGCTTCTCCAGCCCTTTCAGCATCGCCCGCGACACGTTCTTGCCCTGCTGCCGCAAGACTTCGAGGTTTTCCTCCACCGTGTCAAGCTCCGCCTGCAGGATGCGCTGCTGCAACTCCGGCGACTGCGGTATCTTCCCGAACTGGTCGTGCGACATGATGACGCAATCATAGTCGTTGTTCTTGATGTTGTTGAAGAAACGCACACGGTTGGCGGTCGAAAAGTCCTTTTCAGAAGCGTAGAGAATCCTCGCATTGGGATATGCCGCCTGATAGGTGGCGGCAATCTCCGCCACATTCGCTTTCAGCCCGATAATCATCGGCTTGTGCGCCAAGTTCAGACGCTTCATCTCATGTGCCGCTATGCACATTATCAGCGTCTTGCCGGTTCCCACCTCGTGGTCGCAGATCCCGCCGCCGTTCTGTTTCAGCATCCAGACGCAATCCTTTTGCGACGGGTAAACGCTCTTGATCCCCCGGCTTGCCAGCCCTTTCAGGTTGAGGTCGGGAAAAGTCTGGTGCGAGCCGTCATACTTCGGGCGCACGAAACAGTTGAACTTGCGGTTATACATCGTCACGAGCCGTTCCTTGAACTGCGGCGACTGTTCTTCCAGCCATTCGGAGAACCCGTTACGGATTTCGTCTATCTTCGCGTTGGCGAGCTGTATGCCCTCGCTGTCGCGTACCTTGATGTCGTTGCCGTTCTCGTCCTTGCCGATACTTTTCATCATGTCGGGGCAGGTGTTGTGCAGGGCGTGCTTCAACAGGTGCATACCGTCATAGTTCCGGTAATAGCCCTTTACTAAAAACTCGTCCGTGATCTTCATGGTGCGGTAGCCGCACGCCACGGAAAACTCGTCCATGCTTGCGGAGTAGGCTATTTTCACGTCCGTGTCGAAAAGGTGGCTCATGTAGGCGGCATACACGCCCGTGGGAATCCAGCGTTCCCCGAAATTGAAGTCGAGGTCTTCAAAGGCGATGCGCTGCGGTTCGGCCTCCTTCAATGCCTCCCACGCCTGTTTCACCTCCGGCATCCGCTCACTTTCGGGATTGTCCTCCATCCAGCCCTCTATGCGTTCCGCCTTCTCTATCACGTTCCCCGCGATGAAGCGGTCTTTGATTTCGTAACCGGTTACGAGCGGGTTGTAGAAGATGCGCCCCTTGAGGGCACCAAGCAGTTCCTCTTCCGTGGTGTCGGTTATCTCCCGCATATAGCCGAGATTGACCGTGCCGAACTTGTTGAGCGATGCGGACAAGGCTTCTTCGGGAGAGCCTGCATTGACACGGCTCTCCACCGAGAAGGAAACGGGACGGTCGAAGATGTCCGCCTTGACAAACTTGCCGTCCTCCGCACGTTCCAGCGAAAGGATGTCGCGCCCTCCGGCATCCATCATCACCAGTTTCACGTTCTGTCTGGCGTTGAGGTTACCGTAACGCATGACAAACTCATCGTAGTAGGTGTTGAGATACCCGCGCTGCGGTTTGTGTTCCGTATGGTTCTCCGTCTCGTGGCTATACAGACGTTCGTAAGCGTCACGGAGCGATATATACAGCATCGCTTTCTCTTTTTGATAGCCACGGAGGTCGAGCGGTTGGAAGGTCGCACCGTAAGGCGTGAGGTCTTTCAGGTAACCGAGATTGCGTGAAGCATCCAGCACCATCGAGCCGTCACGGTGGTGTGGCTCCAGCAGGCCGTTGAACGGACGGGGAGAAAGGTCCATGACTTCCTCCTTCGGCTTTTCCGTTTCAAGTTCCGGGAACAGGGAAGTGGCAACCGTTTCGGAAGTAGGCACAACTTCTGCCAGTGTTTCAGGTTGCTTTATTTCTTCCGTTTGTTCCGGCTTTTTATCCATATTGTCCGAAGAAGGCGCAAAAGCAGGGTTCAACGTGTCTTTGATACCCATCTTTTTCAGTTGTTCCTGCCTGTGCCGTTCTGCCTCAAGCCGTAGGGCCTTGCGCCGTTCCGCTGTCAGGCTCATCATTGTCTCATAGAAGCCGTTGATGGGAGGATTGGTTTCCCAATCCAGAGTGGCGTAAATGTCGTCCGGGTCGTTTGGCTTTTCGGCATTTTCCGGCTTTTCTTCCTTATTACCGTTTACCGGCTTGGCGGCTTCAACGGGTGGAGTAACTTTGACTTGCGGTTTAGGCGTGGACGGCATAGGCTTCGGCTTGCTTTCCTTTTTCGCTGCCTTTTTCTTTTTTACCGGTTCCTCTATGGGCATACCCCAAAGGTCGAGCAGGGTAAGCTGCACGGCTGACGAATGATTGGGTTGGCGCGGCTCAATCTCCGGCTTTTCCTCTATGGGCTGTGCCTGCGGCTTCTCCACTCCCTTGACAGGCTCAATTACAGAAACGGGGGCTATTACAGAAGGTGATACCTTTTCTGTTTTCGGAGCAGGTTGCACTTCCGCAGCCGTGCTTTCCTCCTTTGTCGGATGCAGCCTGTGTCTCTCATACAGTTTCCTGTCAAGTTGTTGCAGTTCTATTTTCAGATGCTCCCGCAAGTCTTCCGCCAGTTGTGCGATGTCCCCACAGTGCAGGAGTTTATAGGCTGGTTTCCCGTACGGGTCGGTACTTCTGATCAAATCCGTGTGTGAAAGCGAGCCGATGCTCCATACATACCCATTTACGGAAGTGCCGATAGGGGTCTGTTCGGTCTGCACGAAGAGTTTTTCGTTGTAATACAGTTCACCATTCTTTCCGCTGTTCTTTTGCAGGATAATCAGGTCGCTGCCCACCTCCGTTCCCGCGTTATCCGTAAAGAGGTTGTTCGGCAGGCGGGCTACGCCCACCAGATTGGCATGGTTCATCATATACTCGCGTATGGGCGCGTTGGTCGGGGCATCCAGTACCCCCTGCGAGGTGATGAACGCCACGATTCCGCCTTCACGCACCGCGTCAAGGCTTTTCAGGAAAAAGTAATTGTGTATCGTCCGTGCCGCCGAGCGCCTTGCAGGATCCTTGCTGCCCGAAAATTCCGGGTCGAACACCGCCACATCGCCAAACGGTATATTGGAGACAGCCACATCAAAATGGTTCATGAACGGCTTTTCTATCTTCTCGAAGCCCTGTACCCTTACTTTCTGTCCGGGATGCAGGTGCTTCAGTATCTTGCCCGTCATCAGGTCTTTCTCAAAAGCCATGATGTCCGCGTCCGGTCTGTTCTCCAGCACGGAGTCCACGAATGCACCGACACCTGCCGACGGCTCCAGCACCCGGTCGGGACGGATGCCGTGTTCATGCAGCACGTCCGCGATGGTCCCGGTTATCTCCGGCGGGGTATAGAAGGCGGTCAGCACGGACTGCTTCATGGCATCCATATTCCGTTTGTACTCCGTCTCGTCTTTTGTGTTCTCTCGCAGCAACCTGTGCAGTTCCACGGTAGGGGCAAACAGTTCGAGGTCGGACTTCGCCCAGTGGACGGCATCCGTCAGTTCCCTTGCAGGGTTGAGTATGTTCTTCAGTCCCCCGAAACCGCAATAACGTTCTAACAAGAGCCGTTCGCGTGCGGTGGGTGTGCGCTGTTCCCTGTCAAGGAGGAATGCCGTCCGTATCGCCTCGATGTTGTCCCGCAGCCTCTGTTTGCGGTTAAACGCCATACTCTTCGATATAGAGGATGACGGCTCCCGTCAGCTCCGTGTAGAGCAGGTCATATTCGGGCGACAGGGCGAAATTGTCGTCCGAGAGGTCATAGATGGAGAATACGTTTCCGACAAGCGGTAGCAGCTTCTGGGTAAAGGCTTCACATTTTTCTCCCGGTACTTCACCCACAAATTCGTTCTCCACGACTTCGCGCAGGATGGCGTGCTTGGAGTAGCGAAGGCCCTCCGTCAGCACCTTCATCGCCAGTTCCTGCGCCCCGTCGGCAGGATAGCCTTCGAGCCTTGCCTGTTCATACGCTTCGGCGGCACGGTCGGTTCTTTCTCGGATGAAGGCTTCATCGGCTGCCTGTTCGAACTTGTTCGTGGTGAGGTAGTCCAGCAGGTACAGACCGTAATAGGAAAAGTCGGTCCGACCCTCGTTTTTCTTCTTGTTGTTCATTTCTTTGGAATTTAGTGGATTGATAATGATGATAGGGATAATCGTTGGAAAACGAGAAGAAAAAGGCACCCGGTATCCCTCCGAGTGCCACCACTAAATCCAAAGTATGAGTGTAATCCGGTATCGAAGAACAATTCATTACTCTGAACCAGTGGCAAAGTTAAACATTTATTTTCTTCTTTTCGCAGAGGTCGCTTTACTTTTCCTTTCTGGGAACACGAAAACCGTGTTATAGTCCCCGTCAAAGGCGACTACGGCATCAAAACTCTTGCCCTGCTTGCTCTTGAATCCTTTGAGCAGTTTCGTGTGTCCGTCGGTGAGCAGGTTTTTGATTTCATCATCAGAGAGGGTGCGGTTTGCTTTCAGGCGGAACACGGGCAGACCGCACTCCGCGTTGTCGCAGCGGACGACCTTGCCGTAAAACTGCATCGTCCCCGCTCCGCACTTGGGACACTTGCAGCCGGAATCCCTGCGGGCGAACAGCTTGTCGCACGACAGCAGTTCGGAGGTAATTTCCCGTGTATATGCCTCAATCTTCCTGCGGAAGTCATCGGCGGGCAGTTCCCCACGCTCGATGCGTGCCAATTCCTTTTCCCATTCGCCCGTCATGGCGACATCGGCAATACGCATCGCCTTCACGACCGAGTAGAGGGCAAGCCCTTTTTCGGTGGGGACAAGCGACTTCTTGCAGCGTTCCATATAGCCGCGCTTGAAAAGTGTTTCGATGATGGACGCACGGGTGGCGGGCGTGCCGATGCCGCAATCCTTCATAGCCTGCCGCAATGCGTCGTCCTCTATCTCCTTGCCAGCCGTTTCCATCGCGGACAGCAGGGTGGCTTCGGTATGCAGCGGCTTGGGTTTGGTCTTTCCCTCCGTGATGGAGGCGGCTTTCAGTGCCAGCGTGTCGCCTTCCTGCCAACAGGGAATGGCGGCGGTTTCCTCTTGGCTGTTGTTCTCTTCTCCATTCTCCTTGCCATAGACGGCACGCCATCCGGCTTGCCTGATGATGCTGCCTTTTGCCACGAACTCCACTCCGGCACACTCTGCCGTGACGGTGGCAGTGTCCTTGACGCATTTTTCGGAGAAAGCCTCAAGCATGCGCCCGGCTATCATGTGATAGACGGTGCTGTCCTCTTTGGAGAGGAACAGCGGCTTCTCGCCCGTGACGAGCAGGGCATGGTGGTCTGTCACCTTGCCGCCGTCCAGGCTGCGGCGTGTCGGCACGGCTTTCGGCTGCAACTTGCCCTTCCATTCGGGCAGGCTGCCGATGAAGGCAAGCAGCTTGGGGATTTCCGCGAACACGTCTTCGGGAATGTAGCGGCTTCCGGTTCGCGGATAGGTGATGAGCTTCTTCTCGTAGAGCTTCTGCGCGATTTCAAGCGTCTGTTCCGCCGTGAAGCCATGCTTGGCGTTGGCTTCCTTCTGGAGCGTGGTCAGGTCGTACAGGAGCGGTGTTTCCTCCGTCTTCTCCTTGCGTTCGGCTTTCGTGACGGTGGCTGTGCCTGCCGACTTCACCTTATTATACAGTTCCGTCGCGGACTCTTTCTCTTTCCATTTTTCGGAAGAGGAAAACTTCACCGTTCCTTCATCGCAGCCGTCCGTTGCGATATGGAGCTGCCAGAAGGCTTCGGGGGTAAAGCGGCGGTTCTCCCAATAGCGTGCGCACACCATCGCCAACGTGGGTGTCTGCACCCGCCCGACGGAGTAAGTGCCGTGTCCGGCGGCGATGGAAAGTGCCTGCGTGCCGTTGATGCCCACGAGCCAGTCTGATTCGCTCCGTGCTTTGGCGGCAAGATAGAGGTTGTCGTATTTGTCGCCCGCTTCGAGGTTGCGCAGTCCCTCGCGGATAGCCTTGTCGGTAAGCGAGCTTATCCAGAGGCGGACGAACGGGGTGGTGCATCCGGTATAATGATAGAGGTAGCGGAAGATAAGCTCACCCTCGCGTCCGGCATCGGTCGCCACGATGATCTGTTCGCTTTCCTTGAATAGCCGGGCGACGGTTTTGATCTGCGCCACCACGCTGCTGTCAGGCTTGTAGCCCTTCTCCGTCTTTACCTGACGGGAGACGAGCGTGAAGGTGTCGGGTATGACGGGCAGGTTGTCACGAACAAAGCCGCGTATGCCGTAACCGTCGGGCATGGCAAGCTGCACGAGGTGTCCGAACGCCCATGTCACGGCGTAGCCGCCTCCCTCGAAATATCCTTCCTCTCTCTTTGTCGCGCCCACGATACGGGCGATCTCACGTGCCACAGACGGCTTTTCTGCAATGATTGTCTTCATATTTTTCTGTCGTTTTGAATTTTACAAATGTTACTTCGGATTTAGTGGCGGACACCGGATTACATCTTCATGCCCTTATTGTTTTTCTTTTGCGGCTTCTCCTGCTGCTGTTGCTGTGCGGTGTCCTTCGGGGCGGTCTGTCCCTTCCGCAACGGCTCCTTCAGGTTCTTGGTAGCCTCGTTGGTCTTGCCCTCGCTGTTCACCGCCACCTGCGTGCGGCTCTCGTTGG
>OGOF01002129.1_pt1 | contig 10805 bp, 12 predicted proteins | sample 1552621 | NCBI WGS metagenome assembly OGOF01 (sample SAMEA2580156, study PRJEB22360) | human gut metagenome | biome: human gut; feature: human-associated habitat; material: faeces | place: Denmark | collected 2008/2010
GAGTATTCTGCAATCGAAGGCCCCTGCATACCGACCTCGGGCAAAAAATCGGGAGTTCTCGATGTTTTCTACGGATGATGGGCGGGGTTATGGGCTGGCAGCGTTTGATTTGCAGGGATATTCGCGGCCTTTGGCACTTATCGTGGCGCCCGAAGCTCTTGGTTATGTTGAATACTCCTAAAAATGCACGGCGCTTAGAGGGGGACCTTTGCGAAAAAGGAAACCGCCCCGTCGAAGTATGCACTCGACGGGGCGGTTTATACATTTGGCCGATTAAGGATGCGCTGTCAAACTACTAGAACTTGACGGTCGGGGCCTGGCGGGCTGCTTCGGCGGCCTCGAAGCCCTGGCGCTCCTTAAACTGAAAGATGCCGGCAAAGATGACAGCCGGGAACGTCTGAATGGCGTTGTTGTAGCTGAGCACGCAATCGTTGTAGCTCTGGCGTGCGTAGCTAATCTTGTTCTCGGTATCCTCGAGCGATGCCTGCAGCTGCGTAAAGTTGGTGTTTGCCTTAAGATCGGGGTAGGCTTCGGCTACGGCGAAGAGCTGACGCAGCGCACCGGTCAGCACGTTGTCGGCTTCCATCTTGGCCTCGGGCGTGGTGGCCTTGACGGCGGTGTTACGCGCGCTGATCACGGCGGAGAGCGTCTCCTGCTCGTGCTTGGCGTAGCCCTTGACGGTCTCGACCAGGTTGGGGATCAGGTCGTTGCGGCGCTGCAGCTGCGTATCGATGTTCTGCCAGGCGTTATCAATGCGGTTACGCTTGGTGACCATGTTGTTGTAGATGCCGGCGATGGCGCAGACAATCACAATGACAACAACGATGCCGATGATGACGGTAATCATGATGTCTCCGTTTCGAATGGCCGCGGCGGCATGCGCCAGCTGCCGTTGGTATAACGCTACTAGTATACCCGCAACGTTTTGCCGTGCCGAACTTTCCGGCAAGCGTTATGTTTTCGGCGGGGTCGGCACCGGGGCAAAGCGCGCGAGGTACAGGTGTAAGATATGCGACAGATTGACGAGTGTTGTCTTTGCCCTGAGGATGGCGATACGGATGGACCTTCGCATCAAGAAAACCTATCGTGCCCTGTTCGATGCCTTTACCGAGCTTTTGGAAGAGTATCGGTTTGAGGATTTGACGGTTGCTATGCTTTGCGACCGGGCCATGATTCGCCGCACGACGTTCTATAAGCACTTTCGCGATAAAAACGATTACTTCGCCTTTTATATCGATGAGCTCATGTCGGGCTTGCCGCAAAAACAGCCCGATGAGGCCGGCGCGGTGTCTGCCGAGGACGTGCGCGCGCTTCGGCACGCGATTTTGGACGATGCCATGGATTTGATTCTGGCGCACGAGCGGCTCATGGATAACATTTTGGCAAGCAGCATGTCGGGCATGTTGACCAACGTTATTTGCGACCGCATTGCCCACTCCATCCGCGAGCGTGTGATGAACGTGCTTGCCGAGGATGCCCTGGCCCCCGTGTCACTCGAGACGACGTCTGAGTTTGTCGCCGGCGGTATTATTCGACTTTTCACGATATGGTGGGAGTCGGGTCACGATCTTGAGCGTCGACCTGAGATAGCCGACGTGGTCGATGCGCTGTTTGAGCGGACCATGACACCGGTGCATCACTAGAAGTGGCGGAGAGAGGGGGATTCGAACCCCCGGAACGCTCTCGCGCTCAACGGTTTTCAAGACCGCCGCATTCAACCGCTCTGCCATCTCTCCGTGAGTCGTAATGATAGCATCGTTTTGGATTTGCAACAGGGAAGGCGAACGATGACGATCACCGAAATCGATGAGAAGTTCATGCGCGAGGCACTGGTCGAGGCGCGCGCCGCCGCGGTAGTGGGCGAGGTGCCCATCGGAGCCGTAGTGGTGCGCGCGGGCGAGATTGTCGCGCGGGCGCATAATCGTCGCGAGCTCGACCAGGATCCTTCGGCTCATGCCGAGTTTGCGGCCGTGTGCGCTGCAGCCCAGGCGCTTGGACGCTGGCGCCTTTCCGATTGCACGGTCTATGTGACGCTTGAGCCCTGCTGCATGTGCGCGGGCCTTATGGTTAACGCGCGCGTGGGGCGCTGCGTGTATGGCACGAGCGACGCCAAGGCGGGCGCGTTGGGATCCCTATACGATTTGAATGCCGACTCGCGCCTGAATCATCGGTTTAACGTGACGGCTGGGGTCCTGGCGGATGAATGCCGCGAGCTGCTGAGTAGCTATTTTGGCGGTCTGCGCGGTGCGGGCGGCGCTGATTGCGGTTGTGGGGCCGATCTTGAAGCGCACGCCGCTCACGCCGCAGCGCTTGCAGGTGCCGGTGAGGATGCTGGCACGGAGGTTGACTTTGGTCCTGCGTGCCGCCGGCCCCGCCGTGTGCTGCTGGCGATCGACTCCTTTAAGGGCGGCGTTTTGAGCGCGCAGGCAGAGGCGGCCGTTGCCGAAGGCGTGCGCCGTGTGTGGCCCGATGCCCAGGTGGCCGCGTTGCCGCTGGCAGATGGTGGCGAGGGGACGCTCGATGCCGTTGCTGCGTGCGGCGGTGAGATTGTGACCTGCGAGGTGGCAGGTCCCTTGGGCGACCGCGTGTCTGCCCGGATGCTGGTTGATGTCGAGCGCGAGTCCTCGGTCATCGAGATGGCCGAGGCGGCCGGCATTGGGTATTCGCCTTGCACGGAATCGGCGGCGCTGGCTGCTACAACCTATGGCGTGGGCGAGCTCATGCTTCGCGCGGTTCGCATGGGCGCAAAGACTATCTATATTGGTTTGGGCGGCAGCGCCACCAACGATGGCGGCGCCGGTATGCTGCAGGTGCTGGGCGCGCGTGTGGTCGATGACCAGGGCTGCGATGTCGCCCCCGGTCTTGCCGGCCTTGAGCAGGTTGCGAGCGTTGATTTGGCGCCAGCGCTTCGGGCGCTGAACGGCGCGCGTGTCGTGGTGCTTTCTGATGTCGAGAACCCACTCGTGCCGCGGTGCGCTGGCAGTGTTCGGTGGACAGAAGGGTCTGCCGACGGGGGATGCCGAGGCCCTGGGCAAGTACGACAGCTGGATGGTCGGCTACGGCCGCCTGCTCGATGCGGCGATTATCGGGGTGCGGGCTCAGGGGTTGTTGCGCGTGCCCGAGGGTGCGCGGACATTTGGCTCGGTGCTCGGCGTGCCCGGCGCGGGCGCTGCCGGTGGCTTGGGCGCGGCGCTGCTGGCGCTCGGCGCGGAGCTACGCTCGGGTATGGAGACGGTGCTCGATCTCGTGGGGTTTGACGAGCACGTGCGCGATGTCGACCTGGTCATTACAGGCGAGGGCAATATGGATGAGCAATCCGCCGCCGGTAAGGCGCCGGTGGGCGTGGCGCGCCGTGCCAAGCGGTGTGGCAAACCGGTGATCGCTGTCGTGGGCGGTCGCGCTGACAACCTGGATGGGGTGTGTGAGCAGGGTATTGACTTGGTTTTTCCGATTTGCCGCAAACCCATGGACCTGGAGCAAGCGCTTAATCCGCAGGAAGCCACCACCAACCTTATCTGCGCTGGCGAAGCAGCCGCTCGATCCTACGACCTTGGCCGTATCTAAAACCTATCTCTTTATAAGTTGCGGTGGATTAGTTCCTGTTTGGCGGCTCAGACAGCAAAAACAGGAACTATTCCACCGCAACTTCCAACAGTCTTTTTGGGACGGGGCTTTTTGGCCACCCCGGGCCGCAGGTCGGCCCCTTGCCACAAAAGGGGCCCATCTACTACGTTAACGCGGAGAGCCCAGACCATGCTGAAAAGTGCGAAAACAAAACCGCAGGTAGTCGGCTTGCCATTTTGCCTAAATGGCGGCTATGGTTGACCTCTGCGGCTTAAACGTAGTAGATAGGCCCTTTTTGTGGCGCAGCACTACTGCACCCCAAATTGGCACCCCGAGCCCTCGTGAGTTGCCAACAAGCTGTTCGCCCAGCGCTTTATCCGCGCGGCATTCGGAAAATAGCACCACCGTAAGAACCCGCGAACAGCGCTATACGTTGCTATATCTCACTATACTTTGCTATATCTCACTATACTTTGCTATATCTTGCTATACTTTGCTATATCTTGCTATATCTTGAGCAAAGGTGGCTCACATGCAAACAAACCCTTTTAAGCCCACAGCAGGTAAAACACCTCCCACGATTATCGGCCGCGAAGATGTACTTGAAGAATTCAGTGAGGGCCTCGTCAACGGGCCTGGTGCCCCGGGGCGCCTAATGCGCATAGCCGGCGTCCGTGGAACGGGCAAGACGGTCCTCCTTGACGAGTGCTCACGTTTGGCGCAAAGCCGTGGCTGGACGGTCATAAAAGAGGTCGCAACCGAGGAACTTTGCCAGCGCATTCTCGAACAGCTGCAGCCCAAATTCCAGGCCAAACACGCCAGATTTGAGCCCACCGTAGCTGGCATATCCATCGGCAGCATAGATATTGAGCGAATCGGCCCATCGTTACGCGACGCCATGAGACAGACAATATCCAAGAATGGAAATGGCCTGCTCATCACTCTCGATGAGGTTCAAGACGCAGAGCTCGATGAGGTCCGAACTCTCTCCATTGCGATTCAGCAAGTTATCGGCGAAGACCTTGATATCGCCTTTGTTTTTGCTGGGCTGCCTTCGATGATTGAAAGCATCATCAACGGAAAGACACTTACGTTTATGCGTCGTGCCCTCCCCTTTGATCTGAAGGCTGTGGCAGTAACCGAAGTGTCGTACTCCCTCGAGGAAACCATTGAAGCGTCTGGCATGGAGTTGCAGCCAGGTATTGCCGACCAACTTGCCGAGGCAACGCAAGGCTATCCCTTCATGATCCAACTCGTTGGATACTACGCATGGCAGTTAGCAAGACGTGCACATACAGCGATTATTGGAGAAGAAGAAGCCGAGCGTGGCATTGCAACGGCACGCGAACGCTTCTGCGCCATGGTGATTGAGCCCGCGCTGCAGCGCATTCCGCCCACGTGCATCGCTTATCTGCTGAGCATGGCGTCTTTGGGGCAGACGAGCTCGACCAGCATGGTTGCCGATGCCCTAAACAAAACGCCTCAACAGGTGAGCTCCGTCCGCAGCCGCCTGTTAAGAGAATCGATTATCGAGGCTCCTTCGTACGGCAAGGTCTCATTTGCCATCCCCTACATGCGCGACTACCTCTACGAGCACAAAGCCGAACTGGAAGTTGAACTGTAGAAACGGCAACTGCCCTGCAAGACGAAAACCGTTTTCGTACGGATTAAAGCAGACGTAAACGATTTTCGTCTTGATTTGCGTACGGAATTAAGACGTAAATTGCGCTTTCGTACGCTTATTACCAGACGCAAATTGTTTTCGTCCGGCCATGCGTCCCCAATCTAGACGAAAAGAGCCCCGAGCTCGTATTGAACTGCATCCCAATTCTTGGACGGGCGCCGATGCCCTGATCTCTGCCATGTCGAGGTGCGAGATCAAATCCTTGGCGCGCTCGCCGGAGTGGTATGCCTTGTTCGGCGCCACCTTCCTGTAGAGCTTCTTGAGCTTCGTCTTCCCCTTGTTGCCCGGCGGCATCTCCGTCTCAGGTGGCAGCCCTAGGAAGGACAGGACGCCGGGCAGGTCGCACAGCATCACGTCCTCGATGTCGGCCTTGGCCGCCAGGTCGACGACTCTCTGCGCTGTCGGCGAGATGTTCGGGGTGCTGCTACCGCCCGCTGGTTCGGAAGCTGGCGGGCAGTAGCGGGCAGTAGCGGCAGTAGCGGTGTGGCTCGATAGGCCCGAATATCCGTAAGGAAGGTGCTCGCTCTCATATGTGCTGATATGCCTCGCCTCGCGAACCTTGGGATGCTTCCTGAGGTAATCCCTCAATTCGAGCCACTCTTTATGCTCATAACGCTTCGAAATCGTTTCCCCGTCGACAGTTTCCTTCACATAATGGTATGTTCGAACGCCTTCGAACTTGCCGAACCCGTTCTCGACGCTGAAGTTTCTGAACCAGCGCGAAAACCCATTCAGGTCCATGAAGTTGACTTGGGGATGCCTGTCTTTCGTTCGTTCGAATGAGTGGACGAGCGGAGTGCCTTTGACTTGTTCCAGGCCGAAGGCTTCCATTTCGCGGGCCTGCTCCTTTTTCCAGAATTCGAGATACGACGTCAGCGTCTCGCTTATCGAGATCCTCCGCACGCTTTTCTTGCTTTTGGGCGAGCGAACGCTTCGATCGGCCGCGAACTGCTGCTCAATGAGGATGCTTCTGTTCTCGACGGAGACATCGGACCACGTCATCCCGAGGGCTTCTGCCCTTCTCATGTCGGTGTCGAGCATGAGCATCACGCATGTGATGTGCGCGTCCGGTTCTCGATTGAGTAGGATGTCGAGTAGGCGAGCGGCGTGATGGTTCCTTCGCGGTTGTCGTGGAACTTTTTTGCGTACGAGCCGACGGTGTCCCTCGATTTTTGGACGTAGGTGCCGCTGTTGAGTTCTGCCTTGTAGGCTTCGAGTGCGGCGTCGACCTCTCGGCTTTTGGTGGTATGTATGGTCTGCCACGGCGAATAGCGGTATTTGCCCGTGACCGGATCCTTGCCGAGGCTGTGACGGTAGCGCCACGTGTATTTGTCGCGGCGTTGCTTCGTTCCTTTGCCTATGACGAGAGGTCGGTCGTTCATCGTGTTCCTTGCCTGAAGTGCCTGAGAATCGCGCTCGGTTGCGCGGAATGGCGCAAAGGGCTGGGGCGGGTGGGCATTACCCTTGGTGGTGGGCCCTGCGTGGGGTCACACCCCAAGGGTAATGCTCCGTCTGACCGCTTTCAAGCTCGTTGTGGGTCGAATTTGGGTCGAATTATTCCGCGTACTTTTCTTTCGTAAATCTATGAAAACATCAAATGACCTGGAGTTATATTGACTTCAATTTGGGTCGAAATGTCTGAATGAAACAACGTCGTAGCGACCTCATAACCCGAAGGTCGGTGGTTCAAATCCGCCCCCCGCGACCATGAAACTTCAGGTCGGAAGCATAAAAGCTCCCGACCTTTTTCTTTGTCTAGGGGTTTCGGCATCTCTCGTTCTTTGGGTACCTCGAGGCGGGCAATCAGATAGATGCTTACGAGTATCATAGGGTCTTTTTACGTCGCGGTCGTGTCTCGTACTGGTGCGCCGCTCTTTGTGGGACGTGTCACTTTGCCATAGGTTGTCCGGCGGCGGGGCGCAGGTCGTTCCCCGTGGCGTCGCTCCTTTCGACGCTACGCTGCCTGGCTACTCGTTCCACTGGTGCTTTTTCATGTCGACGCAGCCGTTGTCTCGGAAGGCGACTCCTTCCTCCGTCAGTAGTGCTCGCTGGTCGGGGAAGTTTGGCGCGAGGCGTCCCGCGTGGTTGACGACGCGGTGGCAGGGATAATCGCCGTAGCGATCCGCCTCGCTCAGCACCGCTCCGACCAGGCGAGAGTTTTTCTCCCTGCCGATGAGGCGCGCTATCTGACCGTACGAGGCGACGCATCCCGCCGGAATCTCTGCCACGACGGAGAGAATCTCATAAACCAAATCTTCGTCCAGGACTTTTCCCATCGTATCGCTCCCGTGTTCGCTTTTGCCTTCGGGGGCGCGGCGCCGATCACCCGTGCTGCGATTTTCGCAGCTCCCCTTACCGAAGCATCGAGGGAAAGCGCGTGCGTGTCAAGGTTGTCTGGTCCAGTTGCTGGCTCGATGCCTCGAGATGTTCGCCTCAAGTGCGACCTGCCCCTATTGGAAAAGGATGCCGAAGATGTATTTGGTGATGGCGGAGCGGCGGATGACCCCCACGAGTTTGCCCTCGTCATCAACCACAGGAAGCTTCTTGAACTTCTTCTTCGCCAGCAGCGCGGCGACGCGGGCGATGCTCTGCTCGGGACGGGCACACACTACCTGGCGCGTCGCGAAATCCATGACGCAGCGATCCTTCAGGTCTTCGATGCGCTGCTCAAGGCTCTGATCGTCGAAGTACAGCATGGACGCGTCGCCGCCCGTGAAGATGGTGTGAGCGCGATGCTGCGCGATGGCTCCCATGACATCGCCGTCGGAGATGAACCCGACCACCTGGTTGCGCTCATCGATTACGGGCATGCTGCTCACCTCGTTTTCGGCGAGCATGCGCACCACGTCGGAAATCGTGCAATCCTGCGTGCAGGTGAACGGCTCTTCAATCATGATGCTCGAAACGGGCGTCCCCTCGAGCTCGAGCGGGATGCGCTCGGACAGAATCTCGGACATCGCTTATGCCTCCTTCGTTTTCGGTGCGGTTTTCTTGGTACGCACGCTGAATATGGCGCAGATAAGGGAAACGAGGCCGATTGCCGCGCACACCTTGTAAGCGACGCCCGCGCCCACGGCGGTGGCTACTTGGATGCTCGCATCGACGCCGGCCGACGCGGTGACGCTTGTCATGACCGTGATGATGAGCGCCGTGCACAAACCGCCGGCGACCTGGCGGCCGGTGTTCGCGATGGCGTTGCCGTGGGCGATCATGTCATTTTTCAAGGCATTGACACCCCATGTGTTCACCGGCATGTTCGCGAGCGACTGGCCGGCGGACTGCAGCATGCAGAACAGCGCAACCACCAAGATGGGCGTGTTTACCGTCGAAAGCGAGAGCAGGAACAGGGCGCCGGTCATGAGGGCCAGGCCGACGATCGAGATGGCACGCGGACCGAACTTGTCGAACACCACGCCGGAGATAGGGCTGATGATGATGCCCACCGCCGCGGCGGGAAGCATGGCCATGCCGGTTTCGAAGGCCGAAGCGCCAAGCGAGGTTTGCAGCAGCAACGGCAACAGCGTGTTGGTGACCAGGCATGCGGCGTTGATGAGCGTGACGATGATGGCGGCCACGCGGAACTCGCGCGTCTTGAGCGTGCCCAGTTGAAGCAGCGGGTCCTCGATTTTGCCCTGGCGTACGACGAACAGCACCAAGCACACGACACCCGCGACGATCGAGCCGAGCACCACGGGGTTGCCCCAACCCATCGACGAGGCGCTCGAGAACCCGTAGAGAAGTCCGCCGAAGGCGATGGTGGAGAGGACGACCGAGGGCAGGTCGAGCTTGGGGTTCTTCAGCTCGCCCACGTTTTTCAGCATGAACACGCCCAGCACCAGCACGAGAATTGCGAGGGGGACGATGGCGCCGATCATGGTGCGCCAGCCGTACGTGTCGATCACCGCGCCGCCTACGACGGGGCCGACCGCGGGACCCGCCGACATGACGATGCCCGCCATGCCCATAGCCGTTCCTCGTTTCTCGACGGGGAACACCAGCATGGGAACCACCGAGACAAGCGGCATGAGTACGCCTGAGCCCGCCGCTTGCAACACGCGACCGATGATGAGGAACAGGAAATCAGGGGCTGCGGCGCACAGCAGCGTGCCCAGCGCGAACACCAGCGTCGCCCCGAAGAATAGCGCGCGGGTGCTGAACTTGTCGATAAGGAACGCCGAAACGGGGACCATGATGCCGCTCACCAGCGGGTATATGGACATGATCCACTGGGCAGTCGAGGCATCGATGGCGAAATCGGACATGATGACCGGCAGCGCAGGCGACATCACCGTTTGGTTCAGTAGCGCCAAGAAGGCACCCAGGACGACGACCGCGACGATGCGGATCTGGGTACCGGTAATGCGCCCATTGGCGGGCGCGACCGTACAATTATCAGACATAAGCTTCCTTCGTATCTATTCGATTCTTCGCCGAAGGCGCGCCGGCCCACGGGCGAAATAACATGCACGTGCTATGCGTGCATCAGATACGACAGGAAGAAAGCGGCTGCTCAGAGCGCACTTGGGGAACAACAGGAGAGGCCCCGTATACCAGGGGCCGCCGAATTGCGATGTATGCTTTGGTCAAATCCTTCATAGCGGGGAGGTATTCTAGCAGCCGTCTTCGCCCCTTTCAAGGGATGTAACCCAGACGTTGATTTTCTTCACCGAGGCGCCATCGTTGACGGGTGGCGTGCTTCTCTATCGCCACACCGCGGGGCGAGGGAACGCCGCGGCGAGCTTGTACATCGGCTATGTGTGCAGCTGCGAGCGTGTCGCCGGCGCGCGCTGGGCGCCAGTCCGATCCGGCCGACTCTTGCCGACGGCCGGTCGCCGTCCTCCTCCATCTCCGCCTGCTCTGTTTTTGCTCGGCTCCCTTGTCGTATCATGGACGGACGAGAATTGAGCGAAGGCGGTACGTATGAACATCCAGATATTCGGCACGAAGAAAAGCTTCGATACTAAGAAGGCGCAGCGCTATTTCAAGGAACGTCGTGTGAAGTTCCAGTTCATCGACTTGAAGGAAAAGGGGATGAGCAAAGGCGAGCTCGAAAGCGTGGCGCGCGCCGTCGGCGGGATCGACGCTGTGATCGATCCAAAGGCGAAAGATGCCGACACGGTTGCGCTCGTACAGTATCTTGCTGCCGACCAGAAGTTCGAAAAGGTGCTCGATAACCAGCAGATTCTTCGTGAGCCCATCGTTCGCAACGGCCGCCAGGCAACCGTTGGCTACGAGCCTGACGTGTGGAAGGGCTGGGAATAAAGTGAAGCGCCCACGCCCGTGGTTTTATCCACGGACGCGGGCGCTTGCGTAAGACGTCTCTTGTCGTTTGAGTGGAGCGCCCCGGCGGCGCTGAACAACGCGCCCCGGTGACGTGGCTCGGGGCTCTTTGTGCCGCACATCTATGAGAGGAGATATTTGATGCGCATGGGCGCTACTCCATGTAGCCACCCTGAATGGCGGAAACTGCATGCTCGGTAAAGAACTTGAGCGTGCCGGAGGTATAGCGATTAGCCTTGGGCTTCCAAGCGGCTCGGCGCTCGGCCAGGACGGCATC
>OGOF01002141.1_pt1 | contig 10756 bp, 8 predicted proteins | sample 1552621 | NCBI WGS metagenome assembly OGOF01 (sample SAMEA2580156, study PRJEB22360) | human gut metagenome | biome: human gut; feature: human-associated habitat; material: faeces | place: Denmark | collected 2008/2010
GCATTTCTACGAAATGTATTATTGAGAAATGCGGAAGAGTGAACAAGTGGAGCCTGGATCGGGTACTGAAAGCAGTACAGATTCAGATGGGAATGGAAGGAGAAGGGCATGACGGCAGAGGAATATAGAAACTATCTGGAGCAGGATTTCAGTGATGTAGATATCAATGAAATGACTGATCTACGGATGATAAAAGCAGACAGAAATAAATCGCTTCAGGAACGGAGAGATATTTTTCTGAATAAAGTAGGAAATCCATATTTGGTCCGGATCGGTAATATGAAAGTAAAAGTCAGATTTGCCAATAACGGTATATCTATGGAGCAGGCATTTGAGAATATGCTTCTGAGTGTCTGAAAAAGTACTGGCAAGATTGAGGGGACTGTGTTAGAATGTCGGTAAGGACAAATTATGCAGCCCCCTTTTATTACATGGATTTTCTGACGTAATAAAAGGAGGTAAGATATGTATCAGAATATCAATAAAATCTATCATGCCGCCATCTATGTCAGATTATCTAAAGAAGATGGCGATATTTCCAGTTCAGCAAAACTGGAAAGTAACAGCATTTCTAACCAGAAAGCTTTGATTCTGGATTTCCTGAAAGACAAAAAAGATATAGAAGTTGTTTCAGTCCGAGTTGATGATGGCTACTCAGGCTCTAATTTTGAGCGCCCTGCATTCCAGGCAATGCTGGAAGATATCCGGCGTGGGATTGTAGACTGCGTAGTGGTAAAAGATTTATCACGATTTGGAAGGGAATATATTGATTCCGGGAAGTATATCGAGAGATTATTCCCGGCTCTTGGTGTGCGTTTTATTGCCATCAATGACAATTATGACAGTCTCAAGGGAAAGAATCAGGCAGACGAAATTATTATCCCATTTAAGAATTTAATCAATGATGCTTATTGCCGTGACATTTCTATTAAGATCAGGAGTAATCTTGAGATTAAGAGGAAAAAAGGTGAGTGCGTGACTCCGTTTGTAGCATTTGGATACAGGAAGACAAAGACAGATAAGCATAAATTAGAGATTGACCCATCTGCAGGCAGTGTAGTACAGGATATTTTTAAGATGAAGCTGCGGGGAATGAGTCAGGATGCGATCGCTAATCGTTTAAATGAACTGGGTATTCTTTCCCCATTTGAATATAAAATCAGCAGCGGCAGTCATTATGAAACTGGCTTCCGGCAGAAAGAACAGGCACTTTGGAGTTCCGTTACAGTCCGTAGGATACTGGAAAACGAGGTTTATATCGGAAATCTTGTGCAGGGAAAAAGGACAACACCGAACCATAAAGTGAAGCAGACTTATGTGAAACCGGAAGATGACTGGATCCGGATTGAGAAAAATCATGAGCCACTGGTGAGTGACCGTGATTTTGAAATTGTTCAGAGACTTCTGGGCATGGATACACGTACTTCGCCTGACCAAAAGCAAGTATATCTGTTATCCGGAATTGCTGTATGTGCGGATTGTGGTGCACCTATGACAAGAAAGGTTTCTACTGTGGCAGGGAAAAAATATGCTTATTATCTATGTTCCGCAAATAAAGAAACAAAACGCTGTTCTAGTCATAGAATACCGGAAAAGGATCTGGAAGATGCCGTACTGGTGATGCTGAAACAGCATATCCAGAATATCCTGCACCTGAAAAGAGTCCTGGAATTTGTTGGTACTGTGCCATTTCAGGAGATCAATATGAAGAAGCTGCAGGACAGGCTGGAGAAGAAAAAACAGGAGACAGAACGTTGTAAGGAGTTACGGATGATGCTCTATTCGGATATGAAAGAGGGCATTGTATCAAAAGAAGACTATGTAGAGCTTCATGCAGCCTATGGAAAGAGGCTTAGAAATGCGGAAGAGAGTATCCGTGCAATCCAGAAAGAAATGGATAGTGAGCTGGAAAAAGCAGACAATGCCAATACCTGGCTGGATTATTTTGTGAAATATCAGGATATTGAAGAACTGTCCCGCACAGTGGTGGTAGAACTGATCAGGAAAATCAGAGTATATGATAAAAAGAATATAGAGATCACTTTTGATTTTGATGATTGTTATCAGACATTGCTGAATCAATTACCGGCTATGGGAGTTGATACGGTAGTAGATGATGATAATAATCTGCAGGTCAAGGTAAAGGAGGTTGTATAAAATGGCACGAAAGAGTAGGAAAAACATTCCGACAGTAGTCGGCAGTGCAACCGTCCAGACAGAGGTGAGAAGACCATTCCGGGCAGGATTGTATGCCAGAATTTCAATGGAAACAGAAGAAACATTAGAAAGAGGGACGATAGAAACCCAGGTGGAATTGATGAAAAACTTTGTAGCAGATACGGAAGATATTTCGGTTGCGGAAGTTTATAAGGACTCAGACTATTCAGGTACAAATTTTGACCGTCCTGGATTCGTACAGATGATGGAAGATATCAAGCATGGAAAAATCAATTGTGTTATTGTAAAAGATTTGTCCAGACTTGGAAGAAATTATGTCGAAACCAGCAACTATATTGAACGAGTATTTCCGTTTTTTCATGTAAGATTCCTGGCTGTGACAGATGATTTCGATTCCTTCAGAGAGGGTGTGGATCTTACAGTTCCACTGAAGAATATTATCAATGAGTTCTATTCGAAAGACCTTGCCAAAAAGAGCAGCAGCGCAAAAAAAGCTCTTTGGAAAAAAGGAAAATTTACAAGTGCCTGGGAACCGTATGGTTACAGAAAGTCAGAAGAAGACCATCATCAGCTGATCGTTGATGAAGAAGCTGCAGAACATTTGAAAAGTATATTTTCTATGTATATGGATGGCAGGAACTATAGTGATATTGCAAGACAGCTCAATAAAGATGGAGTTTTATCGCCGACTTTACAGAGAAAATTCTATAAAACCGGTGAGAAGCCGCTTCCGGAGTCAAAACCCTGGAACAATTATGAAGTGAAACGAGTTCTTCAGGATGTTCATTGCACAGGTGATTCTGTATTTGGAAAATATCAGCAAAGTGTTTTCCAGGGAAATAAACAGAGAAATCGACCAGAGAGTGAATGGGTGCATGTGGAGAACACGCATGAAGGGATTATAGATAGAGAGTTGTTTCAACAGGTACAATCTAAAATCCAGGAATATACGGAAGCTTATAAGAAGAAACATCAGCAGAACAATGGGGCTATTCGAAATCATAATTTCTATACAGGAAAAATATGGTGCGGAGGCTGTGGCAACCGCATGACGTTGTCCAGAGAAAGAAATGGCACATTCTTTTATATCTGCGGAGCCAATACTAACCATAAATCCGGAGGAAAGCAATGCAAAGGGCACAGAGTCAGAAAAGAATATGTGGATGACGATGTTCTTCGCCTGATCCAAACGCATATGAAAACCGTATTGGATACGGAAAAAATGATTCAGGAAATGAATACAGCTTCCAAAAATCAGACACAGTACCTGCTTTTGGATAAAGAAGTGGGGAAACTTCGACGGGAACTGAGCCGTATCAGTAAGCGTAAATCGGATTTATATGAAGACTATTCCGAACGTTTGATTACAGAAGAAGAATACATACAGTTTTCTCGGATCTATTCCAATGAAATTGAGAATATCAAGAGCCGTCTGGACACAGTATTGGCGGCACAGGTTCGGTATTCCCAGGATTACCACATTGAAGAAGGCTGGGGAAATGTGATACATACTTATATGTCAAAGCGTAAGCTGACAAAAGAAATGGCAGATGCCTTTGTGGATTCAATTATTATCCATGGTAAGTATGATTATGAGATCAAGCTGGTATATGACGATCAGTTTGCAGATTTACAGAAATTAAAGAAAGAGAAGGAGGCGCAGACAAGATGACAGATCATAGAAAAACAGCTGTTTACATCCGTTTATCCGCAGAAGATGACAATGTAGATGGCAGAGCCAAAAAAGAGAGCGACAGTGTAACTTCTCAGAGAATTCTGTTAAAATCATTTGTGATTGATCAGCTGGGTGTAGCTGAGTCAGATATCCTGGAATATGTGGATGACGGTGTCAGCGGTACTCATTTTAAACGGCAGGGATTTCAACAGCTGCAGGATGACATGAAAAGCGGAGAAATCGGCTGTGTAGTTGTAAAAGACTTCTCCAGATTTGGAAGAGACTATCTGGAAGTTGGATTTTATATTGAATATATTTTCCCACTTCTACAGATTCGATTTATTTCGATTAATGACAGCTATGACAGTGCTGCAAGCAGCGGAATGACTGGTGGAATGAATGTGGCATTGCAGAATCTGGTATACAATATGTATAGCCTGGATTTGTCCAAGAAAATTTCATCAGCATTGCAGACAAGAACGAGAAATGGTACACGCCTTCCGGTAAATGCCAGATATGGCTATAAAAAAGGAAAAGATGGAAGGCTGGAAGTTGATCCAGAGGCTGCAAAAGTCGTGAAAATGATTTTTCGGATGGCAGCGGAAGGAACAAGTTTTGCGGATATTACAAGGGAATTGAACGGACAGGCGATTGCCACTTGTGATGAGCATAAATTATCAAGAGGGGATCAGGTGCAGTTCCAGAGGTTTGACACGATCAAAAAGAAACACTGGAGCCCTACGACAGTAGCGGCAATTGTCCGGGATGAGATTTATATTGGAACCAGAATCTGGGGAAAAACACGTTGCAGTATGCATACCGGTCATAAAGCAGTTCTGAATGATGAAACAGAATGGGTTCGCCTGGAAAATCATCATACGGCAATTATAGACAGGCAATTGTTTGAAAAAGCAAATGAAATGCATCCGAAAAAGAAGAGAAGTGTTGCGGAATCACGCACCAATTTTACTCTGGAAAGACGTAAAAAACAGCCGGCATTGCTGCTATGTGCCAACTGTGGGCATTCTTTACTAAAAGAAACGGAGCATCTGCTAAAATGCTCAGATGCTCGAACCAATGGAGATCCTGTGTGTCGAAGTCTGGTGATCCGACGGGAACCGCTGGAGGAGAATATCCTTGGGCTTGTTCATCAGTATGCAGCGTCAATGTTGGAAAAAGAAAAGAAAATATCTTCCAAAAGGCAATGCGAATACAAAGAGATTAATACTGCAGAATTGCAAAAACAGAGCCGACAGTTGACCTCGGAAAAGATGAAACTCTATGATGATTACAAAGATGGTCGTATAGATCGTGATTCGTATAAGCAGAGAGCTGGAAAGATAAGTGTACAGCTGGATGAAATAAAACGAAAGATAGAAGATGCGGAGAATAGTAAAAAGCTTCTTGAACAAAATGAACTTTCTGATAAAATAAAACTAAAAGATTTCTTGGGAATTCAGAAGTTCGATACAGAGAAGCTGCGTGAGATTATCAAGGTGATCCGTGTTCATAGTCAGGATGAAATTGAAATCGAATGGAATTTTGACGATATTTTTTCGGAACAGAGATAACTTGAGCAGGACAAGAATGACTTATCAGAAGATAATAAAGGTGCTGGGACTACCTGATGGAAGCGTCAGATAGTCTTCTGCAGAAAAAAATAAAATTTTTTTTGTCCTATACTTGACACATCCACATGTATGCAGGCACACCTTTTGCTCTAATATGGCAAAATCCGGGATGAATCCGAAAACCTTGCAGTATATCATGGGTCACGCAGACATCAGTGTAACCTTGAACACTTACACCCATGTGAATTTTGATGATGCAAAGGAAGAAGTATATCGGATAGCGAATAGTTAAAAAAGCCCGTTGGTAAGGACGTTTGCTTTACCAACGGATTTACCAAGATTGCAGGGAAAAACACAAGAAAATACGAGAAGATTTGAGAAGATACCTTGAAAAGAAAGGAAAACTCAAAAGTCGGAAAACCCTGAAATATCAAGCGTTTGAGAAGAAATACAAGACTTAAATGGAGATATAAAAAGATGATTAAAGTATTATTCGTTTGCCACGGCAATATCTGCCGCTCACCAATGGCAGAATTTATTTTTAAAGACATGGTTTCTAAGCAAGGTCTTTCAGACCGATTTTATATCGCATCTGCTGCAACCAGCACTGAGGAGATATGGAATGGAATCGGGAATCCGGTATATCCTCCGGCGCGAGAGGAGCTTGCTAAGCATGGGATTGATTGTAAGGGTAAGCGCGCAGTTCAACTAACGAAGGCAGATTATGATAAATATGATTATATTCTCGGTATGGACCACTGGAATCTGAAGAATATGTTAAGAATATTGAAATCGGATCCAGAGGACAAGGTTAAGCTTCTTCTGGATTATAGTGATGATCCGAGGGATATCGCAGATCCATGGTATACAGGTGGATTTGATGTCACATATTCGGATGTGGTGGAGGGCTGTGAGGCTTTTCTGGAATATCTGAAAGATAAAAAGAAACTGTAATAAATATTGTCGATGAAATTTACTTTACAAATAGCTGTGGCTATTTTATACTATGTCTACAGCGACTCTTAAGGGGGCTTTCGCTCCCTTATTTTCTTTTTTCCGAAAACGGAAAGTCAACATTCAAATCAGGGCATCCTGCCCGTATTATTTTCAAAGCAAGAAAGGAACTGAATATGCAGAAAGACTATGAAACATTCGTAGAGAAACTGGAGATTGGTATTTACGAGGCTACAGGGATTCCGAGGGAAAATATTTCTTTTGAGAAAGAAGGCGGGAGGTTTGCACCTGTAGGAGACAGACTGCTGGTGAAGTTTGCAGAGCATGATGATGCCTGGGAGGTCTGTGGACTTTATACACAGGAACTTTTTAAATCTTATCAGAATGGCAGTCCGTTTGAGGAAATTATAAAAGAAATCACAGATGATCTGAATCGGATAAAAAAGGCGGATATTTATGAGAAAACAAGAGTGATCAGGGATTATGAGAAGACAAAACCCCGCCTGTTTATAAGATTGCTGAATGCAGATAAATATTCCGCGGATCTTCAGGATGCGGTGTATAAAACTCTTGGTGATATTGCACTTGTGCTTTATATGAAAGTTACGGAATATGAAGGATGTGTGACAAGTACAAAAATCCGGCAGGGAATGCTGGAGCAGTGGGGAAAAGAATGTGATGAGGTGTTTCAGGAGGCGATTCTCAATACGTATTTTATGAGTCCGCCCAGGATTTACAGATGGGAACAGATGATTTTTAATCCGGAATATGAAGGTGAAAGTTTTATGAATCTGGGTGATAAGTGTGAATTGAAGAAAGATGCAATGGGAAATTGTCTCAGTACAACGAAGAAAACAAATGGTGCAGTTGCAGTGTTCCTGCCGGGAGTGGCAGAACAATTGGCATATATGCTGGATTCCGATTTCTATATGGTGTTTACCAGTGTACATGAGGTAATGATCCATAATGATAAATTTGTAGAACCTGAAGATTTGCAGTGTGTTTTGCGGGATACGATCAGGGAGGCTACACCGAAAGAGGACTATCTGACGTCGAGAATCTACCAGTACAATAGGGAAACACATAAATTTATCTGTGTAACTCCGCTGGAAAAAGATGAGAAATAAAAATATGAGAGTACTCCATAAAAAAGTACTCTCATATAAAGGATATTTAGAAACGTTATGAGTAATTTATACGGTTATCCGAGCAGTGCAGAGTCATTACTGAACTCTTCTCCGCTTGCTTTTTCAAACTGATCCAGAATGTACGGACTTACACTGGCTGAATAACCATACCAGTCAACATATTTTTCTAACTGATCCAGAAGGTTTTTAACTGTCAGTTGTTTCTTTTCTTCTCCCTGGATATCCAGAATGATTTTTCCTTCCATCATCATGATCAGACGATTGCCATGTGCAATAGCGTCCTTCATGTTGTGGGTGATCATCAATGTCGTAAGGTGATCGCGGTTTACGATCATATCTGTAATTTCCAGAACTTTGGCAGCTGTTTTCGGATCAAGAGCTGCGGTATGTTCATCCAGAAGCAGAAGCTTTGGTTTCTGAAGCGTTGCCATCAGAAGAGTAAGAGCCTGTCTCTGACCACCCGAGAGAAGTCCTACTTTAGAAGTCAGTCTGTCTTCCAGACCAAGACCAAGAATTTTCAGGAGCTCTTTGTATTCTTCGCGCTCAGCTTTAGTGATTCCGGAGCGGAGAAGACGGGATTTTCCGCGGCGTTTTGCAAGTGCAAGGTTTTCCTCGATACCCATTGTTGCAGCGGTTCCTGTCATTGGATCCTGAAACACACGTCCAAGGTATGTAGCACGTTTATGTTCAGAAAGTTTTGTAACATCAATATTGTCGATAAGGATCTGTCCTTCATCAACCGGCCAGGTTCCTGCAACAGCATTTAGCATAGTAGATTTGCCGGCGCCGTTTCCTCCGATAACAGTTACAAAATCGCCTTCGTTCAGCTTCAGGTTCAGACCATTTAATGCACGTTTCTCATTAATGGTTCCGGGATTAAAGGTTTTATAGATATTTTTAAGTTCAAGCATTTTTATTTACCTCCCCTTTTGGATGGTTTATTAAAGTATTTGCCTTTCCAGTATGGGAATGCAAGGAAGAGAGCAACTACGATTGCGGACAGCATCTTCAGCAGGTCAGTGTCGATACCCATCCAGATAACAATCTGAAGTACCAGATAATACAGAATGGAACCGAAGATAACTGCTAACAAGCGAAGGGCAAAGTTGCGGAAAATACGTCCAAAGATTGCCTCGCCAATAATAACTGCTGCCAGACCGATAACGATGGAACCACGTCCCATGTTGACATCTGCAAATCCCTGATACTGTGCAAGGAGTGCACTGGAAAGTCCTACCAGACCGTTGGAAATCATAAGTCCGAGAACTTTATTCATGTTTGTGTTGATACCCTGGGCGCGTGACATATTTGGGTTACATCCGGTTGCGCGAAGGGAACAGCCAAGCTCTGTTCCAAAAAACCAGTAGAGAATGGCAATCAGGAGAATACACATAACTGCTACAATAAAAATTGTGTTTTTGGAAAGAGATGCATTTTTTATATGTCGCAGGGAAACCAGAAGATTATATTTATCAACGTTGATTGCCTGATTTGCTTTTCCCATGATTTTCAGGTTTACGGAATACAGAGATAACTGTGTCAGTATTCCGGCAAGGATTGCGGGAATTCCCATAAAGGTGTGAAAAATTCCGGTCGCAAGGCCTGCCAGCATTCCGGCGAGAGTAGCGGCCAACATAGAAATCCAGACATTATGACCGGAAAGCATCATCATAATACACACTGCACCACCGGTGCACATAGTGCCATCAACTGTAAGGTCTGCAATATCAAGAATACGGAAAGTGATATAAACACCGATTGCCATAATTCCCCAGATCAGACCCTGAGCTACTGCACCCGGAAGTGCAGTGATTAATGTTAAAATTTGCATTTGTAATTTCCTCCTGTTGAGATGCGAAAAGCGAGAGAGGCGTCAAACCTTTCCCGCTGATCGCATATAAATTGAATTTTTTATAACTGTTTGATAAGCTGTTATTTAAAATCCTGTTGGTGTGAGTATTTTTCAACTGTCTGACCGGATTTATTTGGCAGTTTCTTCAGCAGCCTCGCCGATTGCAACATAATCGTCCGGAACTTCGATGCCCAGCTCTTCGCAGATATCTTTGTTATATTCTTTTGTGAAGTTTGGTGCATATTCGATCGGCATTGTGGAAATATCTTCACCGTCCTTTAAAATCTTAACAGCCATCTTACCGGTTGTAACACCAAGGTCATAATAGCTGATGGAAAGTGTCGCAACACCGCATCCGCTGCAGATACCTTCTTCGCCTGTGATTACCGGAACTTTTGCCGGAAGGCAGATGTTGTTGATGATCTCTGTGTTGGAAGCAACTGTATTATCTGTCGGTACATAAATTACATCACTTGCGTCAGTTGCTGTTGTAGCAACAGAAGAGAGATCATTAGAGTCAGAGAATGCATAATATTCACATGTATATCCGAGTTTTTCAAGTTCAGCTTTTACTGTATCTACCTGATACTGAGAGTTTGCTTCGGCAGAACAGTAGAGAAGACCTACATTTTTTGCATCCGGGAAAAGTTCATTGAGCATTGCTGCCTGCTGATCAAGGGGAGCAAGGTCTGCAGTTCCGGAAATATTTCCGCCCACAGTCCCGTCGAAATCATCCAGTCCAAGCGCAACACCGTATTCAGTAACAGAAGTACCAAGAATCGGAATATCGCTTGTCCCTGCTGCAGCTGCCTGAAGAGCAGGAGTTGCATTTGCAAGAATCAGGTCAACATTATTGGAAACGAAGCTGTTAATGATTGTAGAACAGGTGTTGGAATCTCCCTGTGCGTTCTGCTCGTCAAAGGTAACTGCGTCTTCTCCCAGTTCTTTGGTGACTTCATCCTTGAATCCCTGTGTCGCAGCGTCGAGAGCTTCGTGCTGCACAAGCTGACAGATACCGATTGTATATTTGTCTCCGTCAGCAGCACTTGCTGTTACTGCGCAGGTTCCCATAGCCATGGCTGCTGCAAGAGTGATTGCTAATGCTTTTCTTTTCATAATGATATATCCTCCTAATATAATGTTTAAATTAAGTCAGGTAAGAATTGCGTTTATTATTTGATAATATAAAACTTACCTGAATCCGAATGATTTTCTGCAGGGAAAGCAGTACTGGTAAATGATTCGGATAATGTCATCGAGTTATTCGACTGTGACGTTTTAAAGTATAACGCTTTAGTGTAAAAAAGTCAAGCGACCTGCACAATTATATTTTTAATTCATATAGTATAAAGAGTATATGAAGAAAGCAGAGTGTCGT
>OGOF01002156.1_pt1 | contig 10700 bp, 8 predicted proteins | sample 1552621 | NCBI WGS metagenome assembly OGOF01 (sample SAMEA2580156, study PRJEB22360) | human gut metagenome | biome: human gut; feature: human-associated habitat; material: faeces | place: Denmark | collected 2008/2010
CCGCCGCAGGCGGCTCTTGGCGCGCAGACTGAAGGTGGCCGCAGGCCGGATGAGGGGCGACACTGCCATGAAAACCCACTAACGGGTTACGGCAGGGTCGCTCCTTTTTGCTGTCTTGCTCTTGCTCTGCAAATATGCTACTATAATAGTAATTGTAGGGGCGGATTCCATATCCGCCTGCGCCGTTCGCCACACCACTCACCCTCACCCGAAAGGCGGTGACCCCCTATGAAACGCCTGCTTCTCCCCGCACTGCTCCTCACCACCCTCACCGCCTGTACGGCAGCCCCGGCGGGCACCCTGCCCGCCGCCGCGCCGACCCCAACTCCCGCGTCCACCCCGGCCCCAACCACGGCGCCCGCCCCCGCCGACGCGCTGACGCCGGAAGAAAAAATCGGCCAGCTTTTCATCATCCGTCCTGACGCCTTGGATCTGACACTCCCGCAGGAAACCATCAACGACGCAAAGGCCGACGGTGTGACCATGCTGACCGACGCCATGCGGGAGACCCTGCAAACCTACCCTGTGGGCGGCATCTGCCAGTTCGGCAAGAACATCACCGACCCGGAGCAGCTGGCGCAGTTCAACGCCGATTTGCAGGCCGCCAGCCGCACGCCGCTTTTCATCGCGGTGGACGAGGAGGGCGGCGCGGTGGCGCGCCTGGCCAACCACCCGGCTTTTGACCTGCCGCAATATGAGAGCGCCGTCGCGGTGGGCGCGTCCGGCGACCCGGCGGACGCCTGCGCCATGGGGCAGACCATCGGCGCATATTTAAAGGAGTACGGCTTCAACATGGACTTTGCGCCTGACGCCGATGTGAACACGAACCCGGATAACCCCATCATCGGTACGCGGGCCTTCTCGTCGGACGCCGCCACCGCCGCCGAAATGGCCGCTGCCGCCGCGGACGGCCTGCGCACCGGCGGCATCCTGCCGACGCTCAAGCATTTCCCCGGCCACGGTGATACCGCTGAGGACAGCCACACCGCGCTGGCCGTGACCTACAAAACGCTCGACGAGCTGCAAGCCTGCGAGCTGCTGCCCTTTGCAGCGGACACCGGCCTGCACGCCGTCATGGTCGGGCATATCGCCGCACCGAATGTGACCGGCGACGGCACCCCGGCCACCCTTTCGCCGCAGCTTGTCGCGCTGATCCCCGACGCGGAAAACACCCTCATCGTCACCGACTCGCTGGCGATGGATGCCATCACCGCCGCCTACACCCCCGGCGAGGCTGCCGTGCAGGCCCTTCAGGCGGGCTGTGATGTACTTTTGATGCCCAACTCCCTGCCCGAGGCCTACGCCGCCGTCCTGGAGGCTGTGCAAAACGGCACGATCTCCGAGGAACGCTTGGATCGGAGTGTCAATAAAATCCTGCTGTACAAGCAGCAATTTGCATCGTAGGGCGGCCAGCCCTCTGGCTGCCGCCAACCGCGCCGTAACAAAAGAGGTACTCTATGTCCAACACCATCTGGGCCGTTGACGGCTCGTTTTTTGCCCAGCGCCTTTCGGGCATCCAGCGCTATTCCATCGAGCTGCTCGCCGCGCTGGACCGCATCGTCCCGCCGGGCTTTGTCGAAATTGTCACCCCGCCGGGCGTTGAAACGCCGCACTATACCAATATAAAGGTCGTTTCCTTTGGCACGCACAGGGGCGGCGTCTGGCAGCAGCTCGACTACCCGCGCTACCTCCGGCAGCGCGGGGCCGGGGGACTTGCCACCTGCAATGTCATCCCGCTGTTCGGCTTCCGCGGCATTGCCGTTGTGCACGATGTCTGCTACCGCGCACGCCCGGACTTTTACACCGACCCCCGCGGGCGGCTGAGCGCTGCATGGCACTGCCTGCAATACCGCCGCATTGCCAAAAGGGCCGAGCGCATCATCACGGTGTCGGAGTTCTCTAAATCGGAAATCGCCAAATACTACGGCGTTCCTGCGTCGAAAATGGATGTTGTCTACAACGCCTGGCAGCAGATGCAGCGCATTGCGCCCGACGAGAGCATTTTTGCCCGGCACCCGCAGCTCAAGCCCGGTCAATACTATTTCAGCATGGCGAACCTGCTCAAAAACAAGAACTTCCCGTGGGTGCTGCGCGCGGCCGGGGCCAAGCCCGACGCCGTGTTTGCCATTGCGGGCGGCGGCAGCCTTGCCGCTGAGGCCGAGCGCCTCGGCCTGGCCGACCTGCCCAATGTGCTGTATCTGGGGTATGTCAGCGACGGCGCAGCCAAGGCGCTGATGGCTCACTGCAAAGCCTTTCTTTTCCCGACGCTCTATGAGGGCTTCGGCATCCCGCCGCTGGAGGCCGCCGCCTGCGGTGCGCCGCAGATCATTGTCAGCGACACCCCTTGTATGCGGGAGGTCTACGGCCCCTGCGCCGCCTACATTGACCTGACCACGAACCCCGGCGACGTCGATGACGTCACCCCTGCCACGGCTCCCACCGCTGCCCTTCTCGAAAAATACAGCTGGGACAAGAGCGCTGAAAGACTGCTGCAAATTCTCGAAAAATAAAACACTGCCCGCCGCTTTCAACCCGAAAACGGCGGGCAGTGTTTTACATCCCGAACTTTCTGTCCAACGTCCTGTATTGCAGCGTCTCGGACAGATGCGCCGTGTCCAGTACCTCGCTGCCGTCGAGATCGGCCACGGTCCGGGCCACGCGCAGAATGCGGTCATAGGCGCGGGCGCTGTAGCCCAGCCGTTCAAACGCGCTGCGCAGGATTTTCTCGGCGGCAGGGGTCATGCGGCAGTAGCGCCGCAGGGCGCCGGACGGCAGCTGCGCGTTGCACCGCACGCCGGGCAGGGCCTTGTACCGCTCCCGCTGCAAAGCACGCGCCGCCACGACCCGGGCACGCACGTCGGCGCTGGACTCACCGCCCTGCTCGGACGCAAGGTCGTCGTACTCCACGGGCAGGGCCTCGACGTGCAAGTCAATGCGGTCCAGCAGTGGGCCGGAGATGCGCCGCCGGTAGGCATCCACCGCGCTCGGCGTGCAGGTACACTCCCGCGTGGGATGGCCTAAATAGCCGCACTTGCAGGGATTCATGGCGGCCACCAGCATGAACCTGCACGGGTAGGACGCCGTGCCGTGTACGCGGCTGACGGTGACCCTGCCGTCCTCCAGCGGCTGGCGCAGCACCTCGAGCGTATCGCGGGCAAACTCGGGCAGCTCGTCCAGAAACAGCACGCCGTTGTGCGCCAGACTGACCTCGCCGGGGCGGGGGACAGACCCGCCGCCCACAATGGCTGTCGAGCTGACGCTGTGGTGCGGGCTGCGGAAGGGCCGCTGCTTGATAAGCCCCGTGCCGCCGCGCAGCAGCCCGGCCACGGAGTAGATGGCGCTGGTCTCGAGCGCCTCCTCATAGGTCAGCGGCGGCAGAATGCCCGGCAGCCGCTTGGCAAGCATAGATTTTCCAGTTCCGGGACTTCCAATGACGATCAAATTATGCCCGCCTGCAGCGGCAATCTCCATGGCGCGGCGGGCTTCGCTCTGGCCGCGCACGTCGGCCATGTCCGGCCCCAGCCAGACGCCGTCCTCGTCGTACCCCTCGGGCGTTGCCGGGGTCAGGGGCGTTGCGCCGCAGAGGTGCAACACCACATCCTGCGCACTGCGGGCCGGGTAGACGGTCAGTCCCTCGGCCACGGCGGCCTCGGCGGCGTTTTCGGCAGGCAGAAACAGTTCCTTCACGCCGTTCTGCACCGCGGCCAGCGCCATTGGCAGCACGCCGGTCACGGGGCGCAGCGTGCCGTCCAGCCCCAGCTCTCCCAGAAACGCCCGCTCACTGCCGGGGGCGGGCAGCTTGCCCTGCGCGGCCATGATGCCCACAAACACCGGCAGATCGTACACCGGCCCGGTCTTGCGCACGTCGGCGGGGGCCAGGTTGATGGTGATGCGGCTGGCGGGCCACTCATAGTGCAGGTTCTTGATGGCGCTGCGCACCCGCTCGCTGCTCTCCTTCACGGCGGAGTCCGGCAGACCCACCAGATTGAACTGCGGCAGCCCGCCCGAAAGGTCGGCTTCGACCTGCACGATGTACCCCGCCAGACCGGTCACACCAAGGCTTGTCACTTTTGCATACATAGGCGGCTCCCTTTACAGTTTTTCCACGCCGGGAATCAGCGCGGGGTCATACATGACTTCGGAATGGTTATCCAGCACAAGCTCCCGATGCAGCAACTGCCCGGTCTGTGCGTCCAGTGTCTCCTTGTAAACCTTCGACACACGGTAATATTTGCCGCCCTCTTTTTGGAAGTGGTGCCCTTCCTCCACAATGCGGTAGCGGCAGGGCAGGGGGCGCTCACAGCGCAGCTCGGCGTAGAGGTTGTCCTCATCGCACCACAACAGCAGCTGGAACGTCTGGTCCATCTCATTTTTAAAACGGTAGTCGCCGTTATTATAAAACACCGACGTGCCGGAACTGAACGGCACCCGCGGCCCCTCGTCGGGGGCCAGCGCGTCGGAGTGCTTGTGAAACTCGGTCACGGTCAGAGGGCTTACCAGCACAACGCGGTGAATCGTGTTTGCCAGGTTGCACAGCCCGCCGCCGATGCCCGGCAGAATATGATTACGCACCAAAATCCGCCCATCCCGGTAGCCCTTGCGCTTGGTCGTCTTGCCCACCCGATGCCAGAAGGAAAACGTCTCACCCGGGCGGATGAGAATGCCGTTGAGCCTTTCATTGGCAAGGCGGATGTTGACGGCCTTGTTCTCCTGCAAGACTGGGTCGATGCCCTTGCCGCGCTTGATGAGGTGCGAACTGTACTGCGCCACTATGCAGGGCAGAGGCGCGGTATCCTGCGTGTCGGCATAGCTTTCCTGCGCGAAAAAATTCTTGATATGGCGCTTGCAGATTTCCTTTTGCAGCGCAATTTTGTAACAGGTCGGGCTGATATCGCAGAACATGAAATTGCCTCACTTTCCTATGCCGTCCAAACGGCCCCGGCGGCGCGGGTCACGGTGGTAAAACCAGAGGATGACTTTTTCCAGCACACGCTTTTTGCCATAGTGCGTCTCGCCGGGCAGCCGGATGAAATCCACCAGGATGCTGTCCAGCCCGGCGCTGTTCGCGCCGCGGATATCCCGGAACACCTGGTCGCCGACGCAGACGACCTGCTCGGGCGGAAGGCCCAGTATGGCGCAGGCCCGGCGGTAGGCAGCGGGGTCGGGCTTGCCCGCCTCGGCAATAAAAAGCGTGCGGATATTGCGGTTGAATCGCTCAATGCGCACGGCAGAATTGTCGGAAAGCAGCAGTGTTTTCAGCCCCAGGCTGTGGATATGGCGGAACAGCGCGTCCACCTCGGGCGTGGAATCGTCGCCGTGGTGGACAAGCGTGTTGTCAATGTCAAACAGAATGCCTTTGTAGCCCAGCGCGGCCAGCTTTTCATAGTCGATGGCAAATACGCTGGGAACATGGGCCGTGGGGTACCAACGCTCAAGCATGCGGGGCCTCCATATAGTCGCAGACGGTGTTGATCTGGTCGGCGATATCCCCGCCAAAAGCGTGCGCAAAAAAGGCACTGCCGATGGTGAAATACGCGGCCCCGGTAGCTTTGATTTCATCCAACCGGGCAAAGCTGTTCACACTGCCCGCCAGGCAGATCGGCGCATGGACCGCCGCGATGAACGCACGGTTCAGCGCCGCCGCGTCGCCGGTATAGCGGTAGCCCAGCAGATCAATGCCGTCCACGCCCTTGGCTAAATAGCCCTCGGCCTCGCAGATCATCCCCGTCGGGGTGCCGTGCAGGATAGAGGGACGGCCAGAAATTTGCCCAACGAAGGGCATATACCGCAGCCCATGGGCGCGGCAATAAGCATGGACGGCGTCAGAGTAGACCGTACCCATCAGGATATCACACCCGCAGGCAGCGGCCATTTCGGCCCCGTGCAGGCATTCAGGCTCGGTGTAGGCGATGACCTCCAAACAGGTCGTCTTGCCGCAGGCTTTCATCTGGGCAAACAGGGCCTGCATCTCGGCGAAGGGAAGCCCTTCCTCTTTAAAGCCCCAATACCGGGCGCGGGTGTGCTGACACCGGGCAAAGACTGCGGCGGCATCGGGCACAGTGACGTCGTTGTGAGTCAGCATGACGATGAGTTCAGGCGTATGTTTCATATAGGTCCACGGCTTTCCTTGGATATAATCATCGATGTGCAGAGCAGATATCTTCACTATACACTGGAAAACACCGTTTGGCAAGGGCAAAAGGCGAAAGAAACTGTAAAAATCAGGCAAAAATAAACAAAATTCGATTGACAGAGTGCGGCAAAGTTGGTATATTTAGAGTATACCTAAGTTCGTGTTTCCTATGGAAAGTGAAGGTGTTTTACTTATGTATCAAGATATGTATGAGCGTTGGCTCGCTGCCGAGCTGGACGACGCTGACCTCAAGCCCGAGCTGGAAAGCGTCAAGGGTGACGATGCCGCCATTCAGGACCGTTTTGCTGTGGCCCTGAAGTTCGGTACCGCGGGCCTGCGCGGCGTCATCGGTGCAGGCACCAACCGTATGAATATTTACGTTGTCCGTCAGGCGACCCAGGGCCTTGCCAACTGGGTCAAGACCCAGGGCGGCAGCCAGACCGTTGCCATCAGCTATGACAGCCGCATCAAGAGCAACCTGTTCGCCAGGACCGCTGCCGAGGTGCTGGCCGCCAACGGCATCAAGGTCCGCATCTACAGCGCCCTTATGCCCGTGCCCGCACTGAGCTTTGCGACCCGCTATTACAACTGCAACGCCGGTATCATGGTCACGGCCAGCCACAACCCCGCCAAGTACAACGGCTACAAGGTCTACGGCGCGGACGGCTGCCAGATCACGCTGGAGGCTGCCGAGAAAATTCTGGCAGCTATCGAAAAAATTGATTGCTTTGACGATGTCCGGCTGGCAGATTTTGACGCTGCCGCCGCCGCGGGCCGCATTGTGACAATTGACGAAAAATGCCTCGATGATTTTGTGCAGGCTGTCTATGACCAGCGCGTCGGCAACGGCGCGGGCATCGACGCGCTCAAGCTCGTCTACACCCCGCTGAACGGCACGGGTCTGGAATGTGTGAAAAAGCTGCTGAAAAAGCTCGGCGTGACCCATGTGACCGTTGTGCCCGAGCAGGAAAAGCCCGACGGCGATTTCCCGACCTGCCCCTACCCGAACCCCGAGATCCGCGAAGCTATGCAAAAAGGCTTGGAGCTGTGCGACAAGGTCCGCCCCGATCTGCTGCTGGGCACCGACCCCGACTGTGACCGCTGCGGCACCGCCGTGCCCGACGGCAAGGGCGGCTACCGCCTGATTACCGGCAACGAGATGGGCATCATCCTGCTGGACTATATCTGCCGCACCCGTCTGGCACAGGGCACGATGCCCGCCGACCCCGTGGCGGTAACGACCATCGTTTCCACCGATATGGCAACGCCGGTGGCAAAAAAATACGGCGTTGAGCTGCGCCGCACCCTGACCGGCTTTAAGTTCATCGGCGAGCAGATCGGCAAGCTGGAGGCCGAGGGGCGTCCCGAACGCTATATCTTCGGCTTTGAGGAGAGCTACGGCTACCTGTCCGGCGGCCACGTCCGCGACAAGGACGCTGTCAACGCGACGCTGCTGGTCTGCGAGGCCGCGGCCTGGTACGCCCAGCAGGGCAAGACGCTGCTGGACGCCATCGAGGCGTTGTACAGGGAGTTCGGTTACTACCGCAATGCGCTGTGCAGCTTTGCCTTTGAGGGCGAGAGCGGCATGCACACGATGCAGGAGCTGATGAAGAAGCTGCGCGCCAACGCCCCGGAGGACATTGCAGGGTACAAGGTGGAGTCCGTCGTGGACTACGACACCGACGGCACCGGCCTGCCCCGCGCCAACGTGCTGGAATACCATCTGGACGGCGGGCATAAGCTGATGGTCCGCCCCTCCGGCACCGAGCCGAAAATCAAAGTTTATCTTTCCGCCGTCGGTGACAGTGAGGCAGCCGCCGATGCCGTGAACGCCGCGCTGGCCAAAGCCGCTGCGGACATGATGAAAGCGTGAATGGCATGGCAATTCTGAAATTGACCCCGAGCTGCAAGGATTATCTGTGGGGCGGCAGCCGCCTGCGCACCGATTTCGGCATCAAGAGCGACCTTGAACCGCTGGCCGAAGCGTGGGTGCTGTCCTGCCACCCGGACGGCCCGAGCTATCTGCCCGACGGCACGACGCTGGCGGACTATGTGGCCGCGCACCCCGAAGCCCTGGGCACGGACTGCGCAAAATTTGAGCAGTTCCCGGTCCTGACAAAGTTCATCGACGCCAGCAAGAACCTGTCCATTCAGGTGCACCCGTCCAACGACTACGCGCTGAAAAACGAACACCAGTACGGCAAAACCGAGATGTGGTATGTGCTGGACTGCGTGCCGGGCGCGTACCTGTACTACGGCTTTACGCACGAGATCTCCAAAGAGGAGTTTGCGGAGCGCATCAAAAATAACACCCTGACCGAGGTCCTGAACGCCGTGCCGGTACACAAGGGCGACTGCTTTTTTATCCCGTCGGGCACGCTGCACACCATCTGCCAGGGCATCGTCGTGGCTGAGGTGCAGCAGAACTCCAACGTGACCTACCGCGTCTACGACTACGGGCGCGTCGGTGCGGACGGCAAGCCCCGCGCCCTGCACATTGAAAAGGCGCTGGACGTGACCCGCCGCACGCCCCCGCAAAAGCGCGACTTCGGCAGCCATCTCGCGCAGTGCGAGTATTTTACGGTGGACGCGAAAAAAGGCGCGTTTGACGGTGTGGCTGACGAAAAGAGTTTTGTCTCGCTGCTCATCACCGACGGCGCGGGCACGCTGACCTGCGACGGCGAGACCGTGAAGGTCAAAAAGGGCGAAAGCTATTTTATCCCCGCGGGCAGCGGCAAGTACGCCGTGACCGGCGACTGTGAGACGCTGGTGACGGTGGTGTAAACGGCTGCTTGCCGGTAGGTTCTCTCCCCCACCGCCTGCGGGCGGAGCCCCCTCGCAGAGGGGGCCAAGGTCCCTTGCCTCCCCTTGCAGGGGAGGTGGCGCCGCAGCGCCGGAAGGGTAGAGCTTGCGGCTGCCGTAAACACCCCGGGAGGGATAAATCCCTCCCCTACAAAAAAGACGCACTACGGAAAAACTTCCGTGGTGCGTCTTTTTTTGTAACCTTTTAGCAGAAAGCAGCCCTCGACGTGTTCCTCGGGCGGCGGACGGTATACTCCCAATTGACCCGGCGGGGAGACAAGCCCCGCGCGGGAAACCAGCAAAGGAGGAACCGTACATGAAAAAACGTCTGTTGGCTGTGCTGCTGGCCTGCTGTATGGCGGCAGGCATGGCCAACGCTGTGTTTGCGGCGGATGAACTGCCCGCCACGGCGGAGTCTGCGGCGGCGATTGCGCCCGCCGACCCGGACCCGCCTGCCCCGGAACCCGAAATGGAGGCGGAGCCGACCCCGGCGGCTGACCCGGAACCCGAAATGAAGGCGGAGCCGACCCCGGCGGCTGCCCCCGCGGCAACGCCCGAAACCGCACGCACCCTCGTGATGGAGACGCTGCTCGCCGCGCCCGACACCGCGGCGCAGGCTGCCGTTGTCACAAGCGCAGAGCTGGTGGACAGCATTCGGACCGACGGCTGCTTTACAGCGAAGGTCAACGGCAGCACGGACAGACTCGACGGCGCTGTGTACACCTGGTACCGCAGCAAGGACGGCACCAACTGGGAGGAGGTCCCGCAGCAGCTCTGCTCCGGCGATGCGTGGAACATCACGCCGGGCAGCGAGCACCGGCTGAACGCTGCGCTGGATGCCTGCATTGCCGGTGTCAGGGATGCGGAACGGCTGTACTATAAGGTCGAGGTCACCGGCACCGACGGCGCAAAACTCACCGCCGCGGCCATGCAGGTGCCCTACTGCATCCAGCTGCAGAACGGCAGCTTTGAAACGCCGGATATTGCCGGGCTGAAGGCGTATCACAACAAAGACAACCATACGCCCGCATCCCGGCTGTATTATTCCCCGGACGGTGAGACCGGCAGCTTCTTTACCCAGTACCCGTCGGGGGAAGGGGGCATCGTCTGGCAGACCACCGGCGTGGCCAGGCACTGGCAAACCGGAAGCGCCGGCCTGTACATTGAGCTGGCGGACGGCTCCAACCGCAGCTATAACGGCACGCGGAACTACCCCGAGGCCAGCTACAGCATCGACAGCGCTTACGACGGGCAGCAGTTTGCCGAGCTGAACTGCGAGGCCTACGGCGCACTGTATCAGGATGTGCTGACCGCGCCCGGCACTACGCTGCACTGGTCGCTGGCCCACCGCGCCCGCGGCAGGGGTATGCAGGACTCGATGGCGCTGCTCATCGCGCCGGTGGATGTGGCAGCGCAGATCACCGACATTCTGGCGGGCGCTTCCAGCGAGGACGACAACAGGGGACTTCTGGTGCGCGCGGCGCTGGACCGGACCGTGCAATACAACGGCGAGGAGGTCCCCATCCGCAGCTTTATGGTCGGCGGTGAGATCACCGACGGCAGCGACCAGTGGGGCGTCCACAGCGGCGACTACACGGTCCGGGCGGGGCAGTATGTCAGCCGGTTCTTCTTCCTGGCGCTGTCCAGCGGCAAGGGGGACCGGCGCGAGGGCAACCTGCTGGATAAGGTCTGGTTCAGCACCGAGCCTGCGCCGCCCGTGGCCGGGCACGCCAACCTGACGCTGTGCAAGACGCTGGCGGGCAGC
>OGOF01002159.1_pt1 | contig 10683 bp, 6 predicted proteins | sample 1552621 | NCBI WGS metagenome assembly OGOF01 (sample SAMEA2580156, study PRJEB22360) | human gut metagenome | biome: human gut; feature: human-associated habitat; material: faeces | place: Denmark | collected 2008/2010
CTTTTCTGTATTTTTCTTGTCCATAGGCACATATTGCTTTATGATTGTCGAATGTTTGTCTGGCGTAAAATTCGGCAATACAAACAAGACGGATTGACAACTCACACGTGACTCACGTAAGATTTTCTTTTATAGCGGAGGACATACGAAGTAAAAAGCCCGAAGAAGAACATATCGGAATGGCTCTTCTTCGGATTTGTCGTAATCGTACGTATGAATGGCAATATGCCTATTCATATATCCGTATAAATACATTGTCGGCAATGTGAATACACATAGGTTTCATTACTTCATGCCGTCATATCATTAGGGTTTATGCCTGATAATTAGACGTATTCCTTCCATTTATACCCAGCGAAAAGAAGATGCTTGTTTTCTCTTTTCGCAAGTACAACCTTTCAAAAACGGTATTGCGTACCTGCTCCGCACCGAAGCTGTTGATACGGAAAGCAAGCGCAACTATCATCGGAAAACTGAACACATCGGCATGATAGCCGTTCTCCAGCCGGACATATCTCTGTACTTCGTATTCTTTCAATACGCCACTTTTATACACGGCACAGATAGCTGCACGAAGTGTCGGGACAATTATCCCGAACAGTTCCACAAGTTCCGGTTCACTCATCCATATATCAGTGACATTTTCCGGCACAATGATGTTGCCGGATTCGTTCATGGTTATGATGTTTCTTTCCATACTCATGACATCGTTATCCCGTTAAACGTCTTGCTCAATTTATCACCGAACATCGTCAGGTCATTGTCGAGCTTCTGCGTGGTAATCTTTGCATAGATTTGAGTTGTGACAATGTTCGTGTGTCCCAAGACACGGCTTACGCTCTCTATCGGCATCCCTTTGGTCAATGCCAGCGTTCCGAAGGTATGACGGGCACAATGGTAGGAGATTTGCTTCTCTATGCCACATTCTTTGATTACTCTTTTCAACTGTTTGCACATCGTCCAATAGTTGATTTTCCCGAATACCAGTTTGTCTTTGGAAAGGTGCTTGTAGCGTTCTATTATTTGTAAGGGTATATCAAGCAGCTTTACTTGGAAAGGGACATTAGTCTTGTGGCGTTTGCCGATTATCCACTTTTCACCGTTCACCTCCACGATTTCATCCGTTGTCAGTTCTTTCATGTCCACAAAGCTGAGTGCCGTGAAACAGGCGAACACGAACAGGTCACGAACCAATGCAAGTGTGGGGCTTTTAAACTCATGCGACATGATGGTCTTTATCTCGTCCTCCGTCAGATACTCACGTTCCTTTACATTGGGGCTGATATGGAACTGCGCAAACGGATTTCTCGGTATCAATCCGTTGTAATGCGCTCTCATCACCACACCTTTCAGCCACATGCAGTTGAGCCATATCGTGGCGTTCTTCAGGTTGCGTTCCGCTGTGAGGTAGGCTGCAAACTCCTTGATGAAATCGGGGGTAAGCTCCAGCATGGACATATCGTTTCGTTTATAGAACGATTTGATAAAGGCGGCTACATAGTTCCGTGCCCTCATCATCACCTTGTATGTCCCGATGGTGCGGTCTTTACCCACACGTTTCAGAAAGTTGGCGCAATCCTTGTCGAATGCTTTGATAAGTGTTTCATATTCGCTGCCGATACCCTGATAGGCATTACGCACCATCTCTGCCGTTACAAACGCCTCACGGTCGGATATGCGTTGGTAATGCTTGATGATTTGCGCCTTGATGTTGTCCAAGACAAGATTGATTTCCCTTGCTTCTAGTCCCTTGCCTTTCGCCTTGTTCCCTTTCACGTCCCAAAGCGTTTTCGGGATGTTCTGCTTGCAACTGAACTGCGATACAGTCCCGTTGATTGTTACTCGTCCCATAATGGGAACAATTCCGTCTTTCTCCTTGCTGCCGTTCACGTAGAACAGCACCTTGAATGTGCTTCTGCTCATGTCTAACTTTTTTGGTTGCAAAACTAATTATCAACGAGTTAAACCTTGATAAGCAAACCTCAGCAGAGCAGCGCAAACGGTACGGACTATGTTAAATTTTCAATTCTTACGGGTAACGATTTGAAAACCTTCCTGCTTCAATATTCCGCTTTTCATTGCGTTTTCCCATTTTTACCGTTGGCTTCGCCTGTCCTCGCAATTGCTTTATTCATAAGCCATTCAATGCCATTTCTCCCTTTTTATTCGTTTATTCCAGAGATTTTGATTAAGTTTGCAAAAAGAATAAAAACAAAACACCTAAGAAATACAGATATTATGGGATTCTTTAAATCTTTCTTCTCCGGCAAACAAGAAAAACCGGAAACTGAAAAACAGAAAAACGATCAAAAGAACTTCGAGATATTTAAGTATGACGGCATGCGTGCACAGCGCATGGGGCGTCCCGATTATGCAATTAAATGCTTCACGGAAGCCCTTGCCCTTCAGGAAGACTTTGAAACCATGAGCTACCTGAGCCAGGTTTACATCCAAACCAATGCCCTCAGCGAAGCACATGAACTGCTGGAACGCATGGCAAAACAGGAACCGGACCATACCTCCACTTTCCTCACCCTTGCCAACGTATGTTACCTGCAAGAAGACTATCAGGCAATGGCAGACGCCGCACAAAAAGCTATCGAAATAGAAGAAGGAAATGCCATGGCACACTATCTTCTGGGCAGAGCCAAGCAAGGTATGGACGACAGTATCATGAGCATCGCCCATCTCACCAAAGCTATCGTACTGAAAGACGACTTCACCGAAGCCCGCCTGCTGCGTGCCGAAGCCTTAATCAAGATGCAGCAATACAAGGAAGCTACCGAAGATATCGACGCTATACTCTCCCAAGATCCCGATGAAGAAGCTGCATTACTGCTCCGCGGTAAAGTGAAAGAAACAACGGGACAGCAGGAAGAAGCCGAAACCGATTATCGCTATGTAACAGAATTGAATCCATTCAACGAACAGGCTTTTCTTTGCCTGGGACAACTTTATATCGTCCAGAAGAAGTATCCCGAAGCTATCGCACTCTTTGACGAAGCCATCGAACTGAATCCTAATTTCGCACAAGCCTATCATGAACGCGGTCGCGCCAAGTTGCTGAATGGTGACACGGTAGGCTCTGCAGAAGATATGAAGAAAGGATTGGAGTTGAACCCCAAAGAAATCCAAGGAATCAGCGGACAATATGACAATCAGCCAAGACAAACGGACGTTTTAGGATTGTAGCGCCATGAAAAGCGGCCTCTTTATACTCATTGTATGCCTTCTTTTTCCTGCCTATGTCTGTGCGGACACTTCTAAACATGCTTTAGAAGAAAACAGAAAATTGCTTCACTCTTTAGATAGCCTGCTGGAACAGCAGGATCTATTTGTCAGAGTAAAAGAGGAGCGCATCAAGCAATTGAAAATGCAGTATAGCCGGGTCAAAGATGTAAAGGAACTCTATGCCATGAATAGAATGGTCTATTTGGAGTATCGAGTTTATGATGCGGATTCCGCCCTACATTACATCAACAAGAACATACAACTGGCACAACAGACCAACAACCGTACCTGGGAAGTGGTCTCTTTGCTCGAACAATCATTTGTCCTCACCTCCTCCGGGCTACTGACCGAAGCCTTGAAAGCCGTCAGTGACATCCAACCGGAAGAATTACCCCAAAATCTCCGTTCCGAGTATTTTGGCAGGTTATGTACACTCTATTCCCGCCTCCGGGATTACTCCAGTGAGAACTCCCAACTGTCGGAACATTACAATAATCTCCAAAAGGCTTTCCGAGACTCGGTATACCTCACAGCCACTCCCGACGAATTGCGCTACTGGAACTGCCGGGCATGGCTCTACATGGGAACCCCGGAAATAGAACCCGTCAAACAAGCATTTGAGGAAAACAAGCAGACATTGTCTAACGACAGCCGCAAGTATTCCATAGCTACCTACAATCTCTCCGCCATCTACCGGAGTGAAAATAACGAGAGCAAATACCTGGAAAACCTCATTCTTTCGGCTATGGCAGACATACGGTCTGTCAACGGAGATATCGGCTCTTTGCAGGAAATAGCGGAATACCTATTTAAGCATGGAGAAATAGACCGCGCCTATAACTACATCCTCTATTGTTCCCAAAAAGCCATGCTTTTCCACAACCGGGTACGAATAGTCAAAATGTCTCATTTGCAAAACCAAATCTACAAAGCGTACCAGGAACAGAGCCGCACACAGCAAAAACGTCTTCAAGCCTCCCTGATTGCCGTCAGTTTCTTATTTCTCGTACTGATCGGCGCCTTCCTGTTCATCCGCAAGCAAATGCGCCGGCTAAAAGAAGCCAACTTGAAGTTAGACAGTACAAACCAGAAGCTGTCTGTTAATATGGATGCCCTCTCTACGGCACATCAACGCCTGGAAGAAGTAAACATACAGCTAAAAGACTTGAATACGCAATTACAGGAAGTCAATGACCAGTTGCGGGAATCTAATTACGTAAAAGAAGAATATATCGGCTATGTATTCAACATCTGTTCCACCTACATCAGTAAGCTGGAAGAGTTTCGCAAGAACATCAACCGGAAACTGAAAGTAGGCCAGATAGAAGATGTAAAAGCAATGACAGACTCTTCCGCAACAGCCTCCAACGAACTGAAAGAGTTCTACCAGAATTTCGATACCATCTTCCTGCATCTCTATCCCGATTTTGTAGGTGACTTCAACGCCTTACTGCTACCCGAAGAGCGCATCGAACTGAAAGAAGGCGAACTGCTTAATACCGAACTGCGCATACATGCCTTGATAAGACTCGGCATCACAGACAGCGTGAAGATAGCGGACTTCCTCCATTGTTCCGCACAAACAGTTTATAACAACCGGCTTCGTACCCGGAATAAATCCATTATCCCGAAAGAAGATTTTATAAATGCTGTGAAAAAGCTCGGAAAATACAAAGCGTAAGCCCTGCTCTCTACTATCGATTCCATTCAAAGAGTTTACTTCCGAGCCTCTCATTTTCAGAAAGCAGCACTAATAATCAAGCACTTATCAGTTTTAACAGTTTACTTTGCCTGTTTACCTCGCAGAGTAAGTAACCCTTATTGCGCATACCTTTGCCACAGAGATCCAAACTAAAAACTTATGTTAACTATTAAACGAATCATGAAAAGAAAAGAAAAACGCTCATGCAGACTCATTCTTGCCTGCTGCGCTTTGTTACTGTTCATTTCGGTAAATGCATTTGCACAACAGCAAGTCACAGTCACCGGAAATGTGAAAGATGAAAAGGGCGAACCCATCATCGGAGCTAATGTCATTGTGAAAGGCACTGGTACAGGAAGTGTCACCAATGTAGAAGGAGACTTTTCATTAGCAAATGTACAGAATGGCAGCACTCTTGAAATCTCTTTTATCGGCTATCTGAACCAGGATGTGAAAGTCAACGGCACGAAACCCGTCAGCATTATCCTGAAGGAAGACACTAAGATGCTGGATGAGGTAGTAGTGGTAGGGTATGGTGTGCAGCGCAAGTCGGATATGACAGGTGCAGTTGCTTCCGTAAATACCAAAACACTGGAGAATCGCCCGCAAACCAACATCATCCAATCTTTGCAAGGTGCCGTACCGGGCCTGAATATCTCAGTGACCGGAACCAATGCGGAAGGCTCTTCCACCAAGACCCGCATCCGCGGCGAGAACTCCATCACGGCAGACAACAAACCACTGGTTATTCTGGACGGTATTCCCTTTGATGGTCCCTGGTCCGAAATCAATCCGAACGACATCGAATCCATTGAAGTATTGAAAGATGCTTCTTCGGCTGCCATCTACGGTGCCCGCGGTTCGAACGGTGTCATCCTCATCAGCTCCAAGAGAGGTGAAAAAGGCAAACTGACCGTATCTTACGACACCTACATCACCATTGACAATCCTATCAACTTCCCCAACCTCATGAATGGAGCTGAATTCTGGAAGTATAAGACGGAAGCATTGAAAGATGCCAATACCACCCCGCCCACAGAAAGCAATCCCGAACCGTGGATGGGATCTATGACCGCCACAGAATTGCGTATGCACGAAGCCAGCATGGATACCGACTGGCTGGAGCTGGCAACCCGCACCGGTTTCAAGCAGCAGCACAACATCTCCTTCCGTGGTGGCGTCAACAAAACCAACTATTTTGTCTCGCTGAACTATACCGATGTGAAAGGTACTGCCGTAGGCAACCAATTCAAACGCTACAACATCCGTTTCAACCTCGATCAGGAGTTCACTTCCTGGTTTAAGTTCTCTACCAGTACCCAGTTGGGACGCTACGACCGAAGCGGCAGCAGCGCTTCTTTCTCCAGAGCATTCCGTATGAATCCCCTGGCAGAAGCTTATGACGAAGAAGGCAACATCCGTTCCGCCGCCTGGGAAGATTCCAGCGAAGCTTTCTCTGTAAACCCTTTAAGCAGCCTCAACAACAAGAGCAACGACATACGCTCTAAAGTCATCACCAACAACGTGGTAGAAATAAAGTTGCCGTTCGTCCCCGGACTCAGCTATAAGCTCAATACCGGCTATACGTACCAAAGCAGCAGCTGGAAACAGTACCAAGGAATGGACACTTACTACGGCGCACGCTCCAATGGTATTCTGAACACCGACGACTGGCACTCACAAGAGTGGATTCTGGAAAACATCATCACTTATACCCGTGAATTCGGCAAGCACCGCATCTTCTTCACCGGTCTGTATTCTGCACAAAGCTACGAGAAAGAAGGCAACGGAATGGAAGGCAAAGACTTTCCGAACGACGTGATGTACTATTACCAGATATCCAAAGCCGCCACCATGTCCGGCAGTTCCAGCTATACCAAGCAAAACCATATCTCTCAGATGGCACGTCTGAACTACTCATACGACAGCCGTTACCTATTGACACTGACTGCACGCCGTGACGGTTACTCCGCATTCGGTAGCCAATCCAAGTTCGGTATATTCCCTTCCATGGCTATCGGCTGGAATATTTCCAATGAACATTTCTTTCAGACAAGCCCGTTGGCAAAAGTGGTAAGCAACCTGAAATATCGCCTGTCATGGGGTAAGAACGGTAACGAAGCAGTAGGCGCCTACACTACATTGCCTGACCTTTCCACCTTCAATTATCTGAAAGACGACCATACCCCAAACTACGGTTTCTATCCTTCCAAGCTGGCTTCTCCTTCGTTAGGATGGGAAACTACACAATCCATCAATACCGGTATCGACTTCCAACTGTGGAACGGACGTATCCAAGGAACATTCGACATGTACTGGTCGAAGACAAGCGACCTGTTGCTGAATCGCTCCATCCCCACCATCAACGGTACGGGAAACATTACCGAGAATATCGGTGAGACCAAGAACCGTGGTTTAGAGTTACAAATTACTTCCAACAACATTGCCAAGAAAGATTTCGACTGGTCCACTACTTTCAACCTGTCGCACTACAAGACAAAGATCGTAAATGTAGGTCTCTACGATGCCAACGGCAACCCTATGGATGATATCGGTTCCAGGTGGTTCATCGGCCAGCCCATCAACGTGAACTACGACTACCGCTTCATCGGTATCTGGCAGATCACCGACCCGTCTAATCCGAACGGACAGCAAGACCCGAACTATCGCTACTCCATCCCCGGATATATGAAGTACCATGACAAGGATGGTGTAAACGACATCACCCCAGCAGACAAGGAAATCATCGGCTCGGCAATTCCTAAAGTAACAATGGGTATGACGAATACTTTCCGATACAAGAATGTCAGTCTGAGCGTATTCCTCAATGCCCAACTGGGACAGACAGCCAATAACTGGCTTTACGACGTATCTCACAACTCCTATCGCCAGAACCGCCTCATGGTAGACTTCTGGACACCGGAGAATCCTACCAACAAGTACCCGAAAAACTCACTGGATACTTCTGTAAACCCGATGAGCGCAGGTTTCTACGAAAAGACCGACTTCCTCCGTGTGCAGGATGTCACGCTGGCCTACCGTGTTCCTCAGCGTTGGTTAAAGAAGATTTCCCTGAACCGCCTCGAAGTATATATGAACATCAAGAACCTGGCAACCTGGACAAGCTGGACCGGCCTCGACCCGGAATTTATCAGCGACCAACAGTCCACTCCGCAGGTACGTTCATTCACATTCGGTCTGAAACTTGATTTATAAACCGCTAAAACAAAGAGAAACAGTATGAAAAAGCTAAAATATACACTGATAGCACTACTCGTGCTCTGCATGACCGGATGCAATGAATCCAGCTTCCTGGAAGAAGATCCGCGTGCTTCACTCTACCCTGAAAATCTGTTAGTAGATTACAGCGGGTTCCAATCCATGGTAACCAGCCTCTACGGAATGATGCGTAACGAATACCGCCGTGCCGATGCACTCGGTGGTGGTCTGCCGCTCGTTCTGCACTCTGCATGGGGTTGCGGTGTGGACAATTCATGGAGTAATAACTCACACAGCGACTTTAAATACATGTACTATCCGTCGCAAATCAACCAGACGGACTTACAGATATTTCAGAACATCTTCCAATGGTGTTACCGCATCATCAATACGGCAAACATGGTGATTTCACGTGCCGAAGGCAGTGGTATCGACTGGAAAGGAACCGAAACCGAAGCTGCCGCCCACAAGAATAAGATCATCGCACAGGCCCGCTTCTTCCGCGCATGGGCTTACCGTCATCTGACGTATTCATTCGGTGCCGTACCTTTGTCCACCGAAGAAATTACAGGTATGAACTACCGTAACGACTGGGAGCGCAATTCCGTAGAATCCATCCGTGAAGTCATGGAGCAGGACTTTGTTTTCGCCATGAACAATTTACCGTTGCGTGAAGAAAGCAACAGCAAGATTTCAGGAGCCATGGCACGCCATTATCTGGGTGAACTATACCTGGCAATGGACCAGCCCTCCAAGGCAGTCGAAGTTTTGAAGCCGCTGACAGAAGGTTCCGAATACAGTTTGATAACCAACCGTTTCGGCAAGAACTCCGCCAATCCAGGCTGTCCGTTCATCGACGTATTCCGCACACCGATGTATGCGGACGGAAACACAGAGGTTTTATATGCTTTTGTCAACACGGAACCGGAAAACAGCGCGTTCGGTACAGCCGAAGTTTACATGAAGAGTACATATAAAAATTATTACTCCAACGATGGTGTCATCAACAAGAGCAACAAGTACGATCCCGACTATACAAGCGGTGCAGCCACTTGGCCTCAGGTGTTCTGGATAAACAACGGTGGTAAAGGTGCCGGACGTTGCGTGCCTTCAAGAGGTGCTTTCCGCCTCTACAACTATAAAGATCAGGGAACTCAGGACGACCGTGTATCCGATCATGCAGTGGTATGGACTATTAACGAAAAGGGTGCCGACGGCAAGATTACGGAATTCCTTAATAACGGTAAGATGGTGGTAGACACCACTGTAACCGCCGCTATGCTGGATGATAATAAGACAACCATCAAGAAGTATAACTGGCCCACTACCCGCAAATGGGATTACGTGGCACCGTTGCTGGCAAATGGTGACAAGGATGGATGTTATCAGGATATTGTTTATCTCCGCCTCGCCGACACGTACTTGCTTTATGCGGAAGCCTTACTGAAAAACAACCAGGCAGGTGAAGCCATCAAATGGATTAACAAGGTACGCAATCGTTCCAATGCAGTCAGCATCACAGAAGCTGAACTTACCGCAGGAGGTATGGATTTCATTCTGGACGAACGTAGCCGTGAACTTCTTTCCGAAGAAGAACGCCGTCACACCCTGATTCGCGTAAGTCAGGAGAAAGGTGGAGATGAACGTGATGTGAACAATTACTTCAAACGCCGTATGCGACAGTTGAATGAGATTGCAGGACGCGATGCACGAGGCATGAATTCGTATGATACGCCTGTGTTGTTCCCGATTCCGCAAGAGTTCATAGATTCCAATACAGGTCGCCAGTTGGAGAATAATCCGGGGTACTTATAAGACAGTAGAACAATGATTAAATAGTGCTATCCCAATTCTCCTCCTTTTGAGAGGAGGAGAATTGAGACACTTCATTTAATGCATTCCTGTCCCATCTCCGATCACTCCTCAAAAAACAATTTATAACACAGAACCAATCAGATTATGTCAGTCGTAGCCTTCCTCCTCTGTATATTGGTGATCACCGTCACCGCTATTTACCTCTACCGGAAACTGAATCCGCAAGGAGTTCTGATGCTGGCCGGACTTGTGATGTTGACATTCGCCCTCATTCTCAATGTCCAACCCATCATTCCGGATAAATCCACCGGTAGCGTTGTTTTCGATTTGGTGAAAGTGGTGGAAGAAACATTCATCGGCAACCTGTCCCGCGCAGGACTGATGATTATGACCATTGGCGGCTATGTAGCTTTTATGAATCACATAAAAGCCACCAATGCCCTGGTACACATCTCCATGAAACCGTTGGGTTTCTTTCGTCGTTACCCCTACCTGGCAGCTACCGTCACCATTCCCATCGGCCAGTTGCTCTTTATCACTACCCCCTCGGCAGCCGGATTAGGACTCTTGCTTGTCGCCTCCGTTTACCCCGTCCTCATCGGATTGGGAGTAAGCCGCCTCACCGCATTATCCGTCATTGCCGCCGCAACGCTGTTCGACCAGGGGCCCGGTTCGGCAAACACAGCCCTTGCTGCCGAACTTATCGAACAGACCAA
>OGOF01002169.1_pt1 | contig 10650 bp, 10 predicted proteins | sample 1552621 | NCBI WGS metagenome assembly OGOF01 (sample SAMEA2580156, study PRJEB22360) | human gut metagenome | biome: human gut; feature: human-associated habitat; material: faeces | place: Denmark | collected 2008/2010
GATGCTCCTGTTCGGCAGTAATTGCAGTATCAAGTTCTGTTGGAGCGAATGCCTCCAACATATCCCGTGTAATCCCTCCCGGTCTGTATATGATTATTTTCCCGTTTTCGACCGCGATTACGGTAGACTCCAATCCAATTAAGGAATCACCGCCATCAATCACAAATTCTATTCTTCCATCCATATCATGGAGAACAGCATCCGCCGTTGTAGGGCTTGGTTTTGTTGAGATATTTGCACTCGGACCTGCAATAGGCACACCGGCTGCACGAATCAATGCTCTCGCAGCCTCATGAGCAGGACATCTAATAGCAATTGTCCGCAATCCACCAGAAGTTGCCATAGGAACAATATCTTTTTTCGGAAATACGATAGTTAGAGGACCAGGCCAAAAAGCTTCCATCAGCCTTTTTTCTAACGGCAATATCCGTTTTACATATGTACTGACCTCAGATATATCTGCCACATGCACAATCAGAGGATTGTCAGACGGCCGTCCTTTGGCCATATAAATTTTTTTAGCAGCCTCTTTATCCAGTGCATTCCCTCCAAGACCATATACCGTTTCAGTGGGAAATGCCACCAGTCCGCCGGCACGGATGACTTCACCAAGCCTTTTTACCTTATCATTATAATAGCTTTGATCCACTATTATTTTCTTTGTAATCATCTTTACTTCTTTCTGCAATACAGAGCACGCTCTATACCGCCATAATCTTTGATGACTTCGAAATCTTCATACTGTGCTGATTTCTGAAACATCTCTAAAATATCTGTAGCCTGTCCAATACCGAATTCAACAGCAAGAAATCCTCCAGGCTTTAGATGTTCCGCAGCGCCTTTCGCTAAAAGGTGATAAAAATAAAGACCGTCAGTTCCTCCATCAAGAGCCAATCGTGGTTCATGTTTTACTTCCCCCGGAAGTCCACCTATATCCTTAGTCGGAATATATGGAGGATTACTAAAAATACCATCAAAGATATCCTCTTCATCAAAAGCCTTCAGATAATCGCCTTGTCTCCATTCCACACGATCCGTTATTTTTAAGTTCTGACCATTCTCTTCCGCTATTTTTAATGCCTCTGCAGAAATATCAATACCTACACCAACCGCATCTCTGCAATAGTATAAGAATCCAACAAGGATTGCCCCACTTCCCGTTCCAAGATCTGCCACCTTAAGGCCTGTTTCATTCCTGTAGTATTGAATTACCTTTTCCAGCCATGTTTCCGTATCCGGACGCGGAATAAGAACCTGTTCATTTACTTTAAGCGTTAACCCCATGAATTCTTTTTTGCCAATGATAGCAGCAGCAGAAAATCCTTCAATCCTCTTTTGTATATATTTTTTAAAAAGTGCCAATTCCTTTGCGGCTAAAATTCGTTCAAACTCCGTATACAAATAAATCCTACTTTTTCCCAATACATGTGAAAGTAAAAGTTCCGCATCAAGCCTTGCTGAATCTATTCCGTGTTTTTCGAAATATCCGGTAGTCCAAATCAAGATCTTCTTGATTGTCCAGACAGAATTATCGGCCACTCCCCTCGCCCTCTTTCATACGCTTTGTTAAATCCGCCTCTATAAGCACATCTAAAATACCATCCATATTTCCGTTTAAAAAATCATCCAGCTGGTAAACGCTGACATTAACACGATGATCCGTCACCCGCCCCTGTGGAAAATTATAGGTACGTATACGTTCAGACCGATCCCCAGAACCCACCTGTCCTTTTCTATCTGCTGCTGTCTTATCCTGCGATTCCCGCACAGCTCGGTCATATAACCGGGCTTTTAGAATCTGCAATGCCTTTTCTTTATTCTGGCGCTGGCTCCGCTCATTCTGGCAGGTCACCACCATCCCTGATGGAATATGTGTAATGCGTATTGCCGACGAGGTCTTATTAATATGCTGTCCGCCTGCACCAGATGCACGATAAACGTCTATCCTTAAATCGTCTCTGTTAATATCAATATCTACATTTTCCACTTCCGGCAAAACCGCTACCGTAACAGCTGAGGTGTGTACCCTCCCCTGACTTTCTGTCGCCGGGATACGCTGTACACGATGCACTCCACTTTCAAACTTCAATAAAGAATAAGCATTTTTACCATAAATGATACAGGTAACCTCTCTGAAGCCGCCTAAATCTGTTTCATTTGCATCGGCCAATTCCACTCTCCAACCTTTATTTTCAGCAAACTTCAAATACATCTTTAGGAGATCCGCTGCAAATAAGGCAGCCTCCTCACCGCCTGTTCCTGCACGAATTTCTAAAATAACATTTTTACCATCGTTCGGATCTTTGGGAATCAGAAGGAAATGAATTTGTTTATCTAATTCATTTTTCATTTTCTCAGCTTCTTTAAGTTCTTCTTTAGCAAGCTCATGAAGGTCAGACTGGGATTTATCCTCCAGAATATTCACTGCTTCCTTACAAGTCTTATCTACCTTTTTATATGAACGATATAGTGTTACAATTTCCCCAAGATCGGAATGTTCCTTAGAAAGTGTCCGCCATTTATTTTGATTGGAAATCACCGATGGATCGCTTAATTGATCTTCAAGACTGCGAAACCGCGCTTCCATGGCATCTAATTTATTTGTCTGCATTGTATCTCCTGCAAATAAAAGCTTTAATTCTTTGACATAATCATAATATAACCACTATAAAACATTACCGTAACAAGTATATCACAGAATTTGCCACGCAAAAAAGCAATAAAAAACAGGGGCATCACGACCCTGCTCTTCATTTTATTCTGCTGTTTTTCCATAACGTCTATTGAATTTTTCAATACGGCCGCGAGCTTTTCCGAAACGCTGCTGCCCGGTATAAAACGGATGAGATTTACTGCTGATATCAATATTAATCAGCGGATATTCATTACCATCTTCCCACTTTACCGTCTGGTTAGATGTTGCTGTAGAACGGGTCAGAAAGGAATAGTCAGCACCGATGTCGCGGAACACGACGGGATGATAATCCGGATGTATCTCCTTTTTCACTTGTTGCACCTCATTTCACTATTAGGAATAATTCTTTGTTATTATATCAAATGAAAACGGGGAATGCAAGGAAAATCAATATATTCTATATAATCCGTTATAATCCGTTTTCCACTTTTCCAATTTCAAAGAATATCCTATACGAGGGTATTTATTTCTCTTTATTACCCAAAATTTTATCCACTTCATCATAAAACGTTTTTTTCTGATTATATCCAATAATCCGGCCTACTTCTCTTCCATCCTTGAAAATCAAATAGGTTGGTACACCTACCAGCCCTAACGGTTCTGCTAAATTTTCCATCTCATCTATATCCATAGACACAAAAGACATCTGCCCTTTGAAATCTTCTGCGGCGGCCTCTACTGTCGGCAGCATCACCTTACAATATCTACACCATGCCGCCTTGCAGGCAAGTAAAGTAAACCCTTTTCTCTTTCAAAATCCCGTTCTGAATGAATTTCTGTAACCATTTCCCCTCCGTTATTTTAATGAAGATAATACACTATACACTTCACGGTTTGAATGATCATTTTCTTCAATCATAATATTCCTGTTAAAATATTTCATAAAATATCCCGACTTCTGTTCTTCCTTAAGCAGTGCTGCTACTTCAGGGTGACATCGGATTACCAGATCCCGAGCTCCGCCATATCGTTTTACCGTCTCCAGTTCCCGGTGGATCTGCTGAATTACCGATTGTACCGATAAAATATGGCCTGTACCATTACAAATCGGACATATATCACAATAATTCTTTATCAAGCTATGAGTAGTTCTTTTTCGTGTCATTTCAACCAGTCCCAAAGATGTCATACCGCAGACAATGGATTTTACTTTATCCTTTTTTAATTCGCGTTGCAGTATTCCGACTATATCCTTTTTCTGATTTTCTTTTTGCATATCAATAAAATCAATTAAAATCATACCGCCAATACCGCGAAGCCGAACCTGTCGAGCAATTTCAATAGCAGCTTCTTGATTAATCAAGTACACAGCTTCTTCATGTGGAATCCCCTGCCGGTTAAACGCACCGGAATTCACATCAATCACAGTCAAAGCTTCTGTGTCTTCAATAATCAACGATCCACCCGAAGGTAATTCTACCCGGCGTTTAAATAGGAGATGTATTTGTTCTTCAATCTTCTCTTTCTTTAAAAGCGGCATCCTTTCTTTATAAAGTGATATCTTGTCGGGCTCAATCGTATGCTCGCTCTCATTTAATTTGCAAATTCGTTCATATATCTTTCTGTTATCAGTAATTAGGATTTCCGTTCCTTTATTAACATAATCACGAAGTGCTTTGACTATAATATCACTTTCTCTATACAGGAGTGTTGGTGACTTTTCCATCCGGAACCGTTTTTGGATAATATCCCAATTTTCTTTAAGACGGGTAATATCTTTTCTGAATTCATCCATATCCGCGTTTTCAGCTGCAGTTCTTATAATTAGTCCCATATGCTCAGCACATATTTCTTTTCCTATTTCCTTTAACCTCTTACGAACGGATTCCTGCCGAATCTTTTTAGAAACTCCTATATAACCTGTTCCTGATAATGTCACTGCATACTTTCCAAACATACTGATCTTTTCTGTAATAAGGGCGCCTTTCATATCTGTATCACTTTTAATAACCTGTGCAAGAATTGGGCTTCCTTCAGTCGGAAATCTCTTTTCATTGAGTAGATCCTTTCTGCGTAAAAAAGCATTTTTTCCAATTCCAATGTCCACAAAAATACCATCTACTGCAGGCACAATATTTTTGACAACGCCCTTATAAATACATCCGACTATTTCTGTATTAATTTGCTGTTCTATTTCTAAATCAACTAATTTATGCTGCCTAGTCACCGCAAGAATCGTTTCATCAGTACTAGCAGACAGGATAACTCGATTCATTTATCCTCCATTGATCCTTTATCAAACTAAATCCTAAAAAAATATACCTTCAGAAAAAGGTGTAATTCTCCGAATGCCGTTATAATAATACGTTCCGGTTCTTGAGCAAATAAAGGCATCCGGTATCCATGGCATATTAAAAAATTCTGCTAATATTTTCCATATATCTTTAGGTTGTACACTCCCTGACTGAGAACGGGCAAGAGAAAATTTTAAATATGCACGATTCCCCTGTATCTTCACTCTCATTGGCTGAATAATCATGGGCTTCACATCCATTTGCCTTACCCTCTTAGGAGTAACCCGTTCATAGATAAAGGAATCTAATGCGTTAAACTCTGCAATATTTTTCTCTGTTTGTAAAATATCTTTTCCCTCATCGACCGGACCTTCCATCTCATATACATCTTCATTTAGAAATGTAACAAGTTTCCCCCTGTCAAGGCCGACTTCTTTGATTTCATGAAGCATGATCCCTTGGGGCAGTTGCGGGGTAAGTAGTGCAGAAACTTTTTCGGGTAAAAAATCTTTTTCCAATTTCATTTCTAAATACAGCGGATCTGCCGTCACTCCTACTCCAAGTGCTGCATCAAAGGCTATCTTCATATGAGGATTAAATCCTTCAGAAAAAGCAATAGGAATCCCGGAGCGAATCACAGCTCGCTCCATGGTACGAAGCATATCCAAATGACCTAAAAATCTAAGCTCTTCACCCTTGCTTATAGATAAAAACAGCCTTTTCACCGGGTACGTCCTCCTTATGATCGATCAGCTTCACATCCAGCAATGGGCATACAGCACAGCCATTACACGGCAGATGCCGGCAATCATGGGTAAGCAAACCTTTTTGTGCCATTTTCCATTCTTTTCTGAGATAGTCTTTTGTTACGCCACAGTCGATATGATCCCAAGGTTCCTGCTCAAATTCATTTCTAGGACGATTTGCGTAAAGATCAGGATCTATATTACATTCATGGAAACATTCTATCCACTTATCATAATTGAAAAATTCCGTCCAACTATCGTATGTACATCCTTTTTTCCATGCTTTTAAAATTACTTTCCCCAATTGACGGTCACCTCTTGCAAGTACCGCTTCCAAATATCCGGTTTTCGCATCATGATAAGCGTATTTAATATGCTTGTCTCTGAACAAATCCTTTAAATATTGCTGTTTTCTCTCAATTTCCGCCACGCTGCATTGTGGCATCCATTGAAAAGGTGTAAAGGGCTTTGGTACAAAACTTGACACACTGACAGTTACACGACAATCATATTTCCCACGAATTTCATGATAGAGATCTTTTATTCGAAGCGCTAGGCTCGCAATTCCTGCTAAGTCTTCATCCGTTTCTGTCGGCAATCCCATCATAAAATATAACTTAACTTTGCTCCATCCATTTTTAAAAGCATTTGCACAGGCGCCCATGATATCCTTTTCTGTCACCCCCTTATTGATTACATTTCTCAACCTTTGCGTCCCTGCCTCCGGCGCCAGCGTAAGCCCGCTCTTCCTAACCTGCTGCACTTTTTTTGCAATATCGATAGAAAAGCTATCTACACGAAGCGAAGGAAGGCTAACACTGACTCTGCGATTTTTAAAGGTTTCCAGAAGGTGATCCACAAGCTCCGGAAGACGGGAATAATCGGCTGACGAGAGTGACATCAATGAAATTTCATTATATCCTGTTCGTCTGATTAAGGTGTCCGCTAATTCCTGCAAACGCTTTTCTGTTTTTTCCCGTACAGGTCTATAGATCATCCCCGCCTGGCAAAATCGGCATCCTCTGCTGCAACCGCGAAACATTTCAAGCACCGCACGGTCATGAACAATCTCAATATGCGGTAAAATCGGTTTATCATCTATATGAACACTATCCATATCACAAATAACACGTTTTTGTATAGGGAATTGCACATTAGAAATTATAGGACTTATAGAACGGAATATACCATTTTCATAATAAGAGACCTCATATAATGACGGCACATAGCACCCCTCTATCGCAGCCATTCTTCTAATGATTTCTTTCCGTCCCCCCGGTTTTCCATCTTTTTTCCAATTCCGAATCAATTCCAGCATCTCACAGATAGACTCTTCTGCTTCACCAATAAAAAATACATCAATAAAATCACACATAGGTTCCGCATTATAAACGCAAGGTCCCCCACTGATTACAATCGGATCATTGTCGCTCCGATCTTTAGACAACACGGGGATTTTCGCAAGATCAATCATATTCAGCACATTCGTATAACTCATCTCATAGGGTATAGTAAATCCCAATACATCAAAATCATGTATAGGACACTTATTTTCTAAAGAGAACAGAGGTATTCCTCTTTCACGCATCATCTTTTCCATGTCTATCCATGGCGCATATACACGCTCTGCCAAAGCATAGGATTTTGAATTGATTACACTGTAGATAATCTTAAGCCCCAAATGACTCATAGCTACTTCGTATACATCAGGAAAAGCCAATGCTACCTTTACATCAACAGAATCATGGTTCTTAACGATGCTGTTCCATTCTCCCCCGATATATCTTGCCGGCTTTTGTACATGCATCAACCAAACCGGATCAATTTTTACAGGATTCATAGACATTCTCCCTACTCAAACATCATTTTCTTGCGACGAAGGTAAACGTTCATTAATATTCCGACACAAAATAAATTCATAAGCAATGCACTTCCACCATAACTCATAAAGGGAAGAGGAATCCCTGTAACAGGCATGATTCCAAGTGTCATTCCTACATTGATAAACACTTGGAATAACCACATAGAAAAAATGCCGCAAGCTAAAAGACTGCCGAAAATATCTTCGGAAGATTTTGCAATAACTAACGTCCTGTATAGTAATAAAAAGTATAGAAATATAACAAAAATCGAGCCTACAAAGCCTAATTCTTCACCAATAACAGAAAAAATAAAATCTGTATGATTTTCCGGTAAAAAATCCAATTGGCTCTGCGTTCCAGAAAATAATCCCTGTCCTATAAATCCACCGCTACCTATCGAAATTTTTGATTGAATCACATGATATCCCGAGCCATATGGATCCACATTGGGGTTAAATAAAACAAGAAGCCTCATTTTTTGATATTCGTGGAGAACAAAGAACCAAACTATAGGTGAGATGACTAATAATCCGATTAATGCCTGTTTCACCAATTTTATACTCAATCCACAAATATACAACATTCCTAAAGTGATGGCACAAAACACTAAACTCGTTCCTAAATCAGGCTGTATGAAAATCAGAAATGTCGGAAGTGTCATCAATCCTGCCACAGGAAGCAGGCTTCTCCATGTTTTATATTCCTGTTTACGGTTTGATAATAATCGCGCCAGGCAAATAATCATAAATAATTTGGCAAATTCAGACGGCTGTAAAGTAAATGATCCAATCTGTATCCACCGTTGTGCCCCCAATGCACTTGTTCCCGCAAATTTAACCACTATCAATGACAATGCGTTAATCACGAATAAAGTTGGAGCCCATTTGTATAATATGCGATAGTCATATTTCAATGTAAATCCTGATATGATAATCCCCAAAACAAGAAATATTCCTTGTTTCAGAATAAAATCATACCGTTCCGGATATCCATGTACATTGGCATGAGTCGCACTTCCAATGATCATTAGACAAATAATGCCCAAACTGATTACTGTCAGAAACAACGTACTGTCAACTCTTCTTAAATAACGGATTAGATTCATAAATTATCTCCTATGGCGCCATTTATACGCCATTCTGTTCCGATCCCAAGAAAATATCGGACGTTTTTTTAAGATAGATTCGCTACCTTTCAAAGCAACACCATTTTCCTTTTTTGCAGCATGGAGTATATATCGCCATCGGGATATGGGATATTCCCGTCCCTTAAAAACTACATTTATCACACATTGTAAGGCATCTGCAAACGCACAGTCATTGCGATATGTTTGCAATTCTCCATAATGTGACAATTGTGTCGCAATCCGTGAAAAGGGGATTACTCCTCCAAATATGTCCTCATCAATACATGTCATCATTTCCTCAAAACTAATCTTATCATTGCCTTCGCTAAATTGATTCAACACAATGTAGGAATGTACATTCTCCGGCATCATCAAAATCATTTTTTCTGCATTCCGCTTCGATGCCCAGGATGGTGCTAAAACTATTATTGCAAAATCAGAAATCTTAGCCGCGAACTTTATTCCCGCTCCTATTCCTGCCGGACAATCGATAAGAATGAAATCATAAATTTCATCTATATCTTCCAACACCGTATTTATAGCGTCAGGAGATATTTCTTCCCAAGTTTCACCTTGTGAAGCGGAAAGAAAATATAAATTCTCATCAATGGATAGAACCGCATCCCTTATAAAACATTTCCCCTGTGCTAAATCCCATATATTGTAAAAACATTCATTTTCTACACCCAGAATCAAATCCAGATTCCGAAGTCCCATATCGCCATCAATTAAAAGAACTTTTTTCCCCATTCTCGACAACTGAATACCCAAAGCAGCTGTTAAAAGGGTTTTCCCTACTCCCCCTTTGCCAGAAATCACAGATAGCACTTGTGTCATTATCAATTGCCTTTCTTTCTCAAAACTGCACCACTTCTATCTTTTGCAAATGCATATTCGCCAAAATGAAAATACGCATCCATCACTTTTTTTACTACCGGCGCAGCAGAATCAGCACCGAATCCGGCATGTTCAAACATACATGCAATAACGATTTCCGGTTTCTCAAAAGGACCGTAAGCAATAAACCACCCATTATCCAACCCATTTGTTTCTGCTGTGCCGGACTTCCCCGCAATAGAAATCGGATAATTTTCAAATAAATTTCCACCAGTACCGCCCTTTTGCATAACGCGGCGGAGAGCTTCACAAACCACATCCATAGTAGCTTTTGACAATGGTAAGCTGCCTATACGTTTAGGTGAAAAAATTTTTTTCGGCGTACCATCCAAATGATCCACACGGCTTACTAAATATGGTTGATATTTAAATCCTCCATTTGCAAGCGCCGAATAAACCATTGCCATCTGCAGAGGAGTCGTCAGAGTGAAACTTTGTCCAATAGCCGCATCAAAAGTTTCCCCTAAATACCAATCTTGACCAAATATCTTCTTTTTATATTCTTCACTGGCCACATTCCCTTCGACTTCGCCGGTTAAGTCAATTCCCGTCAGTTGCCCCAGGCCAAAATCACGAGACATAGCCGCCAATCGGTCAATGCCTACACGCCGTCCCATCTCGTAAAAATACACATTATCAGACTTTGCCATGGCATCATAAAAATCTACCCAACCGAAAGCCTCTCCTTCAGAATTTCTTTTATCAATAAGCCAATGCCTTCCATTATCAAATATCTTTTCTTCAGGCGTGACCATCTTCGCCTCCAATGCAGTAGCGCCGGTAATAACTTTAAAAGTTGATCCCGGCGGATACATAGAAGAGATATTTCTGTTTTGCAGAGGATGGTTTTTATTATTGATGATTTTATCCCATTCCTCGGAAGAAATACCACGACTGAACTGATTTGGATCAAAGCTTGGCCAGCTCACCATTGCTAATATGGCGCCGCTATTGGGATCTACTGCCACAACAGATGCTCCAGTAGGAAATATCCCCATTCCATGGAGAATGTTTACCTGCGCTTCCACCGCATTTTCAGCCGCACGCTGTAAAGCAGAATCTACGGTTAATCTTATATTATTTCCCGATA
>OGOF01002198.1_pt1 | contig 10552 bp, 7 predicted proteins | sample 1552621 | NCBI WGS metagenome assembly OGOF01 (sample SAMEA2580156, study PRJEB22360) | human gut metagenome | biome: human gut; feature: human-associated habitat; material: faeces | place: Denmark | collected 2008/2010
TATATCTAACTTTTTATACTGAAATAGTAGGGATGGTGTTTTTATTTTTCTTTTAGAACTCCGATAAACTCTCCTATAACTCTAAAATCATCAGCTTCTACTTCGTCTATAATGATAGAGTTATAACTTTTATTTGTAGGTTCAAGAATGATTTCATCATGTCCCCATTCACCAAATTCATTGTATTTTTTCTTACTGGTATATTTTTTAATAGAGTAACCTCCAGAATTATCGGCATCATAATAATTGCGATGCTGTACCAATACTATTTTCCCCTGCCGACTACCTGCAGGATTAGCTCTAAAAATGCATAGATCTTTATCCTGGATAATTGGTTCCATAGAGTGACCTACTGCTTGAATGACGTACATATTCCTATTTAACTTACCCATTCCTTCCACTTTAACCCATCCGAGTTCATCAACAATGTCTCCTTCTCCAAAATATCCACAGGCGGCTTTAATAGAATAAAGGGGTAGAAAATCGACATATTTTACATTTTCGTTTACGGTTGGTTCAATTCTTATTTCTTCTTTAATTTCGTTTTTTGTTACTATGTGAGCTGGTTTTAGTAGGCTTTGGAAGTGTTTAGCTAAAGCATGATCACAAAAGTAAACATAGCATCCCTTCATTCCTCGGGTCATTAGTGTGCGATATGTGTTTTTTATAATTTCATCTGCATCTTGAATACCTTGTTCTTTTCTGGTCTTGAATAATGTACTAAATCCTTTTACGGATTGGTCATTTCGGGAACGTTCTTTTACATTGGTTATTACTTTGCCATTTTCACAACGTATATCATTACCTACTATAACCCCTACATAATCCAACTCGAGTCCTTGGCAGGTATGAATACAACCAATTTCATTGATTGATTCATTTCCGATAATCCATAAGTTCTTATCTGTATTTAAGTTCCATCTTTTTTGAAAAGAAAACTGCGGAATAGTAATATCATATGCATTTGGATCTTTTTTACTATTCCAATCCCAACAATATCCAGCAACTACTCGTGAACGATTGTTTATCTTATTTTTTTCAATAATGGCATTGAATAGTTCATTGGGATCATTAAAAATCTTAAAGTCGTAATCTTCTTGTGAAAGACAGATGTTAGCAGTTTCTGTGATTTGCAGGGTATTGTCCAGCCAGGCAAGATAACCGTCCGAACCGTTGCAACGGAATTGGGAAGATAGTTCGAGTTTCTTTATGGATGCATGGCAGGAGCGTGCTGTTTTTTCAATATAGGCAGAGTCTCCGATGTCCTTGATGTGTACCCTTTGATGGTCATCGACAAAGAAAATAACACATTTGGCTGCCCCGATAATTTCGCGGACCTGGTCTTCTCCCTGATTTTGAAACAATCCGCTCTTTTGGTTGAGGCGGTGGGCTTCGTCGACGATAAGCACGTCGAAAGTGTTGGCTGGCGTGTTGTAGAAAGTGCCGGATCCCCCGAACATATTGTAAATCTGGTTTTTTCGTAACGTTCCGGCCAACTTTGCCGCATACACAGCCCGGGGTGCTGCGTTTTTGGATACGTAGCGGGAGACCAGCCTGTTTCGGGTGGTCTCCACCAGCAGGTTGATTGCCACTACGCTTTTTCCGGTTCCCGGTCCGCCTTTGACAATCAGTACCTGTTTTTTGTCGGCACTTGCTTTCCGGATCATGCTCAGGGCTGTCTCATACACCACTTTCTGGTCATCCAGCATGATAAATTCCTGGTTCCCCTTGAGCATGGAAACCAGGTTGTCTGCAAGTTGCTTGGAAGGACGGAGGCGTCCATTTTCTATTTTGTACAGGATATCCTTTGAGTCACCGTATTTGACGTACTTTTTAATAAATTCCCTTAATTTTCCTGCGTCAGATTGGAAAAAAGGAGGGGCTTCGGTAATATAAGGTTCGTAGCGGGGATTCGTGATGATTTGGTCCTTCGGGTAATTATGGAGATAAGCGCAGGGGGTCAGCGTGATTTGCTCGTCCCGGACGGTCTGGTTATAATCCTTGATCAGCGTGGCATATGACCATGCCTGATAGGAAGGGTGTGCCGTCTCTGAGATACCATGCTGGAAACGGGTTTTTACCAATGCATCTTTATCCGTTAATTCAGCCGATGACCATTGCTTTAGTTCAATGATAACGACTTGTTCCTGTTGTACTTCATTTAGCCCGGTAATGATGAAATCAATCCGTTTGGAAGTCAGGGGAATCTGAAATTCAATGGAAATACCGGCGTCTGCTGGGATGTCAGGATCTTCCATGATCCTGTCCATATACGACATTGAGTTTTTCCACGATAAGGTTTCATTGGCAGAAGTACTCCGGCCCAGATGGATTTTATATGCTTCCAGAATTTTTTTATCGATCTCATTGCTGAAAACATCATCCCGGAAACCTTGTTTGGTCGATTGGTATACAATCATAGTTCCGTATATTTTTTAGCTGTCCCTTTTGCTTTTTCTACCGGATATTTCTCCCCGTTCTTCCGGATTTTTTCCAGCACAATGTCGAAGATGTCCAGATGGTGCTTCTCGGCCAGCAGTAATGAATAAGTCAGTACGTCCGCCAATTCCTCTTTCAGCCGTTCCGGGTTCACCTCTTCGGCCTGGCTTTCTTTTTTCAGCAAAATTCTTCTATAATCTGCTGAATAGCTTAAAATGAGCGATTTATAAGTGTTCAACCTCAATAGAGGTAATGATTTGGCAATAGTCACAACTTCTGCAATATGCATATGTTTGCTTTGCCTAACAACTCTTTACAGTTGCAAAAATACAAAATAAAAATGAAACCACACTATGTTGGTGCAAAAAAACAATAGTCATAAAACAAAGATTAACTTCGCCTTATGACTATTGTTGTCCACATTAAACTTATTTATCATTTAATTGGTTCCGCATGCACATAGTATTCACTGTTTATAGGGTCTTCCCCGTCAGTTTTAAGTATCAGTACCATGCGAGAATGTTTTGTACGCCAATATGCTTTAATATCAGCATCTTCGGGTAGTGCCTTAAACGTTTTACACAGCGAAGCCTTTTCTGTTTCTTTTATAGTACTATGTGCTTCATAGTACTGGTCCATAATCTTCAACAGACCTTCTCTTTCACGTTCAAGCACGCCTAACATATATTCCTTGTCGTTTTTGTCTTTTGCTCCTTTCAGTACAATACGTAACTCTGCATACGGTTTTGTAATGTCTTCTTTGTAGGCAGTAGGTGGAGTTAGGATAAACTCACGGCTCTTGTCCAGCAAGCAATATTCTGTTAGTTCGGGGTTCTTGGAATTATACCTTACGTTATCCCAATCGTAACCAAAGAATCCATCATTCACCAAATAGAGCCTCTTTCGGGCTTGATAGACAATACGGCCATCTTTATAGCCATTGGCATAGACAATAGTATTGTCATGAGGCGTGAAGAAGTATGTGCTCCACCAATAGGAAGTATTCAAACAGTTTGTCTTACGTTCCATGATTCCAAAGCTATCTGGCATATCACGACAATCACTCGTCCAAGTAATTGAATCGTAGTAGTTGTAATAGGCATTATCTGAAGAGTTGAAACCATATTCATCGGTAAGCTCAAATGTTACAAGGCAGAAGGTCTGAAACACAGGGTCTGTGTTGTCTTTGTCGTCTTCTGCATAGTATGCCTTAATCTTAAACTTGCAGTTGTCGGGAACAGAACGGTCAATATCCGTATCATACGTGTAACTTTTCTTCATCATTTCCAAATCGGTTTCGGTCATGCGTTTATATACAATCATGCCATATATAGACTTGTAACCATTGCTGCCATCACTCGTCGCTCCCAATTTTTGTATGGTGTACATTAAGGTCTTGCCATTCGACTCGTCAAGCTTAAGAATCTGCATGTATCTGCTGTCTGTTGTCTGCTTGTTGCTGCCAAACAGTATGAAGCCTTTGTCCATGTCATAAGTCCATGATACACGACTGAAACAAAAGGCTGGCAAGGCATCACTATAAAAATAACTAAAAGCTTGCTGTGATGTCTCAAACCAAAAGTGTGTAGGGCTGCCACCAAATCTGTCTTTCCAAAATTCCTCCTTGCTCAACTTTCCGTTTTCCTGTACCTCATAAGTGGCAATACTCTCCCAACCATAGCCCTTGACCTTACTCTGTATTTCTTCTGCTGCTATTGGCTTTCTCCCTTTTAGCACACAGCACCCCTCATCATTAACAGTATAGGTTTGGTTGAATAGATTCATATCCAACTTACATTGCTCAACACTCAATTCCTCAGACTTATCGCAACTGCCAAATACAACAGTGCAAGCTACGATGAGTGCTATTAACCAAAACTTCTTAGTCATAATAATCCAAATTTAAAGATTTTACATATAGACAGATTACGGATTTTCAGTGTTTCAAATTCTGCTGTCCAAGATAACTGAGTGCAAAAATACAAAAGTATCAACGTAATAGTGCATTTTTTTATTTTTTATAACACTCAAAACATACTTTTGTGCAAATAAAGGAAGAATAAACTACACCTGACAAATCTATTTACATATTTCTATGCACTGCCTACAGTTGGTACACTCACTTTCTGCAACCGTTGGGAGCAAAATTTCTTCGCCCTCATGGTGGAGCGAGGCGTTTTGGGGTTCCCAAAACATAACCTCGCTCCCTCCTCCAAACATAATAATCGACACTCTTGTCTTTCGATTCTCCAAATCCAAAATTGCCGACCTTAAATCTCACAATTTGCATGAAACATCAAAAGCTGCTGCATTGATAAAGAACAAGGGAACAGACGACCTGCTTTGTTCTTGAAGTTTGCAAAAGACAAGGTAATAATATTCTGTGCGCAATTTGCCAAGTATAGTAGTTGTATATTGTCGTTTTATTTCGTAAGCTATACCGAGTGTGTTATGTGCGCTGTGTGTCCTCGGTATAGGTTGCATAAATCTAATGCCATGCTAAAACACTGCGGAGGTTCGCCCAAGTGGCTGGAGGCGCAAAGCCTCCAAGGAACGTTGCTGCAATCATTTCGGAGAATAGAGCGGTAGCCAATAATCCACAAGTACATTTTACAGCGGAACAAGTGTTGGGCGTTTTTCAGATGAGCAGTTGAAGAGATATGGTATTGCTATGAAAATCAAACACTAAACCTGTCAACAAGTTCTCAACAAAAGTTTCGACACAACAAATCACTGGGCAAAAGAGAAACATAGACATGGACATTGAGGGCTTCTCTTTCCATCATTACCTTTCTTTTGTTGAGATATTTGTTGAGAGTATGTAGAGCCATAAATACTTGATATTCAATACGACTTTCTGTATATTCAACAAATCAACAAAAATATGGGGATTTGTCAGTTTTTTATACAATATGACAAATCCCCAACAAGCAAAGTATATGCTTCAGTACTTATTCACGACAGTACGACAGCGACAAACAAACCAACAAGCAAGAGTACATTCAGCTAAAGGCGGTTGTTCCTCCACTGAATTGTAGGACAATGACACTACTTTTCTCTTTTGCCCCGTACAACTTCTTCATGATGGTGTCCCGAAACCGAACAGCACCATAAGAGCCTATACGGAAACAAAGGGCAACAACCATCGGGAAACCATACATCGTTTGCCAAATGCCCTTGGAGGTTTCCTGTTTCTGTTGTACCTCCGACATGGGCAACAAACCTTCCTCGTATATCGACCTTATCACAGCATGGAGTTTCGGGGCGGTGACATGGAGCATATCCACCAATTCGCCCTCGCTCATCCACAAGTCTTTCAAGTTGGACGGAATGGAAAGTTCTCCATTTCCGTCCACGGTGATTACAGTCCTTTTCATGCCATTCCCCCCATTGTCGGCATATGCCCCTTGATTCGACTTTCAAAAGCTGATATGTCATGCTCCAATTTAGTACTTGTCACCTTTGCGTAAATTTGTGTTGTGGCGATGTCCGTATGTCCCAGTATCTTGCTTACACTCTCTATCGGCATACCGTAGTTTAAAGCCAAAACTGCGAACGAATGCCGGCTTACATGAAATGAAATTCGCTTCTTGATGCCACACATTTTTGCCACTTTCTTTATACGCTTGTTTACCATGTCAAGTGAGCCAATATTAAACAAGTGCATATCTTTTCTCAATGGCTTGTAACGTTCAATTATCTGTATGGCTGCATCTATCAGTTTAATTTTGAATGGTACGCCTGTCTTTTGACGCTGAGAAACTATCCATGGAGACCCACTTATAATGGCAACATTGTCCTCTGTAAGATTCTTGATGTCAACGAAAGAGATACCTGTCCAACAACCAAACATAAACAAGTCTCTCGCAAAAGCAAAGTTGGGATTTTCCAACTCTATTCCTGCAAATATGTCCAATTCTTCCTCTGTCAAGAACTCACGCTCCTTGTGGTCTGGGTCAACGTGGTACATGGCAAACGGATTTCTCTGTATCTTGCCGTTGTAGTGTGCTGCCGTGACGATATGCTTCAATGGTATGGAGTATATCCAAATGGTAGATTGCGTGAGTCCAATGACATTCTTCAAATACAGACAAAAATCACGGATGAACTCCTCGGTAAGCTCATTCATGGACATATCGCTGCGCTTGTACTGAAATTTGATGAACTCGGCAACGTACTTTCTTACCGTCAGATACTTGCGGTAGGTTCGGACAGCTCGGTCTTTTCCCACGCGTTGGGCAAAGGCTGCGTTCTCCTTGTCAAAAGCTCTGAGTAATGTCTCATACTCCGTACCTATGCCTTGATATGCGTTTCTCACCATTTCAGCGGTAACGAACGCCTCACGGTCGGAAAGCCGTTGGTAATGCTTAGCGATTTGAGCCTTGATGTTATCAAGCGCAAAGTTCACCTCATTGGCTTCCTTGCTTCTGCCTTTGGCTCTGTTGCCCTTGGCATCCCATATCGCCTTGGTCACGCTCAGCTTGCAACTGAACTGTGCGATAGTTCCGTTGATTGTCACACGTCCCATGATAGGGACAATTCCGTTTCTCTCCTTGCTTCCGTTTACATAGAAGACTGTCTTGAATGTACTTCTCATAATTCCTTGCTTTTTGTTCTGTGCAAAATTAAATCATGAGAGTTGCATGGCAAATTCACAACCTGTGCAGAATTGAGAAGTAAAAACCGAAGCCGTTAAAAATGCTTATTAGAGCGTTTCTTTGAGGTAATGACTTGAAAGCGTTTCTACTTCTCAAATCCGCCATTTTCGCATTTCCTCACGAATGCCACAAAAAGCCAACGACTGCCACAACCACTTGAAACTCAAAACAAAAGCTCAAATCTGCTATTTTTTGCTTTTTTAGTCATTCTTTTTCCACAAAAACAGCTCGTTCAATTCCGATGCCTCCAGCAGTAGCGCCAGTGCCAGATTTTTCGAATCATGAAACTGTGCCCAGTCCCGTTCATCCCTGAACCGGATCAGGGTCTCCACCACTTCCTTGTATTTATCCATATCCCTATTGCCAAATAATTTTAACCAAAAATAAGGAAATGTTTTGAGTTGGGGAAAATTATAAAATGAAATGTTGTATTTAAAAGAGAATATTCTGTATTAATCGAAGATTATGGATAGAAATTTTGGCGTTTTTACACCTTGGTAATCAGTTGACGGGATTAGATCGTTGGAAATTTATTGGGATATCCGGGAAACCGGACGAATTATCGATTGTTTTATTCTAATGATCATCCCGGGGAAAATGGACTTTAGAATTCAAAACAGTTATGACATCTTCATCCGGTTTGGTAAATGAAATCACCTCGGTTGTCGGTACCCTGGCGGTTTCGTTTAAAGAGAAAAAAACAGATCGAAGCTGATTTCCCGTTTCGATCGGATTAATAATAAACTTTGAAAATCTAACCGGACAAAAGGTCTGCCCCGGAATTTCTACATCATCCATCATCACAGTCCGGTTCGTCGCCGTGCTTGCTCTTTTCCAGATAATGGAAGCCATGCATATCTGCATCGAAGGCAATAAACAGAAACCGGGATCGTACCGGTAAGTTTGCACATTGCTCGATGGCACGGTCAAAATAGTCATATAGCTCTTCCAGACGGTGAGTTGACTTTTTCTGCAGAATCATAAGCCGCAGGCTGGCATTGGCTAAGAGTAATTTCTGGAAATCGTATTTTATTCCGGAATAGGGAGTCGGGCTGTCTTTTTTCCGCTTAGATTTCCATTCACATTCGGCAATCAGGGGACAGGAGGTGATGACATACCTGTCGTCAGGGGCTCGGGTGTACCACATGAAATCATATAATAATTCGGATTCTTTTGGGGCGTCCTGCGTTTCCAGCCCATTGCAATGGAAAAGATAGCCTTTGCTGTTACCTAGCCGTGCCAGTGTGTCTTTGATTAACCGGGTTCGCCGGGTCCGGTCTTTATCCTGAAAGAATTCAGGCAGGCATTCCGTTATTCCGTTGAGGATTAATGTGCAGTCTGCGTGGCGGGCAGTCTGTACCGGATTTGCTGCATTATAGGTTTTCCATAATACAGTCTTCCGTGACGAAAGGTTGTTCAATGCCTCTGCCAGGGATTTTGATTTATACCCCAGCCACTCTTTTATCTGTTCCTCCGGATTTTCACCTTCCCATTTTTCCAATGAATGAATATGAGAAAGGAGGACATTTTCTTTGTCTTTAAATTTGTATTCTTTCAGTCCGGTCAGGGAACGCAGGTTTAGCTTCCTGTATCTTCCGGCATTTTTGCCCGGTCTGATCCGTTCGCCGTGAAAAATGGGGCCTGATGTCCATTCATTTTCCGGAGATACCTCCAATACTTCCTTGTTTTCTAATTCTGAGTGGGGTGTTGGGGGCTGGTTAAGTATTTTTTTTGCCACGCGGTGAGGGCCGATGATAACCTGATCGTTTATTTTAGCACTTCGGATCAGAATGCTGTAGCACAGGCCGTTCCGGGTAGAGAGGCAGAGATCTGTTCCGCCCCGGTTTTTGTCGATGGTGTCGGTTGCTCCGAGGCGGTGGAAATATAGTTTGCCGAACCGGTCATACTGCAACGCATGGCAGTGGCAGGAGCTGTCTTCAAATTGATCCCCGTCATTGTAATAAGCCTCCACTTCAAGGGGATAAAGAAAAATACCCTCTGTAATTTTCAGTCTGAATCTGGAGAGCAGTTGGCTGTTGATTTCCTGCAATAGCTTTACTTTTTGCGGGCTTGCTTGGAGGGTTTGGATGAGTTTGTGCAGTTTTTCCATGATGTCAGAGGATTTGGGTCATTTTTTCAAGAATACCTATTCCGGCTTCAATCAAATCTTCTTTCAGGTCGACAGGAATAAAAAATAGTTTCTCTTCCCGGTTTGGTTTCAGGGGATACCCTTTAAATTGTTCCTCCACAAATTCAGTTTTAACTTTATCGGAATATTTGATACACCATCCATGCTGTTCCGCACAATCCAGCGTCAGACCATTCTTTAACTCTAACCATTGATTGAAATCTTTGGTAAGTGGGTAATATTTGTAAACCAGATACCTGAATAGGTTGATGTGATAAGAGCTCATCCGGTCTTTATTGATGACATCAATCCAATAGTTATCCCATCCTGCTTCGAAGAAGATAATGTTATGTCCGTCATGCATGGCTTGCAGGGAATCCGGATATTTTGCGATATAATAGCGGGAATCTTTTTTGTTCAGGTCATAGTTGGTAAGGTAGTTGTCTATGATCTTCCGGAGTTTGTCATATAGGGAGACAGGACTGTCATCTTCGGATAGTTGATCGATTAATCCGGAAACTACAGGGTAGGATTTGGGGGTATTCATGATGTCTTTCCATCTGTCGCTAAATCCGAAGCACCAGTTACGTCCTCCGGTATTTATGGTATAGTCGTCGATGGTAATTAATGCCCTTGCAATCAGTGAATTGTCGATAATATTCTGCTGTGGAGGGGTGGACAAGGGGATCCGGATATGTTCCGGTTTAAACAATTCCTGGAACAAGCCGAACCGCTTCCTGAATGTATTTTTGTCGGCAGTTGTCCAGGGCTGACGAATGGCGTCGTTGTCTGAGAATTTTTCATACCAGATGCATTTTAACGAACCGTTCGTGACGGGATGTGCCTCTGCCTGCCAGAATAGCTCTTCAAGTTCCGGGTCGCCGGTTTGCCTGTAAATGTTGATCTTATTCAGTTCGTGCTGGTCAAAGACATTTTGTAATTCTTCCGGAGCCTCCTCTTGCTGGGTGTGGATGAAATCGTAGAACGGCAAATTTGAATTTCTGAATTTCCGCAGGAATTTTAGTAAAGGTACATTGTTGACCAGTTTTCTGCGGCAACCGTTTTCAAGGGTTTTGTATATCCGTAGCGGATCGCGTTCATCCCTGTTTTCTTTTACGTATACGGTTAACAGGCCTTTTAGCACGTATAGGTCCCCTTTTTCGAATAGTTGCTTGACTTGTTCCGGGTATTGCCCTTTTATTTTTTCCAGGGCTTGGTAGTAATCTGAAATGGAGGAAAGGGTGAGGGATACTTCAAGGATATCTTCTGCCGGTTTGATTTTGTCGTGCTCTTTGCAGGAGAGGAGCTCTATAACCGTACGCAAAAA
>OGOF01002200.1_pt1 | contig 10548 bp, 8 predicted proteins | sample 1552621 | NCBI WGS metagenome assembly OGOF01 (sample SAMEA2580156, study PRJEB22360) | human gut metagenome | biome: human gut; feature: human-associated habitat; material: faeces | place: Denmark | collected 2008/2010
TGTCAAAGAGGTCAGCCAGTTCGTGGTGGTTTGGCTTGATAACCAATGGATTGAACTTCAAAGTACGCAGCAGGGCTTCGCCAGTCGTGTCAACGACGAATTCCGCCCCCTTTTCACGGATCAGCGGCAAAAGGCTTTCGTAGAAGTCCGTTGGCAGGCTTGGAGCCAGGCTGCCGCTCAAAACAACGACATCGCCTGCTTCCAGGTCGTCCAGGCGGGACTTGAAGGCTGCGACTTCCTGGTCGGTAATGTCCGGGCCAGCCGCGTTTATTTCAGTTTCTTCCTGGGCGTGAATCTTAACGTTCACCCGGGTGTCGTCGCTGATTCTTACGAAGTCGCTGCTGATCTTCTTGACGTTCAATTGGCGGATCAATTCTTCGCCGGTAAAGCCGCCGACAAAGCCCCAGGCAGTGTTGTCCACGCCTAATTGGTTAAGAATCTGGGAAACGTTGATCCCCTTGCCCCCAGCTAAGAACTGGGTGTCGCTTGACCGGTTGGTCTCCCCGTCCTTGACTTCTGGCAGTTGCAGAACGTAGTCCAAAGCTGGGTTGACAGTCACGGTGTAAATCATTATTTAGCCTCCTCAAGTTGAATATTTACTGGCAATTTCTCCCGGTCGCCAGCCTCCAGGCGGCTGATGATGGTCACCTGGTCGGTCTTGGCGAATTCGGCAAAAGTTACCGCGTTAAATTTGCTGCGGTCGATTAAAACGAAAGCCTGCTGGCTTTGCTGGATAGCCGCCCTTTTCACGGCAGCTTCCTCAGTGTCCGGCGTGGTTAAAAAGCCGGCCGGGCTCAGGGCGTTGGCCCCAATGAAAGCCGCGTTGAAGTTCAGCTCCTGCAGGCGGGAGACAGTGGTCGCGCCAATGGCCGCGTGGGTCTGCCGCTTGACATGGCCGCCTAAAAGGCAGCAGTCAATTCCAGCGTCAGTCAAGGCCAGGGCCGTTTCCAGCCCGTTGGTCACCACGTGCAGGCCGCTGATCTCTTTTAAAAAGGGAACCATTTCATAAATGGTCGTCCCCGCGTCTAAAAAGAGATAGTCGTACGGGTGGACCTTCCTGGCGGCCAGGCGGGCAATAGCCAGCTTGTCATCCTTGTTCAGATTGAAGCGGATCTGCTGGGCCACATCCTGGCCAAAAGTCTGCAGGCTCTGCGCTCCGCCGTGGACCCGTTTAAGCAGGCCCCGGTCTTCCATTTCACTCAGATCGCGTCTGATCGTCGACTCGGATGTCGAGGTCAAGCGGCAAAGTTCCGTTACGCGGCAAATCTGATGTTCGTCTACATAATGGGCAATCATTTGTTGCCGCTCTTCCGTCAGCATCTTTATCTTACCTCGTTATCTATTGTGAAGGCTTTCTCAGTCAAAAGCAATCATTTTCCGTCAAAAATGAGCGATTTTCCTAAAAAATTGACTTTTTTTGACCGAAACATACTTAAAATTAGCCAGGCAAGCAAAAAAGACCAGGAAACCCTGCTCTTTTATTTAGTCATATAGATATTTCTGGCAGGCCTGGCGGGGATCTTGCCCGTTCCTGATCGCCAGAGCCAGTTCGATCGACACGTCAGCGATGATCGACTGGGGGTCGATAACCTGGTAGGGGTGGTCCGGCGCCTGCTCCTGGGCTAAGGAAAGTTCCGTGCAGCCCAGCAGGATCACGTCGCAGCCATATTCGTCGTGCATCTTGCGGAGGATCTCATGGTAGAGCTTCTTGTCGACGATCCCCTTCTCCTTGATGTCCCGGTAGATCAATTCCGTCACCATCGGCTGGATCTCGGGACCGCCGAATTCGACTTCCCGTCCCACCCGGTGGATCTCGTCTTCATAAAGGTGGTCGTAAATTGACCCTTCAGTCGCGATCAAGCCGATCTTGGGACTGTTTGGGAACTGGTCGACATATTGGTGCACGGCAATCCGCATCATGTGCAGGAAGGGAATGTCGGTCAAGGCCGCCAGGTCGTCATAAAAGTAGTGGGCCGTGTTGCAGGGCATGACCATGAAGTCCGGCCCCAGCTTGGCCTGGCCTAAAACATCTTCTTTAAGCGCATTGAAAAAATTCGGCTGGCTGTGGTCCTTGATGTAGGCCGTCCGATCTGGCACCTGGGCATCATTGACCAGGATGTAGTTCAAGTAGTCCTGGTCCTTGCTGATCTTGACCCGGTGGTTGATCAAGCGGACATAGCTTTCGGTCGCAATGGTCCCCATCCCGCCAATAATGCTAAAGAAATGCTTCACTAAATATCAATCCTTACTTTTCTAATTCCTGGACCACCTGCCGGGCGATAACAATATCGCCGGCATATGGGGTGTCTACCCCGCGGATCTTCTGGAAGGCGTCAGCCCCCTTGCCGCAGAGCAGGACCACGTCGTTCGGGCCAGCTTCGGAAATGGCTTCCTTGATGGCCTTCTCCCGGTCCAGTTCGATAACCGTTTCACACTTGGAGTGGTCGATCCCGGCATCGATTTCCTCGCAGATGTCCTGGGCATTTTCAAAGCCAGGGTCGTCCGTGGTCAGGTAGGCCTTGTCAGCTTCCGCCGTCAAGCTTTCACTGAAGCCCGGCCGGCGGGAAATTCCCTTGTCCCCAGGCGCGCCGACCACGACGATAATCCGGGGGTTGGTGAATTCCCGGCGCATGAACCGCATCAAGGCCAGCATCGAGGCCTTGTTGTGAGCATAGTCCACCACAATCAAGCCGTGCTTTTGGGTCGTGACGGTTTCCATCCGGCCTGGGATGGTCACGTGCCGGATCCCCTTGGCGCAGTCTTCATAGCTCATCCCGGCTAGGCCAGCCCCGATGATGGCGCCGGTAGCGTTGGTTTCGTTGAAGTCGCCGATCATCTGCAGAGTGTATTCACCAGAGATTGGCAGCTTGTGGGCCTTGCTTGAAGCCGTAGTCAAGGTGAACTTGGTTTCAGCCAGGTCAGTTTCCACGGACTTGTAGCGGAAGTCGATCGGCTTCTTCAGATCCGGGTTTTCAAAGCCGTCCCGGGCAAACAGGTAGATGCTGTCCGGGTTGGTCGTGGTCGTTGCTGCCGCGTAAACATCAGCGAAACGGTCGGTTTCCGCGTTGATGATGCACTTGCGGGAGTTAACCAAAAGCTGCAGCTTGCAGTGGAGGTAGTCCTCAAAGTTCGGGTGCTCGTTGACCCCGATGTGGTCCGGGCTGATGTTCAGGAAAAAGCCCAGGTCGTAGGTCAGGCCAAAGACCCGGTTCTTCTTGTAGGCTTGGGATGACACTTCCATAACCATGTGGGTCATGCCGTTGTCAACTGCCCGCCGCATGTTTCTGAACAAGTCCAGTGATTCCGGCGTGGTCAGGCTGGACTTGAAGGTGTCTTCCGGAGCCGGCCCGAGGATGTTGTCGACTGAGGACAAAAGAGCAGTCCGGCCCCCGTTGAGCTGGTCCAGCATCCCCTTTAAGAAGTAGGCGGAAGTGGTCTTGCCCTTGGTCCCGGTAAAGCCAACCAGGAAGAGGTCGTCTTGCGGGAAGCGGTAGAAGGCAGCTGACAAAAGGGCCATCGCCTTGGACACGTTGCGGACGATCAAGGCGTGCATCCCCGTGCCTTCCGGGTATGGCTGCTCAGCCACGTAGGCAATTGCCCCGTTTTCCTTGGCCATGGTCAGGTAGGTTGGCCGGAAGCCCGCCCCCTTGCAGAAGAAGAGGCTGTTGTTCTGGACATCGCGTGAGTCATAAGAAACAGCCTCCATTCTGGTCTGGACAGTGTCCTGGACGGCACTGGACTTGAGTAGGTGGTGTTCTTTTAAGATTAAAATACAGGTGTTTAATGAAATGCTCATTTTTACTCCTCACTGTCAATTAAGATTCAGTTCAAATTATACCACAGGTCTAAGAGCAAAGTTATTTGCCTGGGGATCCCGGGGCAAGAGAATGATGAAACTGGTCCAATCCTTGTTTGATTCACAGCGGATCGTCCCCCCGTGCAGCTCGACGGCCCCCTGGACGATGGACAGGCCTAAGCCCGTGCCCCCGGTCTTGGTATTGCGCGAGCTTTCCACCCGGTAGAAGCGGTCAAAAATCTTCTTCAATTTGTCCTTGGGAATCGGTTCCCCGTTATTCTCAACCCGCAGCTCAACCTGCTCGTGGTTGATCAGGTTGGCCACCAGGTTGATCCGGCTGGCCCCAGCCGCGTACTTTAAGGCATTGGAGATCAAGTTGTTGTAGACCCGGACCAGCTTTTCCACGTCGGCGTTGACGATCAAATCATCCGGCCGGGCCTTGACGCTAAAGGCAATGCCCTTCTTCTCCGCTTCTAGCTCAAAGCCGGCCGCCACCTGCTCCATCATGCCCTTGATATTGATCGGGGTCACGTTCAGCTTGGTCTTGGTCGACTTCAAGGTGGTGTACTCGAAAAGGTCATTGGCCAGGGACTTCATCTGCTCAGCCTTGTCATAGGCGATATTGATGTACTTGAGCATGTCCTCCTGGCTGGTCACGGCCCCGTTCTTCAGCAGGCCCAGGTAGCCGATGATGCTGGTCAAAGGGGTCCGGATATCGTGGGAAACATTGGTGATCAGTTCGTCTTTCGACTGCTCGATCGCCTTTTCTTCATTGATCGCCCCCACGGTTGAGTCGACCAGGGAGTTGATGGAATCGATCACCTTCTGCATGTCGTTGTTGACGCTGAAGGAAATCCGGTGGTCAAAGTGGCCGTTGGCAATATAGTGCAATTCGGAAATGATGTGCCGCAGCTGCATTTGGTGGTAGCGGCGGATTAAGCGCCAGTACAAGACGATGACGTCAGCGATCCCCATCAAAATGATCCCGATTCTTTCCCAGGACCAGATATGGTAGCCCGGTCCGATCGTCATGGTCTTTTTCAAAAAATAAATGCCGTTGACCAGGCTCTTGTCCTGCAGGACCGCCAAATGGTAGAGGATGATGACGGACATGTTCAAGAGCAGCATGATGATGACCGTCACCACGCCTTCAGCAAAAAGCTCGCTCTTCTCAGCCGCGGTCAGCTTGACCCGGGGCCGCTTGCCCTGGACGACTTGTTTTTCTTTGTCTTGCTTAGGCTTCAACCTTGTAACCTACACCCCATACAGTCTTGATGACTTCTTCGCCGTCGGTGGCCTTCTGGATCTTGTCCCGCAAGTGGGAAACGTGAACCATGACCGTCTTGGCGCTGACAATGGACTCTTGCTGCCAAACCCGCTCGAAGATCTCATCAGCTGAGAAGACCCGGTTGGGGTGGCTGGCCAAAAGGTAAAGAATGCCGAATTCCAGGGCTGTCAGTTGGATTTCCTTGCCTTCAACCGTCTTGACCTCATGGGAGTCCTTGTTGATGATCAGAGGCCCGACTTCCAAAACGTCAGGCTCCTCTTCCTTGACCTGCTTCTGGCTGCGACGCAAAAGGGACCGGACCCGGGCCATGACTTCCAGGGGGTTGAAAGGCTTGGACACATAGTCGTCGGCCCCGGTGATCAAGCCCTGGATCTTATCCATGTCGCCGGTCTTGGCGCTGACGATGATGATCGGAATGTCAGAATCCTTGCGAACTTCCTTGACCACATCGATGCCTGACAGGTTCGGCATCATCACGTCCAGAATCATCAAGGCGATATCTGGCGTGGTTGAAAGCTTGGTCAAAGCTTCCTTGCCATTGTAGGCGGCAATCGGCTCATAGCCTTCGTTCTTCAAATAAATGCTTAAGAGTTCCACGATTTCGTGGTCATCATCGACAACGATAATTTTCATTTGCAAAACCTCTTCTATTCCAAACTTATCTATCCTGTATTGTACCTTTTATTTTAACCAATATACCAAAAAGAGCGTACTTTGACATACGCTCTGACTTGGATTTTAGCAAAACATAAGATTCGCTCTTATTGGATTTCTTTTTTGCCGGTGTAGAGCTCGTAGTAGTAGCCCTGCTTGGCCAGAAGCTGGTCGTGGTTGCCGGCTTCCAGGATCCGGCCGTGGTCCAGGACTATGATCAAGTCGGAGTTGACGATGGTGGACAGACGGTGGGCGATGACGAAGCTGGTCCGGCCAGCCAAAAGGTTGTCCATCCCGGCTTGCACCAGGCGCTCAGTCCGGGTGTCGATGGAACTGGTGGCTTCGTCCAGGATCATAACCGGCTTGTCAGCGATCATGGCCCGGGCAATGGAGAGCAGCTGCAGCTGCCCTTGGGAGAGGTCACCGCCGCCCCCGTCGATCACCGTTTCATAGCCATCATCCAGGTCATGGATGAACTCGTCGGCCCGGGCCAGGCGGGCTGCCTGGTAGACGTCGTCATCTGAAGCGTCAGGCCGGCCGAAGCGGATGTTTTCCATGATGTTGCCGGTAAACATGTGAGTTTCCTGCAAGACGATGGAGACAGACTTGCGGAGGTCATCCTTCTTGATGTCCTTGATATCGATCCCGTCGTAAGTGATCGTTCCGGAATTAATTTCATAGAAGCGGTTGATCATGCTGGAAATGGTAGTCTTCCCGGCCCCCGTTTCCCCGACCAAGGCCACCTTCATGCCAGGCTTGGCTTCAAGGGAAATGTCGTGCAGGATCTGCTTGCCTGGTACATAGCCGAAGCTGACGTGGTCAAAAACGATGTGACCCTTGACTGGCACGTACTTAAAGCCGTTTTCGGTCGGCAGCTTCCACTGCCAGGCATTCTTGACGCCCGGCTTTTCTTCGATAGTTACCTGGCCGTCGTCGACTTCAACTTTTTCATCCAGGACCTGGAAAATCCGCCGGGCCCCGGCAATAGCCAGAACGATGGCGTTCAGCTGCTGGGAAATCTGGGCGATCGGCATGATGAAGGCCTTGGACAGCTGCATGAAGGAAGCCAGAGCCCCCAAGGTCAGCGGAATGTTGCCGGCTAAGATTGCCGCCCCGCCGATCAAGGCGATCAAGACATAGAGCAGGTTGCCGATATTGCCCATGATTGGGAACAAGATGGTGGCATAGGTGTTGGCCTTACCTGAGGCAATCCGCAGCTGGTCATTGTAGCGGTCAAAGTCGGCCTTGACTTTCGGTTCATGGGAGAAGACCTTGATGACCTTCAAGCCGTTAAGCATTTCTTCGTTGTAGCCGTTGACCATCCCCATAGTCTTCTGCTGCTGGTCAAAGTAGTAGCTGGACTTGCCGGTCAAGTAGCGGACAACGCCTAAGGACAGGAGAAGCACTACCAGGGAAACCAGAGTCAATTGCCAACTGAGATAGAACATCCCCGCCAAAACGAAAACTACTGAAAAGACAGAGTTAGCGAACATCGGCAGGGCCTGGGAGATCATTTGCATCAAGGTGTCGATGTCGTTAGTGTAGCGGGACATGATGTCGCCGTATTCGTTCTGGTCAAAAAAGGCTATCGGCAGCCGCTGCATGTGGGTAAACATTTCATTTCTGATTTGCTTTTGCACCTGCTGGGACAAGACCATCATCAGCAAGGTGAAAAGGTAGTTGGCGACCAGACCGATGGCGTAAACGCCGGCCATGAGCAAAACAGCGTGAGCCAAGGGGCCAAAGTCCGGGCTCTTTTGCTTGAGCATGGGCGTGATGTAGCGGTCGATAACCTGTTCAATGAACAAGGAGCCGACAACGGAAGCCGCCGCGCTGATGATCACGGAGACCAGGGAAACGATCAAAGCCGCCGGGCTAACCCGGTAGACGTATTTCAGCAGGCGGGTCAAGGTCTGCATTTGTGATGGTTGCTGAGCTTGTTTTTTAGTCATCGATTATCACCTACTTGCTGTTTTCTTCTTGGAACTTGGCGATGGATGAGTACAAGTCGTTGCGCTTGATCAATTCATCGTGGGTTCCGACGTCTTCGATCTTCCCGTGGTTCATGACCACGATCCGGTCGGCATCCTTGATGGAGACGATCCGCTGGGAAATGATGATCTTGGTCGTTTCCGGCAGGTCCCGCTTCAAGGCTTCCCAGATTTCCCGTTCAGTCTTGGTGTCGACGGCACTGGTGGAGTCGTCCAGGATCAGGATCTTCGGCTTCTTCAACAGGGCCCGAGCGATCGTGATCCGCTGCTTTTGCCCCCCGGAAACATTGTTGCCGCCTTGTTCGACCATGGTGTCATAGCCGTCCGGCATTTCCCGGATAAAGCCGTCAGCCTGGGCAATCTTGGCTGCCCAGACGATTTCCTCGTCGCTGGCCTTTTCATTCCCCCACTTGAGGTTGTCCTTGATAGTGCCGGTGAAGAGGACGTTCTTTTGCAAAACGACCGCCACGTTGTCGCGCAGGGTCTTAAGGTCATAAGAGCGCACGTTGTGGCCGCCGACTCTGACTGCCCCGCCGGTCACGTCGTAAAGGCGAGGAATCATGGAAATCAAGGTTGACTTGGAAGACCCGGTTTCCCCGATAATCCCCAAAGTTTCCCCGGACTTGATCCGCAGGTCAATGTCCCTTAAGGCATAGTGGGCATCTTCCTTGTTGTACTTGAAGTCAACGTGGTCAAAAACGACTTTCCCGTTGGTCACGCTGGTCAAAGCTGACTTGGCCGGGTTGACAATAGTTGGCTTGGCCGTCAAGACGTCAGCCACCCGGCGCCCGCTTGACTGAGCCATCATCAGCTGGGTGAAGATCATGGACAGGATCATCAAGGACATCAAGATGGACATGGTGTAAGAGAACATGGAAACCAGCTGGCCGGTTGCCAGTTGATGGCCCACGATCAGTTTTGCCCCAAACCAGTACAGGGCCAGCATGACAGCGTCGATCATCATGGTCATGACCGGGCGGTTGAAGGCCATGATGAACATGGCCCGTCTGAAGAGCTTGTAGATCTTGCTTGTGGACTTTTTAAAGTTCTCGATCTGCTCTTCTTCATGGACATAGGTCTTGACTTCCCGGATCCCGCGGATGTTTTCCCGGACCTTCCGGTTCAGTTCGTCATAGGCCCGGAAGATTCTCGGGAAGTATGGCCGGGCATTCTTAATGATCAAGATCATGGCAAAAGCCAAAACCGGAACAGCCACGAGGAAGACCAGTGTCAGTCTCCAGCTGATCGAAACTGCCATGAACAGGGAAATGATCATCATGAACGGGGCCCGGACGGCCATTCTGATGCTCATCTGGTAGGCCTGCTGGATGTTGTTGGTGTCAGTCGTCAGCCGGGTCACCAGACTCGCGCTGGAGAACTTGTCAATGTTTTCAAATGAAAAGTCCTGAATGTGGTAGAACATGTCATGGCGGAGGTTGGCGGTAAAGCCGGCTGCCGCGTGGGCTGAGAAGTAGCTGGCACTGGCCCCCAGGACCAGGGAGATCAGGGCCAGCAGGATGGTGAACAGACCCATCTTGCGCACGTAGTCCATGTCCCCCTTATTGATCCCGTTGTCAATCAAGAGCCCCATGATATATGGGATATACATTTCAATGAAGACCTCGACGACCACGCACAAAGGAGACAAGAGCGTCTCTTTTTTGTACTGGCGGACGGACTTCAATAAAGTTTTAAGCATTGATGACCTCCCTCTTTACTGCTCATCGCTTTTTATAAAAAAATCGTCAAACAAAAACAAATAGATGCTGAGCATCTATTTGTTTTATACTTATCAGCTTATTTTACACCCATTAGGATTAAAAAGCACGCTATTGATTTACTTTTTCTTCATGGTCAGCTTGTCCGGGCTGAGAGAAGTCCCTTCAATCCCGTAGTGACGGCGAACCAGCCAGCGAATCCCGTAAGCGGCTGCGGCCACCAGGATGTCAGCCCAGCCTGGCAGAACCGGGTTGATGACGGACAGGGCCGGAATTGAGAGGACAAAGACGATCAGCATGATGATCAAAAGTGACCCCAGAAGGCCCCAGATCACCTTGCCCCAGGCCGGCTTGCCGGTCTTCGGGTCAGGCTGCATCCAGGTGTTGTATTTGGTGAAGTACCAGCCCATGGCCAGACCCATCACGATCAAGGTCAGGATCCCGGAACCGGAGGAAGTGGACTTGCTGTTGTCCGTGAACAATTGCAAGACCCCAAACAGAACCGTCAGCATGGCCGTGTAGAAGAGGGCCCCGTCCAGGGCTACCAGCTTGTCCGGCACCCTTTCCGGCTTAACGACCGGGTGCAGGATCTGGCTGGCCTTCAGCTTAGGCGCGGCGCCAAACAAAACGTTGGCCGGCTGCCCCTTGATCTGGGCGTCGTAGATTTCCGGCAAAAGGCCGTCGATCTGAGCGTCAGCGTCGCCTTCGCTCATGCCGCCGGCAACCAGTTCCTTCTTCAAGCGGTAGATATAGTCCTTGTTCTTGTTGGACAATTTCCCCCGGAGTTCTTCCGGGTTCTCCTGCTTGATGCTTTCCGTCTTGGCTTCTGCCTGCCCCTGCTTTTGCAGCTCGGCTTGAGAAGCGTTCTTAACTTGCTTTTCTTCGCTCACTTCTGTCTCCTGCCTTATACGTTAAATCTAAATTCGATGATGTCGCCGTCCTGGACTTCGTATTCCTTGCCTTCCAGGCGGACTCTGCCGGCTTCCTTGATCTTCTGCATGCTTTCGTACTTGTCCAGGTCTTCGAAGGAAACGACTTCGGCCCGGATGAAGCCCCGTTCAAAGTCGGAGTGGATGACACCGGCAACTTGCGGCGCCTTCA
>OGOF01002248.1_pt1 | contig 10422 bp, 10 predicted proteins | sample 1552621 | NCBI WGS metagenome assembly OGOF01 (sample SAMEA2580156, study PRJEB22360) | human gut metagenome | biome: human gut; feature: human-associated habitat; material: faeces | place: Denmark | collected 2008/2010
GGGCCCCGGCGCGGAGCGCCGGGGCCTAATCCTATTTTGCCCAACATTCTGCCTTTTTGGCGGAACTGTTTTGCCCTATGTCAGCTTTTTTAGTTATTTCCGACCACGCTGCAGCTCGATCCAGGCCAGGTCGCCTCTCTCCAGACCGTGGATCAGAACCTCCGCGGTGGCGATGTTTGTGGCGACAGGGATCGTGTGCATGTCGCACAGGCGCAGCAGCATCATGTCGTTCGGCTCGCCGGGCTTGGCACCGACGGGGTCACGGAAGAACAGCAGCATGTCCACCTCGCCGCAGCCGATCATGGCAGCGATCTGCTCGGCACCGCCGCGGCCTCCCGGATACAGCGTGCGCACCGGCAGACCGGTGGCATCATGGACGATTTTGCCGGTCACGCCCGTGGCGATCAGGTCATTCTCAGACAAAATGCGCACATAGGCAGTGCAGAACTGAGCCATCAATTCCTTGCGGGAATCGTGGGCAATCAAGGCAATTCTCATGGCTGAACTCTCCCCCTACAGCGGCCACCGCGTGGCCGTAAAACAAGCATATATTCTATAATATAATATATGCACAAAAAATGCAAGTGCAGCAGCCGCAAAAACTGACAAAAAATGCGCCGCCCGGCCAAGTGCTTAGCGGATTGCCCAAACAGTACCGCAAAATTTTGGTAAAACAGCGCGCCGCGGTTGTGCTATAATGAAAAAAACGGACAGAACAATGTACAGCTTTCTGTCTAAAAGGAGGATTCACCATGAGGAAATCAGCCCAGACCGTCATCCGCCCGGATGCCTATTATACCATCGCCGCCGCCAATGGCCGCGTGCTGGAAGTGGCCGATTTCAACACCGAGAACGGCGCGTCCGTCCGCCTGTGGAGCTACGAGGGTCAGCCCTGGCAGCAGTGGCAGTTTGTGGAAGCGGGGGACGGCGAGTACCGCATCAGGAACCGCTTTACGGGCAAGGTCATGGACTTGGCCATGTCCGGCGTCTGCAACGGCACCTGGGTCCACCAGTGGACCCAGACCGCGGGCGCGGGTCAGCGCTGGCAGATCGTGGAGGCAGGCGGCGGCAAGGTCAAGCTGCGCAACGTCCTGGCCGATAAGGTCATTGACCTGGTGGGAATGCGCGTGGAGAACGGCACCCAGGCCCAGATCTGGCAGGATGTCTTTGGCGAGAACCAGCTCTGGAAGCTCGACCCTGTGCCCGAGCGCCTGCTGAACAAGGAGACCCCCGCCCCGACGCCCGCCGCCAAGAAGCCCGCCAAAACTACCCGCACCCAGACCGAGAAGAAAAACTCCGGCAAGGCCGCAAGGCGCAGCAGCAAGAATAAATGATTGAAAAGCCTTCCCCCACGGGGGAAGCTTTTTTTCTGTTGCGGGAAGCGAAAAATGTTGCTATAATAAAGCAAATACAAAAAACCGAAAGGCAGTACGACCATGCAGTTTACCGAACTTACGAACGTTTCACCCGAAATCATCCGCGCTACGCAGGCGATGGGCTTTACCGATATGACCGAAATCCAGGAAAAGGCCATCCCGCTGATGCTGGCCGGGCACGATATGATCGCCAAAGCCCCTACGGGCACCGGCAAGACTGTGGCGTTCGGCATTCCCATTCTGTCCAAGGTCGATCCTGCCAGCCTGAAGCCGCAGGCCGTCATTTTAAGCCCCACGCGGGAGCTGGCTCAGCAGATCGCCCAGGATCTGCAAAATCTGGCGCAGTTTCTGCCTGACATCAAAATCGTCTGCGTCTATGGCGGCGCGGGCATGGACAAGCAGCAGCGCCAGCTCAAAGCCGGCTGCCAGATCGTCGTTGCTACGCCGGGCCGCCTGATGGACCACTACCGCCACCACGCCATTGATGTCTCCGACGTCAAAACCGTCGTGCTGGACGAGGCCGACGAGATGCTGAACATGGGCTTTTACAAGGACGTCAAGTACATCATCGACCTGATGAAGCATCGCGAGAGCCTGTCGATGTTCTCGGCGACCATCAGCCGCGAGGTGCTGGACATCGGCTGGCTCTATCAGCACAACGCCGCCGAGGTCAGCGTCCAGCCCGTCGAGGATTCCAGCCCGAAAATTGCCCAGTACAAGCTGCTGACCACGGGCCGTGACAAGCTGGCCGACGCCGCGCAGATCATCATTGACGAGGGCTACAAGCGGGTCATGATCTTCTGCAACACCAAGTACAACACGGGGATGCTGGCCAACCAGCTTGCCCGGCTGAACTTCAACGTGGACTGCCTGCACGGCGACCTGTCCCAGGCTGAGCGCAACCGCATCATGACGCGGTTCAAGGCCGGGGAAATCGATGTGCTGGTCGCCACCGATGTGGCGGCGCGCGGTATTGACGTTTCCGATGTGGATGCCGTCATCAACTACGACGTGCCCGAGGAAAACGAGCACTACACCCACCGCATTGGCCGCACGGGCCGCGCCCGCAAGCAGGGCGCGAGCTACCTGTTCTACACGAAGGAGGAGCAAAAGCGCGTGGACCAGCTGCTGCGCCTGACCCGCAACACCGACGACTGCAAGAGCGTGAAATTTGACTTTAACCATGAGCATCTGAAAATCGAGGACACCGCCCCGGCAGATAAGTTCCAGATCAAGGCATATTTTTAAGGCAGTAGAGCCGTAGGGGCCGGGCATGCCCGGCCCGGAGGTTTACGCGGGATGCCCTTTATGGGCCGATTTGCAGGCAGCGGTCTTGACCCCTCCGCGGCGGCCAGAGGGCTGGCCGCCCTCTACAGGCTGCCCCAAAAGTATTTGTGCAAAACAAAAAGCGACCACCTGTTTCTCAGATGGCCGCTCTTATTTTGCCCGTTACAGGCTTTCGATCATATTTGCCACGATCTCCGTCGCGGTCTTGACGTACTCGGTGATGCTGAACTGCTTGACAACGAGCACCTCATAGCCGCTCTCGTCGGCGTTGTCGCTCATGGCGCGCAGGATGACGCAGGGCACGCCGTTGCGGCCCGCGATCTGGCTGACCGCCGCGCCCTCCATTTCGACGCAGTCGGGGTGGCACTTTTCCTCAATCGCCTTTTTCGTCTCGGCGTCGCCGACGAAGGTGTCGCCCGTGGCGATCTTGCCCGCGATGGCCTTCACGCCGCAGGCAGTGCAGGCGTCGAGCGCGGCCTGCACCAGCGCGGGATCGCCGTGGTACTCGGTCTGGAACGGTGCGCTCTGGGCAATCATGCTCAGCTCGGCGTCGTGGTAGACGACGGTCTCACCGACGCAGACGTCGCCGATGCCGATCTTGCTGGTCATATTGCCCGCAATGCCGCTGAAAATCAGCTTATCAATGCCGTATTTTGTGCACAGCACCTGCACGGTGGACGCGGCGTTGGCCTTGCCCATGCCCGCGCAGCAGACGACGACCTGTTTGCCATGCAGCGTGCCGCAGTGGTACTCGACCCCGGCGTAGTTCTCTTTGGTCACGTTCTCCAGCCGTGCGCACAGCTGGTCGACTTCGTCGGGCATAGCGCCCATAATGCCAATAATCACGGTCAAACCTCCGTTAAACGTTGAACAAAAATTCGATAACGTCACCGTCGTTCACGACGTACTCCTTGCCCTCGGTGCGCTGCAGGCCCTTGGCCTTGACGGCGGCATAGTTGAAGTCGGCGTCCTCCAGGTCTTTGTACGCGATGACCTGCGCACGGATGAAGCCGCGCTCAAAGTCGCTGTGGATCTTGCCGGCAGCCTGCGGGGCCTTGGTACCCTTCCTGATGGTCCAGGCGCGGCATTCCTTCTTGCCGTCGGTCAGGAAACTGATGAGGCCCAGCAGCTCGTAGCTGGCCTTGATGAGCTTGTCCAGACCGGTGGACTCGATGCCCATTTCCTGCAGGAACGCAATTTTTTCCTCCTGCGTGGAACCGGCAATGTCCTCCTCGGTCTTGGCGCAGATGGGGATGGCCTGGGCGTTTTCCTCCTTGGCGCGGGCGGCAACGAGCGGGAAGTACGGGTTCTCGTCCAGCCCGCCCAGCAGGTCGTCCTCGCCGACGTTGCAGGCGTAGATGACGGGCTTGGCGGACAGCAGGCCCAGCTCCTTGCGGGCGGCCTTCACGGCGTCGTCGCTCTCGTCAAAGTCAAAGCTGCGCGCGGGCTTGCCGCCCTCAAGCCAGGCGGCCAGGTCGGCCAGCCAGGCAGCCTCGGCGGCAGCGGCCTTGTTGCCGGTCTTGGCAGCCTTCTGCTGGCGGCCCAGGCGGTTGCTGACGACCTCGAGGTCGGCCAGGATCAGCTCCAAGTCGATGGCATCAATGTCGCGGATGGGGTCAACGCTCTCGGGCTTGTTGACGTCCTCGACCACATGAATGATGTTGTCATCGTCGAAGCAGCGCACAACATGGACGATGGCGTCGCACTCGCGGATGTGGCCCAGAAACTTGTTGCCGAGACCCGCGCCCTGGCTGGCACCCTTGACCAGACCTGCAATGTCAACAAACTCAACGATGGCAGGCGTTTTCTTGTCGGTCTGCCAGATCTCGGCCAGCTTGTCCAGCCGCGGGTCGGGCACGGGCACGATGCCGGAGTTCGGCTCAATCGTGCAGAAGGGGTAGTTGGCCGCCTGCGCGTTCTGGGTGCTGGTCAGCGCATTGAACAGGGTAGACTTGCCCACGTTGGGCAGACCCACAATACCTAATTTCATATTTCAAAATTCTCCTTTGAATTTTTGCTGAATTTTTGCCATGCGGATCGGCACACAGGCCGATTTGCATATATAAATGTATTATAGCAGATGCGTTCTTTTCTCTCAAGCCGTTTTTGAAATAATCTTCCCCGGGGTGCGCCGCCTGCGCAGAAAAACCGCAAAAAATTCCCGGAAACCCGACGATCTGTTCTTTTTTTGTCCACAATTATGCGGTATAATACTCTTGTATCGATACCGCCGCAGGCGGGCAAGGAGGAAACTAAGATGGCAAATGAGAAAATTCTGGTCGTTGATGACGATAAAAATATCTGCGAGCTGCTCCGACTGTATCTGGTCAAGGAGGGCTACAACGTGACGATGGTCCACGACGGCGGCGCAGCGCTGGCAGAGTTCGACAAGCTGCACCCGGATCTTGTGCTGCTGGACGTTATGATGCCGGTCATGGACGGCTGGGAGGTCTGCCGCAAGCTCCGCGCCAAGGACAACACCCCCATCATCATGCTGACCGCTAAGGGCGAGACCTACGACAAGGTGCTGGGTCTTGAGCTGGGTGCGGATGACTACATCGTCAAGCCGTTTGACGCCAAGGAGGTCACGGCCCGCATCAAGGCCGTGCTGCGCCGCTCCTCCGCCAAAGAGGAGGAAAACAAGGGCGTTTACGACTTTGACAATCTGCACCTTGACATGAACCGCTATGAATTGAAGGTCAAGGGCAAGGTCGTTGAGGCCCCGCCGAAGGAGCTGGAGCTGCTGGCCTGCCTGGCCGGTCACCCGAACCGCGTCTACACCCGCGACCAGCTGCTGGACGAGGTCTGGGGCTTTGAATATTACGGCGACTCCCGCACGATCGACGTCCACGTCAAGCGCCTGCGTGAAAAGCTGGAGGGTGCGTCCGAGCAGTGGAGCCTGAAAACCGTCTGGGGCGTCGGCTATAAGTTCGAGGTCAGGGAATGAGCCGCCGCAACACGATCAGCCGCGAATTTTTCGCGACCATCGCCGCCGTGCTCGTGCTGGGGCTCAGCGTTATGTGCGCGATCCAGACAGCGCTGTCGGCGGCGTACTTCATCGGGGAGCGCAAAAGCTCGCTGACCGATGTGCTCAACGGCGCGACAGCGCTGAGTGAGCGATTCGCCGATGAGGGCTCCATCGTCACAAAGCCCCTGCAGGGGGAGGATGTGCTGGAACGCGCCCACAGCGGGTTTGAGCTGTTCAACACGGCCTCCGGTGCGCTGGTGTTCATCGCCGACGAGAACGGCCAGATCCTGCTGCATACGGGGGACGACGCCTTTACAGGTGCAGATGTGCCCGCGTCCTACATTGACGAGCTGAACGAGGGATACGACATTTTTGAGACCGGCACGCTGGACGGTGTCTACTGCGCCAAGTATTACACGGCGGGCCGCCGCATCACGGTGGGCGGGCAGGACGGCTACCTGTTTGCCGCCAGCCCGATGGCTGCGCTGGGCAGCTACATGACCGATATGCTGACGATGTTCGGCATCTCGGCGGCGGTCATCCTGATTTTGTGCAGCATCCTGTGCTGGGTGCTGGCCAAGCGCATCACCGGCCCTATCGAGGACATCAGTGAGGCCGCGCGCCGCCTGGGCAGCGGGGACTTTACGGCCCGTGCGCCGGTGGACGGCTGCGTGGAGCTGGCTGACTTTGCGACCACCTTCAATAACATGGCTGCGCGGCTGCAAACCATCGACAATTCCCGCGGACAGTTCATGGGCAACATCGCGCACGAGCTGCGCACGCCCATGACGACCATCAAGGGCTTCATCGACGGCATGCTGGACGGCACGATCCCGCCCGAGGAAACAAAGCATTATCTGGGCATCGTCTCGCAGGAGACGGGCCGCCTGGCGCGGCTGGTGCAGAACATGCTGGATATTACCAAGCTCGAGGCGGGCGAGGTGCCCATCCACGCGCAGACCTACGATCTGTGGAAAACCGTCACCGACGTCGTGCTCTCCGACGAGCAGCGCATCGAGGACGGCAAGATCGACATCCAGGGTCTGGGCGGCGATCCGCTGCTGATTTACGCGGACCCGGATTTTGTGCATCAGGTCGTGTATAATATTGTGGATAATGCCATCAAGTTCACCCCGGCGGGCGGCACGATCAGCTTTGCCGCCGAGCGCCGCGGCAATATGGTGGAGGTGCGCATCGAGAACACGGGCGCAGGCATTGCCCCCGAGGCTCTGCCCTTTGTGTTTGAGAGGTTCTACAAGGAGGACCGCTCCCGCGGCATGAACACCCGCGGCAGCGGACTGGGGCTGCATATCTGCAAGATTTTGGTCAACCTTTCCGGCGGCCAGATCCACGCCGAGAGCGAGGAAGGCAACTGGTGCCGGTTCGTGTTTACGCTGCCGGCAGGGCAATAAGAAACCGCATAACAGACGCTGCACAAAAGCGGCGTCTGCTTTTTTTGTGCGCCTTGTAGGGGCGGATGCCTGCATCCGCCCGCGGGGCGTCGGGGACGCCGCCCCCTACAACGCCTGTATGAGCCTTGCGCCGCCCTGTAGGGGCCGCACATGTGCGGCCCGCCACTGTACGGCAGACAGGCGTTTGCGGGAAAGCCGCGGGCCGGGCATGCCCGGCCCCTACATTTTTCCTCGAACCTGTAAGATTTCCCGTCCCGTCCCGGTCTATATAGTTGGAACGACAAAAAAGGAGGAACCACCCATGAAGGACCGGGAATTGACCCGCCTGCTGCAGGCACACCCGGAGGAGGGCCTGGAGGCGGCGATGCTTGAATATGCGCCGCTCGTCAAGGGCATTCTCTGCCGTATCCTGCCGCAGAACCCCTGTGACCGGGAGGAGTGCATGGCCGACGTGTTCGTCGCACTCTGGCGAAACGCCGCGAAATTGGAGGCCGCTCGCACACCGCTGCGCCCCTGGCTGGCCGTCGCGGCGCGCAACCGCGGCATTGACTGCTACAACGCGCTGCGCCGCCGCGAGACGGTGACACTGGACGACGGCCTGGCCGAGACGCTGGGCGAGCTGGCCGAGTTTGACCGCGCGACCACCGAAGCCGCCGACCTCGTCGGTGCGCTGGTGGCGGCTATGACGCCGCCGGACCGGGATATTTTTCTGCGCAAATATTATCTGCTGCAATCGGGTAAGGAAATCGCCGCCGCGCTGGGTATGAGCGTGGAGAGCGTCAACACCCGGTTGAGCCGCGGACGGGACCGTCTGCGCCGTGAACTGACCGAGAAGGGAGTGTATAGCCATGCGTGACAAAAATTTTGATGTGGATTTGTTGAAAACGCTGAACGACCAGCCTATGCCGGAGACCCCGCTGACCGACGACGAGTTTACCCGCGTGCTGGACGCTGCCTGCGGGCGGCTGCCGCAGAAAAAGCCCGCCGGGCACCGCCGGTTCCCGTGGGAACGGGTGGCCGCAGCCGCCGCGGCCTGTCTGGCCGTGGGGCTGGGCAGCATCAACTTTGCCGCCCCCGCCGTGGCCGAGCAGCTGCCCGTGGTGGGCAGCCTGTTCAGCTGGCTGAACCGCGGCGGGCAGGACGACTATGTTTCTCTGCAAAGTGAGCAGCTGAACAAATACGCCGAGACGGTGGAATCCACCGCCGAGACCGCCGACAGTCCCTACGCCCTGACATTGGGGCAGGTCTTCAACGACGGCGACTGGCTGCGCATCAGTTTAATGCTGACGAGTGAGGATGACAGCTTGGCCGGGTTCAACGCCATCGGCCCCCGCGAGGACGCCGTAGAAAAGGCACTGCAGAACGGCGGCGGGCAGTACGGCACGCTGGTGCTGGACAACGGCACGGAATTGAACGGCGGTGTTACCTTTGAAAAACGCGATGACCGCACCTTTGTGACGGGCATCAATTATGAGCTGTTCCTGACACACGATGATTTGGCCGGGCACACGGCAACGCTGACGCTGTCCAACCTGATGGCCTGCAATAAGAGCATCGTGGAGACCGACGGCAAGAGCTATTGGCACTATGACTATGCCGACCAGACCCCGCTGCCCGGCACCTACACGCTGACGTTTACGATCCCGGAAGTCAGCGACGCGGGCGTGCGCACAATGAGCACGCCGGTGGAGCAGGACGGTGTTACGCTGCAAAGTATCAAGGCCACGCCCGCTGCGACAAAAGTGCTGCTGACCTTCCCGCCGGAGCAGCACTGGGTCAGCGTAAAGCTCTACACGGCAGACGGCACAGAGCTGGGCCACGAGCGCGGCGAGGGCGGCTGGTGGACGGACGGCGCATGGACGGCCGACCCGGCGGACTTCGACCACCCGGAACAATGCACCAAGGCCAGCTATGACTACTTTGCTGCCGTGCCGGAAAATTGCCACAGCCTGACGGTGAAGGTGTATGATTTTGATACGGATGCGGAATTGACGACGTTTACGGCGGAGCTGCCGTAAATGGCGAGAGGCTTCCCCCTCGGGGGAAGGCAGGGAATCACTCTATAACCTCACACCCCGGAAAATACCACTCCAGAATCTCCCGCCACGTTTTGCCGTCCTCCGCCATTGCCTTTGCGCCGTACTGGCTCAGGCCGACGCCGTGGCCGTAGCCGTGGGTGGTGAAAACAAACGCATTCTCCCCGGTGTCATACGCCACGGTGAACGCCGCGCTCCGCAGACTGAACGCACTGCGCAGACGTGTGCCCGTAAACACCTGCCCGCAGACGGGCATCTGCGCCACATAGCCCGCGCTGTCCAACACGCCCTCGCCGAACCACCCGGCGGGGGCGTTTGGTATCTCGTCAGTGTCCAGGCCAAGCCCGGTCAGGATCGTGTATATCTGCTCGGCACTGTAGGTGACAGACGTTTCGAACCCCGGCGCATCGGCGTCCCACGGCGACGCGACACCCTGTAAGTACGGCACAGCGGTCAGCCACACGTTCTGGCTTGCCTCGGTCTGCCCGGCGCTGCTGCTGTGGTAACAGGCCGCGGCAGGCGCACCGTCCCAGCACAGCACAGCCCCGGAGACCTCGTCTGCCAGCGCGGCCAGCCTGCTGTAATACGCGGCAAAATCGCCGCCCCACCGCGCGCGCAGCACCTCGGCGCTCGTCCAGCCCGCGCACTGGGCGCTGTTGCAGGTGAACGCCGCGCCGCCCAGGCTCAGGGCATAGCTGTGGGCGGCGGCCATCTGGGCTAAGACCGCGTCGTCGGGCCAGTCGGGCGGCAGCTCGCTGGCGGCAGTGCCGATCAGAAACTCCTGCACGGATACGGTGATCTCCTCACCGCCGTCGTTCAGCAAAATCGGCGCATCTGCGTCAAAGCTGTGGTTCTCGGGCACGGCGGGCAGCACGGGCTGCGGTGTGGCGGCAGGGGTGTCAACGGTGTCCGGCAGCACAGGAGCCGACGCTTCGGGCATCGCGGCGGCGGGCTTTGCCAGCGGCAGGGCGGCAAACGGCGCGGCAAACGCCAAAAGGCCGAGCACCACCGCCCGGCGCAATGTTTTCCTCAAGGGGCAGACCCTCCTTGCAATTTGCGGCGCGCGGTTGTACAATAGGGATATTCCGCGCGGCCTGTCCCAATATACGCGGGGGCCGCCGCTGCTATGAAAGAGGAACACCATGAAAAATAAACATCCCCACGCCGCTGTGGTGCTGGTCCTGGGCCTGGCCATGGCGGGGCTGCATCTGGCCGACCTGCTGCTCTGGTCCGAGGCCGACACCGGCTTTGCCGCTGCCGGGTCGGTCTGGCTGCGGTACATCCCGTGGCTGGCGGCGTTTGCGCTGCCCTACCTGCCCGCGCGGCGGGCGGCGGCGCAGCCT
>OGOF01002256.1_pt1 | contig 10383 bp, 7 predicted proteins | sample 1552621 | NCBI WGS metagenome assembly OGOF01 (sample SAMEA2580156, study PRJEB22360) | human gut metagenome | biome: human gut; feature: human-associated habitat; material: faeces | place: Denmark | collected 2008/2010
TAGATGCACTTACAAAGGAAAAAACGATTATTATGATTGCCCACAGATTAAAAACAGTCAGACATGCAGACCAGATTGTGGTTGTTGACAAAGGAAGAATTGTGCAGCAGGGAACACATGAGCAGCTAATGAAGCAGGAAGGTATCTATAAGAGATTTGTGGATGCAAGGCAGCAGGCGGTAAGCTGGAAACTGGCGCGCTGAGAAATAATACACAGTTGGGGAATATCCAAAAGCACTGAAAACCGTTGGATTATTGGTTTTACAGTGCGTTTTCTTTTGCTCAAGAGGAAAAATGCAGTGAATTTAAGTTTTGTTAAGTTTCACTGAGTTCTGATTTTACAGAGTGCCATTGTTTCTTAGGTTCATATTTTCCACAACCATCACAAGTCTGTGGCCAGTTGATTTTCCATTCAAAATATTCATCTCTGGTAATCACACCGGATTTCAGTTCATCCATTCGAACCACCCATTCTTTCAGAAAATCATTCAGAACTCCATAGTCAAACCACATACAGACAGGTGCATGAGCAGGCCAACTATCGTTGTCATGGTAGTAAACGGAAGTGTCAGCTACTTCATTGCATTTTTCACCAGGAAATTTCCGAGGTAGAAACAGATGCAGGGCAGATGGGTTAAATTCATCCAGCCAGAAAAGCAGTTCCATCATTTCGGAAGCGTCACGTCCAGCGGTATCATAGAGGGTATAAGGATTAACATCAAGAGCCTTAGCCATTTTATCAACCAGATCTTTTTTTGGAACACGAACACCTTTTTCATATTGTACAATTCTATGCTGATCGGTCAGTCCGATCTTCTCTGACAGTTCTTTTTGTGTCATTTTCCGGAATGTCCGGATTTTTTTTAATTTCAGATTAAAATTCATAAAGTCACCTCTGCATTAGTCCTGATAAACATCCGTTAAAGATAGTGAAATCAAGAAATGAATAACTATTTGTCCATATTATAACACAAGCTGGCAGAAAATCAATGAAAAAGAGTACAAAAAAGAACCTAAAACACATGAAGTGCTATTGACATTAGCAGTAACGGGGGATATAATGGCATTAAATCAAATAGGTACAAAAATGTATACCTGCGAAACTTTTGATTATTGAACCTTGAAAATTGAATGAGCTGTATGGGTGCCTTTCGGGGCTTAAAGGTAACACAGGATTCCATCGCTGTATCAGAGAGTAGTATGTGGAAACCGAAGATACTCCGGCAACGGCTGGTATGCTTGAGAAGAAGCTGCCAGTATTCAGAAAGATTTCTGATAGAGGTCAATTGTAACGTTGACACCGCCATATACAAATGGAAGCCAACACGCCGAACAGAATGGAAAATCATCGTAAGAAGTCCAAACAAAAAGTATATGTACTGACAACGGGCATAACCGCTGTCTGGGAGGTGATGCAGAAGAATACGGAGGAAAGGAGGTATGTGCATCATGAGAAAAACAACAGAGTATAAGGCTGAAAACCGTCTGACGGTAGATATTGAAGGATTAATGGCAATGTTATCCTGCGGAGAAGTAACTGCAAAGAAAATTGCAGATTATGCAGAAGCAAGAGTGATTATTGGAAGACGTGTTCTTTATAACGTGGATAAGATAAAAAAATATATTGATGCAATGGCAGTGTAATGAAAGATGAGAGGATAAAATACAACAACTTTCCTTCGGAATGAAAAGTGAAAAATATTCCTATAAAAAAGGCAAATAAAAATTAGCATTTTGCAGGAATTTACCCTTGGAAATCATAAAATATTATGTTAATCTGTGAGCAGATATCAGGCAGTAAATAACTGATACCGACAGGACAAAAATCATTCCGAATAACGAAAAATGAAGTGAAAGGAATGATTGATATGGCAAGAAAAGATAATAAAGGCAGAAATTTAAAAACAGGTGAATACCAGCGCCCGGATGGACGTTATGAGTATCGTTACAAGGATGAAATTACCGGAAAGCGTAATTCGGTTTATGCAGCTGATCTGGTGAGTCTGCGAGAAATGGAAAAGAAGATCAATAAGGATATGGATGATCTGCTTATTACAGACGCATCAGTCAAGAAGCTGACTGTAAATACGTTGTTTGAGCGATACATGGCAACAAAGAATATCAAGGAAAGAACGAAAAAGAATTATATCCGTATGTGGGACTACCGGATACGAAATACTTTGGGAAATATTCGTGTTTTGGATTTTAAGACATCTCATGTAAGGACATTCTTTTCAGCATTGTCAGATGAAGGACTGGCACACAGTACGATCAAAGGTCTTTATGGTTTATTGAATCCCAGTTTTGAACTGGCAGTGGAAGACGGGATTATCCGTAAGAATCCGGTAACTGGAACACTTGGAGATTATGGGGCTCCGGCAAAGGAGAAAGAAGCACTGACACTGGAACAGCAGGAAAAACTTCTGAAGTTTGTTGAACAGAGTAATGTGTATAAGCCTCATCTTCCGATGATGCAGGTTATGTTTGGGGCTTGCCTGAGAGTAAGTGAAACCATCGGCTTAACCTGGTCAGATGTGGATATGAAGAACCGGGAGATTCATGTAGGTGGACAGCTTGTGTATTATGAAGGTGATGAAGGATATTGTTTCCATGATTCAGAAACCAAAACGGATGCAGGAATCAGAGACATTCCTATGACACAGATGGTATATGATGCGTTCCGTAAGCAGAGAGAACTGAATCTGATGCTTGGTTTGCAGAGTAATGTTGAGATCGGTGGACGTAGTGGATTCATCTTCAATACAAAACATGGGCGTCCGATCATGCCGGCGGGAGTGAACAGCTTTCTGAAAAATATTGTCAATGCCTATAATAAGAAAGAAAGCAAACTGGCAGAAGAAGAGAAGCGAGAGCCGGAGCTGATGCCGCCTATTTCATCGCATACCCTTCGTCATACGGGATGTACCAGACTGGGTGAGAATAACGTCAATCCCAAAGTTATGCAGTATGTGATGGGCCATTCAGATGCACAGATTACAATGAATGTCTATAATCATATTGCAGAAAAGTCTCATGTGGAGAACGAGATGTCCAAAATGAACCTGCCAGAAACCGTACCTGCTGTGGTATAAACCATAAGTCGTTGTCGTAAAATGTGGTAAGAAAATCAGACGAATATATTTTTCCAAGAATTTGTCGTAAAAATGTGGTCAAATCAAGAAAATCGAGTGCGAAAGCAAGTGAAAAATCCCTGTGAAGCCCGTAAAATCAAGGCTTCACAAAATCTTCACAAAATAATTAGCACTCACCTCTTGACAGTGCTAACAACATGTGTTATATTACATGCAGAACAAAGAAAACAACATATTTCTCCTTCGGGAGAGATATTTCTCATATAAGAGGAGGGTTAGCCTATGAATATCAGTAAATTTACACAGAAATCCGTACAGGCTGTCCAGGATCTGGAGAAGGTTGCTTATCAGTTTGGCAACCAGGAAATTGAAGAGGAGCATCTTTTATATGCTCTGCTGGAACAGGAAGACAGCCTGATTCTTAAACTGATCGAGAAGATGGAGATAGATAAGGATTATTTCAGAAATTCTCTGAATCAGGCACTGGATGCTAAGGTTAAGGTATCCGGCGGTGAGCTCCGTTTCGGACAGTATCTGAACAAGGCTCTGGTCAGTGCAGAGGATGAAGCCAAGACAATGGGAGATGAATATGTCTCTGTAGAGCATTTATTCCTTGCCTTGTTGAGATATCCAAGTCCGAGCATGAAGAAGCTGTTTCAGGAATTTGGCATCACTAAGGAACGTTTCCTGCAGGCACTTTCTACAGTACGAGGCAATCAGCGAGTAGTCAGTGATAATCCGGAAGCTACTTATGATACGTTGAATAAATATGGTGAGGATTTAGTTGAAAAGGCACGTAACCAGAAGCTGGATCCTGTGATCGGACGTGATGAAGAAATCCGTAATATCATCAGAATCCTTTCTCGTAAGACCAAGAACAATCCGGTGCTCATCGGTGAGCCTGGTGTAGGTAAGACTGCAGCAATCGAGGGTCTTGCACAGCGAATCGTGGCAGAGGATGTGCCGGAAGGTCTGAAGGATAAGAAGATTTTTGCACTGGACATGGGTGCTCTGGTGGCAGGTGCCAAATACAGAGGTGAGTTTGAGGAACGTCTGAAAGCAGTCCTTGAAGAAGTAAAGAAGAGTGAAGGAAACATTATTCTTTTCATTGATGAGTTACATCTGATCGTTGGTGCAGGTAAGACAGACGGAGCCATGGATGCCAGCAATATGCTGAAACCTATGCTTGCCAGAGGTGAGCTTCACTGTATCGGTGCCACAACTCTGGATGAGTATCGTCAGTATATTGAGAAAGATGCCGCTCTGGAACGTCGTTTCCAGCCTGTTATGGTAGATGAACCTACAGTGGAGGATACTATTTCCATCCTTCGTGGTCTGAAGGAGAGATATGAGGTCTTCCATGGTGTTAAGATCACAGACAGTGCACTGGTTGCAGCAGCTACACTTTCACATAGATATATCACAGACCGTTTTCTTCCTGATAAGGCCATTGACCTGGTGGATGAGGCCTGTGCCCTGATTAAGACAGAGCTGGATTCTATGCCTTCAGAGCTGGATGAACAGCGCCGTAAGATCATGCAGCTGGAGATTGAGGAATCTGCACTGAAGAAAGAGACAGATAACCTGAGTAAGGAACGTCTGGAAACACTTCAGAAGGAGCTGGCAGAGCTTCGTGATACCTTTAATACACAGAAAGCACAGTGGGATAATGAGAAGCATTCTGTAGAGAAATTACAGAAGCTTCGTGAGCAGATCGAGGATGTGAATAAGCAGATCCAGAAAGCAAAACAGAATTATGATCTGGAGAAGGCTGCACAGTTACAGTACGGCGAACTTCCGAAATTACAGCAGCAGCTGGAAATCGAAGAAAAGAGTGTCAAAGAAAGTGACAGAAGTCTGGTTCATGAGGCAGTCACTGATGATGAGATCGCAAGGATTATTTCCAGATGGACCGGTATTCCTGTAACAAGACTGACAGAAGGCGAGAGAGCCAAACTCCTCACTCTGGAAGATCAGCTTCACAAGAGAGTTGTAGGTCAGGATGAAGGTGTGAAGAGGGTTACAGATGCAATCCTTCGTTCCAAAGCCGGCATCAAGGATCCGACCAAACCTATCGGTTCCTTCCTGTTCCTTGGTCCTACAGGTGTAGGTAAGACAGAGCTTGCCAAAACTCTGGCAGAGAATCTGTTTGATGATGAACAGAATATGGTCAGAATTGATATGAGTGAGTACATGGAGAAGTATTCTGTATCCAGACTGATCGGAGCGCCTCCGGGATATGTAGGATATGAGGAGGGTGGCCAGCTTACTGAGGCAGTCCGCCGTAAACCATACAGTGTTGTACTTTTCGATGAGATTGAGAAAGCACATCCGGATGTGTTTAACGTACTGTTACAGGTACTGGATGATGGCCGTATCACAGATTCTCAGGGACGTACTGTTGACTTTAAGAATACAATTCTTATCATGACTTCCAACATCGGTTCTCCATATCTGCTGGATGGTATTGATGAGAATGGAGAGATCAAACCTGAGGCTCAGAGCCAGGTTATGGATGACCTGAGAGGTCATTTCCGTCCGGAATTCCTGAACCGTCTGGATGAAATAATTATGTTCAAGCCCTTGACAAAATCCAATATTGGTAAGATAGTAGACTTGATGGTCGGCGAGCTTGACAAACGTCTTGCAGACCAGGAGCTTTCCCTGGAACTGACAGATGCAGCCAAGAATCAGGTTATCGAGAATGGCTATGACCCGGTATATGGTGCACGTCCGCTGAAACGTTATCTGCAGAAATATGTAGAGACTCTTGCGGCGAGAAAGATTTTGTCCGGAGATGTTCACGCAGGTGATACTCTGGTGCTGGATGTTCAGAATGGGGAATTCATTGTTACGGTAAAGGACGGAAACTAAATGATACCCAAAGATCCAATGATTCTGCTGAGTTATGTGAATACTCAGCTCAGGGATTACTATGATTCCCTGGAAGCACTCTGCACATGCAGAGGATTGAAGAAAGACGAACTGGTGGCGAAGATGCATTCCATCGACTATGAGTATGATGAAGCAACCAATCAGTTCATATAAGAAATATGCGAAATGCTCTCTGACAGCGGGAATTGCTGTCGGGGAGCATTTTTCGTATTGCATATAAGAAAGATCCCTGCTTTAATTGCAAAAAAGTGATAAACTGCGGAGCAGTTATTGGGTCATGTGTTTCAAAATCAGTACAATTTTAAAAAATAGATAAGGCAGTACAAAAAAATGTCAGTAATAAAGATTAAATCGTTAAAATATAAACGAAAATAATCAGGAAATATGTAAAAAATGTATAAAAAAACAGGAAATAAAGTATAAATATTCACTATCCACACAATTGATTTTTGTATGCTGTATGATATAATTGCATCTGTAAAAAACAAGCGCATATTAAATAGGAAGAAACACGTATATGAAAAAAATCTCCTGAATGATAATCGCGCTGTACGAAAATACAATATGGAGGTGGCAGTTTTGAAAAAGTTGGTGACCGTACTGGGTGCTTTTTTTGCAGTTCTTCTGGCTTGTCCGTTGAGTGTATTTGCGGCAGAAGGCAGTAAAGCACCATCTACAGTACCTGTATGGCTTTGCATTCCCTTTGCAGGGCTTTTGTTATGTATTGCAGTGATGCCTCTGGTAAAAGCGGAGTGGTGGGAGTCTCATCAGCCACTGGTTGTTGCCTTATGGATCATTCTGATGGTGGTTCCATTTGCTTTCGTTTATGGAGCCGGAAAGACTGCAGAGACAGTTCTGGACTGTATTGTGAATGATTATCTTACATTTATCATTCTGTTATTCGGTCTGTTCTGCGTATCAGGTAATATTACCATGGAGGGTGATTTCGCAGGTTCCCCCCGTGTTAATGTAGGTCTGCTTGCACTGGGAACTCTTCTGGCAAGCTGTATCGGTACCACCGGTGCCAGTATGCTGATGGTACGTCCGGTAATTAAAATGAATTCATGGAGAAAGAGAAAAGGACATATTATGATCTTCTTTATCTTCATGATTTCCAATATGGGTGGATGTCTTACCCCGATTGGAGATCCGCCGCTGTTAATGGGATTTATGCGAGGTGTTCCATTCTTCTGGAGCCTGCATCTGTTCCCTGTACTGATCTTTAATATGGTCATTCTGCTGTTTGTATTTTATCAGATTGATAAACGTTCCTACAGAAAAGATATTGCAAATGGCCGTAAACCGGATATCCGTAAACCGGGTACTCAGTTTCGTCTGGATGGACTGCACAATATCATTTTCCTTGTGATGATCGTTGGCGCGGTAATTTTAAGCGGTGTACTTCCGGGAATGTCCGCATTCCAGGATGCTGCAGGCAATGTAAGAGGCATTCATCTCTTTGGAGAAGTAACCCTGACATTCCCGGCTCTGATCGAAATCGTGATCATTCTGCTTGCTGCTTTTCTTTCCTTTAAGACAACAGATAAGCAGATCCGTATCAGGAACCATTTTACCTGGGGTGCGATCCAAGAGGTTGCGGTTTTATTCATCGGTATTTTTATCACCATGCAGCCTGCATTGATGCTTCTGAAAGCTGTAGGACCGAATCTGGGAGTTACTGAACCGGCAGAGATGTTCTGGGCAACAGGTGCACTTTCCAGTTTCCTGGATAACACACCTACTTATCTGGTATTCCTTACAACAGCCGGAACGCTGGCATTTACAAATGGAATCACAACCACACTGGGAACAGTACCTACCAAGATTCTGTCTGCCATTTCCTGTGGTGCGGTATTCATGGGTGCCAACACTTATATCGGAAATGCCCCGAACTTTATGGTAAAGGCAATCTCTGATGAGAACGGTGTGAAGATGCCGTCATTCTTCGGATATATGCTCTGGTCTGTGGCATTTCTGATTCCGGTGTTTGTTATTGATATGTTTGTATTCTTTTTATAAGGAGGGAGGATCATTATGCAGGATAATCAGGAAAAATGTAAAGAACTTGCAATACGCATTTATAACCTGGACGAAGAAGTTTATAAATGTGTGGGTTCCTCTCTGGGACGTACATTTACAGGACAAAAAGAAACAACTCTCCGTCATCTGGCAGCACTGATGTATACCAAGCCGGACGGACATCTGCTCAGAAGTGAACTGGCGCTGATCAGTAACATGGCCCGTACCATCAGGGATAAGAGCGAGAGAAGACGTCTTATGATAGAGTATGACAGTATTCTGAAAGAGATTGAAAGTCTTCCGGATACATTTGGACAGACAGATATTGTAGATAAAGAACGTATCAGTCTGAATAATCTGATCGCAAGACGCCAGAATGAGATTTCCGAAAATGATCATCTGATCATCTGTATCAGCCGTACACAGGGAAGTGGCGGTAATGATATCGGATTTGAACTGGCGGATCAGCTTCAGATCAACTATTATGATGCAGAAATTTTTGATCAGGTTATGAAGCGTCTGCAGGCAGACAAAAATGCAGTCAGTGATACTGGTAATTTTGAAGGGTTTGATAAATACAGAAAGAAAAAACACACAGATCTGAAAACCTGGTTCAGGGAATTCAATCGTTATCATGGACTTCCGAAGCAGGACGCAGTATTTTTCAATATGAGTGATCTGATCTGTGAACTGGCAAAGAGTGAAGACTGCGTGATCATGGGACGTTGCGCAGATGCGATTCTTAAGAATAATCATATTCCTCATATCAGTCTGTTTATCAGTGCTCCGTTCCAGGTTCGTGTGCAGCACGTTATGGATATCCGTAATATGAATCTGAAACAGGCAGTACGTTTTCTGAAGCAGATGGATAAGCAGCATAAGAAATATTATGAATTTTATACCGGTGAGAAATGGGGAAAACCGGAGAATTATGATTTGTGTATCAACAGTGCCAACTATGGACTGAAGGATACAATTGAGCTGATCCGGAGAATGCTGGATCAGAAGGTTCACTAAAATTAAAAATGATGGTTGGATAAAAAATAAGCTCTGTGGATAGAAGTTTTGATCCACGGAGCTTATTTTTCTTTTTTATTTCCAGTTGAATGTGAACATTCCATAAATATAGATAAAGGCAATTATAATCGGAAGTACAAATCGGAAGAGCGGTTTCATCCAGCTCTGTACCTTTAAACCCTTACCGGTATTGCTCTCTTTGATAAAGTTATCCCATCCCCAGCCGAACTTATTACAGCAGAAGAGTGCAAGGATGAGAGAGCCAAGGGGTAAAATATTGTTGGAAACAATAAAATCCCAGAAATCAAGCCAGGTAGTTCCTTCGGCAAATGGCTGGAAGTGGAAAACGCTGAAACCAAGGGCTGTGGTAAGTGCCAGAAGAAAAACACCTGTGCCGCAGACCACGCTGCCTTTTGGACGAGACCAGCCGGTAAGCTCACGTATCATTGCCAGGATGTTTTCGCACACTCCCAGAACTGTTGACATGGCTGCAAATACCATGAACAGGAAGAATAAGGAACCCCAGATGCGACCTCCGGACATGTTGTTAAAAACTGCTGCCATTGTATCAAACAGAAGGCTCGGACCTGCATTTACTTCCAGATTAAAGGTAAAGCATGCAGGGAAAATAATAACTCCTGCCAGAAAAGCAACCAGTGTGTCCAGTGTGATCACATGAATAGCTTCCCCCATTAGAGAATGCTCTTTGCCAATATAGCTGCCAAAGATAGCCATGCCACCCATACCTGTAGATAAAGTAAAGAATGCCTGGTTCATTGCCCCTACGATCACCGAACCATCAATCTTTGAGAAATCCGGTTTCAGATAAAAGGTCATTCCCTCACCAGAGCCTTTCAGAAAAAGACTGTGTACAGCGAGAGCAAGCATCAGTACCAGCAGTGCAGACATCATATATTTTGTCACACGCTCCAGTCCTCCCTGAAGATTGAAGGAAAGGATGAAAAATGCAATGACTACAGTGACCAGTAAGAAGAATACATTCACAGAGGGAGAGGAGATCATGGCTGAAAATCCCAGTGAACCATTTTTACCTCTGAGAAACTGTACAAAATAATAAATGATCCAGCCGCAGACAACAGTATAAAATGCCATCAGGGCAATGTTGCCAAGCAGACAGAACCAACCGAAAATCCCCCATTTCTGTCCTGGCTTTTCCAGCTTACGGTACATGAAAAGGGGACTTGTCTGAGCCGCTCTTCCGATGGAAAATTCCAACACAAGAGCCGGGATTCCCAGGATGACCAGACACAGAAGATAGATCAGCATAAAGCTGCCACCGCCATTTTGCCCGCACATCCACGGGAATTTCCACACATTTCCGCAGCCAATGGCGCAGCCG
>OGOF01002258.1_pt1 | contig 10375 bp, 6 predicted proteins | sample 1552621 | NCBI WGS metagenome assembly OGOF01 (sample SAMEA2580156, study PRJEB22360) | human gut metagenome | biome: human gut; feature: human-associated habitat; material: faeces | place: Denmark | collected 2008/2010
CCCCGCGCGGCCCCTATCGTCCCACCGGCATCAACCGCAACAGCCAGCTCGCCGTGCTGCAGCTGCGCCCCTATGCGCAGCCGGCCTATCGCGCCGTGCAGTGGATGGCCTTTGGTTCCAACTCGTTTAACGCGCTGGTTCCGCTGTACGCCAACGTCGAGACCATGCCCGAGTACTATGCCGACACGCAGGCTCGCGTGACGTCCGAAAACTTCTACTGGGCCAACCGCTTGATCGGCGCGCTGGCTGACGTCCGCTTCCATGAGTGCGGTCGCGCGGTCGAGGATTATCAGGAGAAGGTCGGTGGCATGGGCCACAAGCAGATCCATGACGTCGATGCTGCCGTAGCCGCTCTGCCCGAGGCCGAGGTGCCTGCCGAACTTGCACGCGCCAACGAGGCCTTTGCCGAGCGTGTTCGCGTAGAGACCGATGCCCTGCTGGGCAAGGCGCTCTACACCACGAGCTGCGCCATGAAGAACTCTTTCGCGATGAACGACAACGTGAGATAGGGATTTCCCGTCGATCGAATAGCGCTAAAACGCTTTGTCGCTTTCACTCGATCTTGGGTACAAGAACGCCAATGCAGTTGTTTGTGATTGGAGACAACCATGGTTATGAAACTCGATCAGCTTGTTAACGGCGCCATCAACGTTGGCTTTGGCGCTGCCGCCGTTGCTGTCGAAGGCGGCAAGAAGGTCCTCGACGACCTTAACACCAAAGGCGAGCAGGTCCGCAAGGACACCGCCACCCCCGATATCGCCCGCAGTGTGTCCGATATGTTCGAGCAGGCCGGCGGTACCATCTCCGATCTGACCGAGCGCTTGGGTACGCAGGGCGAGACCGCGGCCCAGCGCGTGCTCGACGAGCTTATCCTTGCCCGTGTCCGCGTCATGACCGCCCCCGAGCGCACGGCCTTCTTGGCCCATGTGCGCGACATCGTCGATTCGGTCGAGGACAACGTGACCTCGGTGCCCGTTGAGTCCGTTGAGCCCGACGATGCGAAGGATACCGAAGAGGCCGAGTAGCAGCGCAGATGGCAGATTCCACCACCGATTACAACAATCTAGATCCTCTGGGTGACGAGGCGGCGGTTGTCGATGAGGTCGACGCCGCCGTCTCGGGCGCTCGCAAGAAGCCGCGCGCTGTCGATATGGTGCCCGAGGAGCCCGACGCGATGGCGCCGGACGAGGAATACCAGCTCACGCCGGCGGGTCGTCGCGAACGCATCGGGCAGATTGTTCGCCTGGTCAAAAAGTACCGCGTGTGGGATAACCTCACGCCGGTTCGTTTGCGCCGCCTGCTCGAGGAACTCGGCCCCATGTTCGTCAAGATGGGGCAGATTCTGGCCAACCGGTCCGAGATTCTGCCGCAACGCTTTTGCGACGAGCTGCGTCGTCTGCGCTCCGACGTGGAGCCTGTGCCGTACGAGGTCGTACTCAGTTGTCTGGAAGAAGAATACGGCCTGCGCCTGGGGGAGATGTTCGATGCGATCGACCCCAACCCGCTTGGTAGCGCATCGCTCGCGCAGGTGCACCGCGCTCGTCTGGTGACGGGCGAGGACGTGGCCGTCAAGGTGCAGCGCCCCGGTGCGCAGCAGGTTATGGCACAGGACATCGATATCATCCGCTCGGTGGTGCGTATCGTTTCCAAGTTCGTCAACACCGATCAATTCGTTGACCTGCACGGCGTGGTCGAGGAGCTGTGGACCTCGTTTCGCGAGGAGACCAACTTTTTGGCCGAGGCCAAAAACCTCAACGACTTCTACGAGTTCCATAAGAGCGTTCATGGCGTGACGTGCCCTAAATCCTATCTGGACCTGTGCACCGAGCACGTGGTGGTCATGGATTACGTCGACGGCATTTCGATCGCCGATCCTGAACGCTTGGTGGCCGAGGGCTATGACTTGGAAAAGATCGGTGCCGCGATCGTCGAGGACTACTCGACGCAGGTGCTCGACGACGGCTTTTTCCATGCCGACCCGCATGCGGGAAACATCATTCTCAAGGACGGTATCGTTTACTTTATCGACTTGGGCATGGTCGGACGCATGTCGAGTCACGATCGCGGTATCGTAAAGGACATGATTTTCGCCGTGGCCGAGGGTGACGTTCCCAAGCTCAAGGATTCGCTCATGCGCTTCGCCGTGACGCGTGGCGATTCGGCCGAGCTCGATCATTCAGCGTTTTTGTCCGACCTTGACTTTATCGTGGCTGACTTTGCGGGCCTTGACCTGAAGGATTTGGATATCGGCGAGTTTTTGACCTCGCTGTTAAACCTCGCGCGTAAGAATGACGTTGAGCTGCCGAGCGTGGTGACGATGTTCGCGCGCGGCATGGTGACGCTCGAGGGTTTGCTGACCGAGTACATGCCCAACGTCAACATGATCCAGATCATCCAAACCCACATTAAAAACGAGAAAAGCACCTATGCGCGCGTGCGCGACATGGGGCGCGATCTTGCCGCGAGCAGCTATCGCGCGGCGAAGGGCTCACTCGAGGCGGCTGAGTACCTGGGGTTGGCTTCGCGCATGCTTACGCGCGGCCAGCTTAAGGTGAACACGCAGATCATGAGCAGCGATAAGGCGCTGCGACAGCTGGGCGGAATCATCGACCGCATGTCGATGGCGATTGTGATCGCCGGTCTGTTTATCGGTTCGTCGGTGGTGTACTATGCACGCATCGAGCCGGTTGTGTTTGGTATCCCAGTCATTGGCTTTATGGGCTACGTGAGCGCGCTGGTGCTGGCGCTTATGCTGGGTCGCAATATCTGGCTCAACAGCCACGGCGGCAAGCACTAGAGGCTGCGACCGTCACCGCATTCTCCTATCGCAAACAATAGCTTTTACCTTGGGCTTCGCCTGCGTGCGAGGCCCTTTTGCGTGATAGCATATTGACGGTTTTAATCGATGGCCTAGATGGTGGTGCGGAGACGCACGAATGCGCGGTTTTCCTGCGCGTTTGGGAGAATCGGGGTGCAAGTCCCCGGCTGTACCAGTAACCGTAATTCCTCTTGGCTCGGGATGTTCGCGTCGCAGATCGGACGGCGCGCCCGAGTCGTTAAGGTTAAGTCGGATCGCCTCCCATCTTGCATGCGGCTGCGGCGTATGCCGCCGGTGTGCATAGGGCTCTGGAGGGAAGGGGGACCCCGATGGGGGAACTCGAGCGCAACATGCGCGATGACGTGGGGCAGCTTCAAGGCAACGCTCCAAGTACAGACAGTAGGAGACAAATGGATATGTTTGAGGACGAGTGCCAGCGTGCCTCGCTTCGTCGCCGTGGCGTAATCGCGCGCGGCGTGGCAAAGCGCTGCCTGGTGGCATTCCTGGCCTTCGCGATGGCCTTCAGCACCACGCCGGCTCAGCTGTGGGCCGAGGGTGCCGAGGGCATTACCGACGCTGTGGCTCAGGCTGCGACGCCGAGTGAGGGAACGGGGGCCGCGGACGGTGCTGCCGACCAGGGCAAGGCCGAGGTTTCGGATTCCGAGGGCGCGCCTGCAGCTGGTGCCGCCACAACAGAGGCAGCAACTGGCGACGAAGGCTCGACGACGGGGGAGAGCCCTGCCACGAGCGAGCAGTCTTCGACGGCATCCGCTGGCCAAGCGGGACCTGCCGCCGCGGCTGCCGTTCAGACAGAGAACCCGACAGAAACCGGCGATGTCGCCAAGAAGCAGGTCGAGGTCTCGTTCTCGATTATCGGCACCGATGCTGACGGCAAGGCTCAGACCTGGGTGGCACCTACGCAGCTCAAGCTCGACGAGGGCGCGACGGCTGCGGATGCCTTCATTAAGCTGCAGGAGAAGACGGGCTTCAAGGCGAAGTACGAACCGAACACGGCATACGGTTTCTACCTCGAAAGCATCACATCCCCGAGCGATGGTCGCACGCTTGCCTACGATCCGACGACTTATGCCTTCTGGCAGCTGTTCGTCGACGGCGCGTCTTCCTCGGTTGGCGCGAGCAGCGTCAAGCTCACCCAGGGGCAGAAGATTGAGTTTGCCTATACGGCTGGTAGCTCGTCCCCTGTCGTTAAGGACCAGGTTGCCGCAAATGTGACCGTCATTGGTCGCGATGCCCAGGGCAAGACTCAGACTTGGGTCGATAATGCGCAGTATGTGGTGACGTCCGGTTCGAGCGCGCTTGATCTTACGAAGGTCGCACTCGAGGCGAACGACATTGACGCCGTTGCTGCGGGCCCCTTCATTCTGAGCCTTAAGTACAACGGTGTTGAGCTGGGTACGCCCCAAGATTATTCGACCTATTGGCAGCTGTTCATCAACGGCAAGTCGAGTGACTATACGGCGGACAATGTCACCATCCATGCCGGCGATACCGTCACGTGGTTCTACGGTGGCTGGGGCGACCAGTTGCCGTCCGATTCTGTCCATGCTTCTGTTCAGGTTCTCGGTAAGGACAAGGACGGCAAGCAGCAGGTTTGGGCTTCGACGGGTCAGACGAGTCTCAAGGCAGGCTCTACTGCCAAGGATCTCCTTGAGCAGACCGGCCTTACTCTCGATGCTGGCGAATCGTCTTGGGGCTGGTTCCTCAACGGCATTACTTCGCCGTTTGATGGTAAGTCCTATGGCTGGGATGCTGCGACCAAGAGCTATTGGCGCTTCTACGTAAATGGCAAGTTCGCCGACGTTGGCGCCGGTGCCTACAAGCTCCAGGAGGGTGACGCCGTCACCTTTATGTATGGTGCTGACGCCGATGCCCTCCCCGGTCAGGTGCTTGGATCCGCCGATGTTATCGGTCCCGATGTCAACGGGAACAATACGCGTTGGGGCACGGCAAGCAATGTTTCTCTGCCCGAAGGCTCCACGGCCCAGAACCTTATTGAGGCAGTTCTGAAGGCCAAGGGCGTTGCGTACAACGGCTCCCAGAGTGGTGCATACTGGTTCCTCAATTCCGTTACTTCGCCGTTCGATCACAAGCCGTATGTCTGGGATGCTGCGACCAATAAATATTGGCACCTGTATATCAATGGAGAGCCCTCCTTACTCTGCGCCAATCAGATTACGCTCAAGAGCGGCGATAAGGTTACGCTTGCCTATACCACCGACGATTCGGCCATGCCCGATCCCGACAAGATTGTCGTGGACCCGAGCGCGACGACTCCTGATTGGGATGCCGAGTGGGCCGGCTACGGCAACAGTGGCAACGGTTCGACCGTAACGGATGCCAAGACGCCTGCGCAGGCCGCCGGTCTTAAGTGGGCCTTTGATTGGAAGGCCGAGTCTGGCCAGCAGTATGCCAACTGCAGCGAGCCTGTCATCGCTAACGGCTTTGTGTACATCGCGACCGAGAACGAGCTCATAAAGATCGATTCGTCCACGGGCAAAAAGGTTGCCTCTGCACCGCTTGCCTCTAAGTTGAGCTATACCTCTCGTCCGATCTATACCAATGGCCTTATCATCGTTCCGCTCAACGGCGGTGCGGTCCAGGCGATTACCGCAGACAAGCTGATCTGCAAGTGGCTGACGCCTGGTTTAACGGACTTGACGCAGAGCTCCTGCACCGTCGTTTCGGACGGCGAGTACGTCTATGTAGGCTCGGTCGATATTTCGTATGACGAGAATTACAACGCGACCTACGGCAACGGCTCCTTTGCCCGCATTAAGATTGCCACGGGCGAAGTTTCTTGGCAGAACATCGACCCTGCCGAGGGCTATTACTGGACTGGTGCGGCTTTGACGGATAAGTATGCCATCGTTCCTACGAGCGCGGGTACGCTTAAGTGCATTGATAAGATGACGGGCGATGTCGTCTCGACCATGAAGCTCGGCGCTGTCGCAAATGCCGATTGCATTGCCGATCCGTCCAATGGTTCGACCTTCTATCAGATGACGCACGACGGAAAGCTCCATGTGATTTCGCTTTCGGCGAAGGGTGTGCTGAGTGCACAGAAGACGGTTGATCTGGGCCTTACGAATAATCTGAGCGCCCCTGCGGTGTTTGGTGACAATCTGATTGTCGGCGGACAGACGGCTACGGGCTCTGCTCTGGTTCTCTATAACCTGAAGACGGGTAAGACCACGATGGTCGCTGCTGCCGACGGCAAGGCGCTGCCGGCTGGCCTCAACGGTATTGCTGCTACTCCGCTGGTGAGTGTTCAGGGCGGCAAGACCTATGTGTACTTCACCGTTAACAGCGCGGATAGCAAGGATTACGTCAACTACTCTGCTGGTGGTGGCGTGTATCGCTATACGCTCGGCGATGCAGAGGCGACGCAGATTTATGATGCGGCTGGCCATTACCAGTACTGTGACTCTCCGGTCATTGCCGATGCATCTGGCAACCTGTACTACATCAATGACTCGGGCACGCTGTTCAAGCTCGGGGCCGTTGAGTCTTGGACGGTTGCCTTTAATTCCAACGGCGGGTCTGCTTGCGACACTAAGTTTGTTGCTACGGCCGACGGCAAGCTGGTCAAGCCGGCCGATCCGACGCGCGATGGCTACACTTTCGGCGGGTGGTTCACCGATGAGGCTTGCACGCGGGCGTATGACTTCAGTACGCCGGTGACGGCCGATCTGACGCTGTATGCCAAGTGGACCAAGAATGCTGTTAACCCTGGCGGCAATGGCGGTTCTGGCTCCAATGGCGGCAATGGTGGCGCTGGCAACGGTTCCGGTGCTGGCGCTGGCACGGGCACGGGTTCCGGCTCCGGCACGAAGGGCCAGCAGACTGGCGGCGCTGTCGCTCCGGGTCATAAGCCGATGACCAAGACGACGGTGTCGACCAAGACCGAGACCAAGGACAACAAGTCCAACAAGAAGGACTCCGATAAGTCCGATAAGAAGGACGAGAAGAAGTCTGACAAGAAGTCTGACAAGAAGGACAGCAAGTCCGACAAGAAGTCCGATTCCAAGTCTGATACGGGTGCTGCTTCCACGACCACTGCTAAGAAGCCCTCTAGTGCTTCCGAGCAGGAGACTGGCGCCAACCCGCTCGCCATTGTTGGCGTTGCCGCCGGCGTCATCGGTCTCGCCATCGTCGGCGTGTTCGTGTTCACCAAACGTCGGTAGGTGAGGGCTGTGTCCAATAAATCCAAGGACGCTGACCCCAAGCAACCGGATTCCTCGTTCATTCAGCTCGATGATCCAAAGCAAAAGGGCGCCGCTTCGGCGCCCGTCCCACGGCACAAAGCGCTCCTTGGCGTTCTGACTGCCGCGTGCACCATTCTGATCGTCGTCTCGCTGGGCTTTGTCCATCCCTCCGAGAGCGGCGCCTGGTCCGTTGATTGGATTTTTCAGTCCGTGACGGGGGAGAGCGTCGTTTCCAAGGATGACAATGGGTCTGGCTCGTCTACCGCCTCGGGCGAGGCCAGTTCCAAGGATTCCAAATCTTCGGATGCTGCAAAAGATGAGTCCAAGGGCTCGAACGACGCCAAGGACGATTCCGGGTCTTCGCACAAGGAATCGGACAAAAGCTCGGATAGCAAGAAGTCCGATGGTCAGGACAGCAAGAGGTCTGGCGATAAATCCGCTGCCCAAAATACGGGAGCCGGTGATACTTCCAATGTGTCTGGCGGTGCTTCTTCGGGCGGCGGTCAGTCGTCTGATGGAGCCTCATCCTCTAATGGCGGAAGCGCTTCCTCGGGCGGTCAGGGCGGCTCGCAGGAGTCCAACTACGTAACGGTGACGGTTTCGGTCACATCGAGTGCTGTGGGCAATCCTGTGTCCTCTGGTGGCACCTTTACCTTTAACGAAGGCGCTACCGTTTACGATGCCCTGTGCGCGCTGGGCCTTTCTGTCAACGCACACGGCTCGTCGTACGGCACGTATGTTTCCGCGATTGGTGGTTTGGCCGAGAAACAGTACGGCGGCACGAGCGGGTGGATGTACTCCGTCAACGGCACAACGCCCATGACGGCCTGTAGTAACTACGTTCTCTCAAACGGCGACAACGTAGTCTGGTATTACGTTACAGGCTAGAAGCCTCGACATAGCGCGCCAGACGGGCGGTTCGGACAAACATCCGGGCCGCCCGTTTTTCGTGCGAATGGGACTGGGTCGCCGGGTCTCTCGGCAAACAAAAAACCGGTTGGAACGGGAATTCCAACCGGTTATACATTCAAGCAAATAGTGAATCGACTACGACCGTGCGCCCTCGAGGAAGAAGCGGCGGCTGAAGTAGTTGTACCAGGTGACCAAGAACGTGGCGATGGCCTTCATGGCCTGGTAGCCGATGCTCAAAAACGTGACGCCCACAAACATGTACAGGTCGTTGAGGCCCAGGCCGATCACCGACAGGATGGTGAAGATCGTGAACTCGCGCTTGCGGCTCATGCCTTCGCGGTGGTCGAACACATACTTCATGCTGAGCCAGTAGTTGACCACGACGGACGTGATAAACGAAACCGTGGTGCTCATCAAAAAGTCGAGGTGAAACAGCTCGACGAGCGCAATGAGCATGCCCCAGTCGATGCCAAAGGAGATAAGACCCACGACAGCAAACTTGAGGAACTGCTTGGTATGAGGTTGTGCCAGCGCCTTGCGCACGTAATCACATCCAATGCGTTGATGAATCGAGCAGAGGATACTTTAGAGCTTTTACAAGGGAAACGTAAGGTCTTTGCCAAGAACTATATGAACTCGCCAAATTTTCAAGAGCTAATCCGCAAACGTTGAAAATTTGCCCGTAAACGAGCGACACCCACGGACGATACTGCGCTGAGTGCGCGTCGTCCGTGGGCGCCGTAATGCTGCAGGGGTTTCGAGCTATTTTGTCTCGTCGCCCTCCAGGAAGATCTTTCGGGTCACAAAGTTGTAGACCATGACAAGCGCGGTGGCGCAGATCTTGGCGATATTGGCCTCGAGTCCCAGGCCGGCGTTGAACGCCAGCACGATGCCGTCGTTGAGCACCAAACCGATCACGGACAGCACGACGAAGATGATGAACTCGCGGCGGCGGCTCATGCCTTCCTTGTGCGCAAACACGTACTTCATGCTTGCGAGGTAGTTAAAGATGAGTGAGATGATAAAGCCGCTGGTGTTGGCGATTAGGATGTTGAGGCCCAGACCGTAGTGGAGTAGATTCATAATGCCAAAGTCGATAACCGTGGCAATGACACCGACGACGCCAAATTTCATGATCTGCGCAAGGAGCTTTTGCATGGTACCTGCCTTAGGGTGGCGCGGGGACGCCGTGGGGATGACAAACTCAGCAAGTTTAGCCAATCCCCGCGGGTGGGGCTAGACGCGCTCTTCGATAGCACCGTTTCTATATGCATCGAGCAGCTGGCGCAGATCCTGGATCTGGCTGCGAATCTTGGCGCCAGTATCGGTGTCGCTCACCATGCGGCGACGGTCTGCTTGGTCAAAACGGTTGGTCTCGCTTTCGATGTCCACGTTGCGCGTGAGTGCCTCGGCAACCGTCGTAAAGGCCCGGTGCGACTTGAGGCGGCAGCCGCGCGAGCTCGAGATGAGCGTATAGCCGGCGATGCCCGTCTTGGGATGGTAAGCGCGGCAGAAGCCGCCATCGATGACCAGCAGCTTGCCCTCGGCGCGGATGGGCTGCTCGCCCTTGGTGGTTTTAACGGGCGTGTGGCCGTTGATGATGTGGCCGGTCGGCGAGCATGCCATGGGCGCGACGCCAAACTCGCGCATGATATCATCGCAGACCGAGGGCGACTTGGTAAGCGTAAAGTACGGGTCCATCGGCTCAACCCAGGTGCTCTTATCGGCGATATAGGCGCGCTCAAAGGTACGCACCAGGCGTCCGCTGGCGGGTGAATTGAAGCCAATCCACAGGTACCACATCCAGTCGAGGGCATCGCGGTCGCCCACGCGCCACGCGCGGCGGGCGATGTGGTCGCAAAAATCGAGATAATCGCGGCCAGCGTGCCAGGTGCCCAGGCAGTTCATGCTGCTAAAGGTGCCGTCTTCGTTGAGCGGAACGCAGCCGTGGAAGAGCAGGTTGCCGTTGGCGACCTTGTACATCGAGCCGTGGGTGTAGAGGAAATCGATATGGCGATGCAGGTGATCGGCGGTTACAAACTCGGACACGAGCTTGTCGATGATGTGCTGCTCCTGAGACGTGAGCGTGTAGGGGTCCGCCGGGTCGACGGTGGGGAAGTCGTTGGTCGTGAGCGGCCACACGCTGCCGTCGGCGAGCGTGACCGTGCCGGTGTCGTGGTCGATCTTGTCGAGTAACAGGCGGTCGGTCATATCGAACTCGGGGTGGCGCTGGATAATCTGGCCCTCGAGCTTAAAGAGCAGCACGTTGATGGCCTTGATCAGCGGGGTGATGGACTCACCGGCGGTGTAGGTGGCATCGGCAAAGGCGACAAGCTCACGCAGCGAGATGCCGTAGTCGTTCTCCAGGATCTCGTAGTTGTCGTAGCGTAGGTTGTTGCGCAACACCGTGGCGATGCAG
>OGOF01002259.1_pt1 | contig 10372 bp, 11 predicted proteins | sample 1552621 | NCBI WGS metagenome assembly OGOF01 (sample SAMEA2580156, study PRJEB22360) | human gut metagenome | biome: human gut; feature: human-associated habitat; material: faeces | place: Denmark | collected 2008/2010
CGCCATCCGTATTTTGAGGAAAAACCGTTACTAGTTCCATCGAAAAGCGCTTTACCATTCCACCAAGGTCTTGAAGTCTGTGACTTTTCGGACGGTAATTCGTAAAAACCATCAATATAGTATTATAAAGTTTCTCACATGCTTGATGAAGCAGAAAAGCAAAAATCTTATTCCGCTGATCATTATGCAATGATAGTTTCACTAAATCAAGAAAACCACAAGCATAAGGATAAAGCTCACTAATTCATTTTGTGCAATATCCCGAATCTCCCTAAAACTCAACTTCCGTGGTTTAGCCAATTGATATTTGCCACTATCGTAAAGCAAAATTCCTTCTTTTACAATATCTGTAAAGAAATACTAGCTAACCTCCAGATTATTGTTAACCGTATTTATATGTTCGACAATGAATTGCGGAAAAGCGTGACGACGGTATTCAAACAAATCATGATATTTGTTAGTGATACGCTCCAGTTTTCTTTCTGCCCGCTTGACTGCTCCGTTGGTGATGACAAGAATATCATAATCACTCTGATACGAGGTACGAACACCGAACTCTATTTTAGTATCCCATAAAACATAATTACCCCTGGCATAACTCCCGAACAGAATAATCATCTGACAGTTATCGACGCTTTTGCAGACTAAGTCCAGCAGAACTGTCAGTTCTTCCTGCGTTCGCTTGGGCAAATGTTTTATAGACTTCTTCATGAACACTTATTTTGATGACCTTACAAAGGTAAGAACTTTACCATACCAAGCCAACAAGGCTACTAAAAATCTTAAAAATAATTATGCTTAAATATCTCCACTATATCCATAAAACTATGTGCAACAACAGTTTCTTTCGGGATAGCAGAAAATGCTATACCCGGCAGTTCCCTAACATAAGTATTTTTCAGTTCACTCCAGATTGTTGGAAAATCCACCAATAAAGGCGATTGACCTAAATGCTTCTCCGTCCATCCTTCCGGTTTGTCGAATGTTTCCTTATCATGCTGTAACAGATTCTCAAAGTCTTGGCAAAATTGTTCAGAATGCAGATATACAACACAATCTTTATCCTGCAAAAGATAATGCAGGTCGTAGAAATGGCGTATTTTTGCTGCCATGTCATACATATATTTATCCGACAATGAAAAACGGATCAACGATACCAGCTTTTCCGTAAATGTCTGTCTTTTATCCAACACATTCATTGAAAATGGTCTCATATCGTATTCTTCGATAAGATTGTCGTTTCCCGTCTGCCTAAAAAAATCGCTGATGAAACACTCTATTACCTTTTGTTCATACGGATAGGGATTGGCGAATGAATTGATTTCAACTAACAGTTGTCCGACATTTACTATTTCTTTGATGGCTTTGCCAAGTATATTCGGATAAGCATACATCGCTTTATAGTATCTGGAACCTTTGCTCGTTACTCCTTGTACGACAAATTCATCCAGTCCGACAGTCATTTCTTTGGCTATCCGTTTAATAAGCATCTTTAACTGATTGCCGCTTAAGGAATTTGCATCTGAAATAGCTACATCTATATCTTCAGAAAATCGGTTACCAATTTTGTAGGCTTTGGAAAGCGAAGTACCTCCTTTAAATATAGCTCTTTCTGCATTTGAATCTTGTGCCATCAGTTTCAAAGACCGTGTTATCCAATAGTCCTTTTCTATATATACAGCCTTTATATCCAACTGTTCCGCTGCGGCAAGTACAGCATCCGTAAACAGCTTCTTATTTTCGTGTAGGTTCATATATTTTCCAATTTTGTTTCGTGGGTAATACTGATGCAGATAGTGGCAATTTGTATTCAGTTATGCCATTTAGAGACTTTCGGATAATACCCAATAGTTCTTTATCACAACCTGTATTTTCCAGAATAGCACCACACAACGCTCGTACATAGCTTGTATATTGCAAGGTACATTTTACGAGTATTTTTTTTTGTTCATCATCCAATTCCTTTATTATTTCTTTCAACCGCAAACAAGCTTCATCGGGTGATGTGCCGGGTATTTCGCGGATGAAACGAATTGCATCCAAAATGCGTAATACTTCTATGTTTTTCCGTGTAATCGGATTAGGCTGCAATATAAATGAAATGGTATATTTCTCTCGTTTCACAGCACGGCGGTATTTGTTTGTACCTATCTGAATATAAGAGGAAATTTGAGTCGTCAGCCCAAGCGCATTGTAGGCAGAATACCCTGTAATATAACCTATCAGCTTTCCATCACGCTCAATATAATCTTTGGCTATTTGGTAGACGGAAGGCTTCAATATGCCGAACTGTGTCTTTCGTGGCTTGTAGAACTTTCCTTTGGACAGTTTCATCAACTCACCGGAATCCGCCATACGATTCAAAGCCTTGACCACAGCCGCTTTACTTTGTGGACCAAAATCAAAATCTGATGCAGTTAATACATAATCATCAGAAAAATTACGAACTAATTCCTTTATCTCTTTTGTTATATTCATGATCAAACCGCTAATAACGCTGCAAAGGTAATAAAAAGTCCCGTTTTTTACGTGAAAAACGGGACAATTCACAACCGTAAGGAAAAGGTTGCCTAATTCTCTTGCACAATATCCCGAATCTCCCTAAAGCTCATTTTCCTCTAATCTCCAACACAATCTTTCAAAGAACAGTCCGCCTATACCAACATAGCATCTCTACGAACAGTCCCTTTTCAGTTATCCCTGCCGCAACATTTCTTATATTTCTTTCCGCTCCCACAAGGGCAAGGATCATTCCGTCCGATTTTCGTTCCGGAGAATGTATCATAAAACATACCATCAACCATTGTTTGCATTTTAGGAGTGATATCCATGCCTGCTGCTTTCATCGTTGGTCCGGCAACGATACGAGGAGGAGTTTTCACCGATTCACCCCTACCAAGTAAAGCAGATGCTTCGGTGGACGAGTGACCTTTCAAGAACCAACGGGGACAATCATTACAATAGTTTACAGCTATTCCAACCACTTCCTGAAGTTCTTGCATAGAAAGAACCTTCGTGTCTATTGCCGAAACAATAGCAGACATCGGATTTTCGTCCATCTGTATTGCATACCACAGCCACTGTATCTTGGCCTCAGCCAGTTCTTCATTATAACCTAATTTCCTCATCATAAATCCTTTCAGTTGATCCGAATGCGGATTGGAAATATAGAACACAGGCATCGTTCCAGCCGACAAAACCTCTTCGACGGTAAACTTCTTCAAACTTTTTATACCACGATGCATATATAATCTTTCCTCCAAGTCCTCAACTTCCAATAATAAGGGAGAGCGAACATACATAGTAGTGCTATATATATTCTCCATATCAAACATAAGTAGTCTCATCAACATTGAGTTTGATAAACCTTCAGCGATTTCGTCCTCTGTCATCGAACCCTTCAAGTATCCGGTCAGCTGCTTTAAAAATTCTGTATAAGATAAGAGACCATAAAGATTTAAAATTCCTAAAGTATACTGCTCCAGCACAAAACGGCTGTTCTCTTCCGTCGATGTCAAAAACTTATCAATATGGGGAGCAACCGCTTCACGCAACTCATCACAAATCATATAACGAACCTTGTCCCCGTTCAAACTACACTCGACCGCAACCAAAGAAAGCAATTCTAATGTACTCGTCATTATCATATTAGGTTCTTCCACATAGGTATTGGCTCCTGCTTTCACCAGTTTTTGAAGGAGCACCCATTCATAATGTGTCAACTGCGGAATCCATATATCCGGACAAGTCAGAACAGCTTCTGCAAGACAGGATACATACTCTTCTTTTCGCAATTTTGAAGGAATGGGAAGAAGAAGCAACTGTGCTACATCTTTCAATTCTTCTTTTGTACTCAATCTTAAACCATCCGCCAACTTCACCGACGATTTAAACAACTCTGAATGACATTTTAACATATAGAAGGCTTATTATTTTGTTTACCGACAAAAATAGATAATTCTTATGTAGGATTACTATTTCCAAGTAAATATTTGCTGATAAAATTAGTATTTATATCTTTTAAAAAAAATGATGACAACAATTCCTAAAGGAATGTTGCCATCATTTCGTCAAGCTCCCCTACTTGTATATGCCTGCCGGTTGTCTTTTACAAACACAGGCACAATCAACTAATTAATACCCCAATCATGACACCGGCAGTATTTGAGAATTCATAAAAAGAAATCACCTCTATCTTATCATCCGAATTGTTTTATTTGTAATTCCTCAACTTTGTTTCAACGGCGTTACTTTTACAGACAACTATAATCCAAACTTCCTGTTTTTATTAACGCAGGACAAAGGTAGCTAAGAAGTGCTTTGCTTCAAAGATTTGGATATAGGTTGTAGTCCCAATTTGTCACTCTTATAGTCTCAAAAAGTACCATTTATTTTGTATATCATTTATTTACAGAGCGTTTCTTACTCATGCGATATTCGGCAGGAGTCATACCGTACTGTTCAAGAAAGAGACGGTAAAAAGTCTGTTTGTTCGGGATTCCGCACTCTCCGGCTATGGCTTCTACCGCATATTCCGGATGTTCTTTCAGCATTCGGGCAGCATATTCCAGCCGAAGGTTATTGATATATTGTAAAAAGCCAGTATTGGCATATTGCTTGAAAAGCAATGCAAACTTATTCTTAGGGATACGCACTCGTTTCATCAATTCAGCTCTCGAAAAGTTCGGCTGCAAGTAAAGCCGGTGGTTAATGATTTCACGCTCCGCCTTGTCGAACAGCGCCTGTCCATTGGCAATGGTTTCATTATTCTCCTCTTCCACAGAATTTTCTTCTTCCGCCAATGCCACTTCTACCCCTTCCCGTTTTTGCAGTTCATCTTCTGCTGCCTGCAACTGTTCTTTCAGCATCAGATTCTCTTCTTTCCTACGGAAAAGTTCATCCTTATATCCCAGTAAATTTTCGATTGTACCAACCATCGCTTCATTCTTTGTCTTGACAATGCGGGTATGACGGATATTACGCCATAGCAATATTCCAAGTAATCCAATGATGCAGGCGGAAAAGACTTGCATCATTCGACTGTTCCGTAACTGGGAAGCCTGCTGCATCAGCTGCACTTCTTTCTCTTTAGTCTCGTAGATGGTGGCAAACTCCAGCACTCCGTTCTGTTTTTCGCGTATCCGCAAGCTGTCCGAGAGAACGTACATCTGTCGGTAAACCCGGGCCGCTGATTGATAATCGCCCAGACCAGTATATGCTTGCGCTTCCTGACCGAGATTTTGTTCTATATAAATATAGTTGATCGTATCCCCTTGCGCCTGATAAAGTTGATTGTCATGATAAATGTGCTTAAGTGCCTCACGATAGCGTCCGGTAGCGATAAGATAATCGAAACGCATCTGATTGCCATCGTCTGTGGAGGCATAATCCGTTTCCTCGAATTTCCGGTAAAACTCCGCAGCCTTGTCCGGCTGTCCGTTCGTCACGAAGATATAAGCATAGGAGGCATAAGCACTTGCCCATCGCATATCACATATTCCGTCGGGAAGATCGGGACATACGCTCAACTGCTCCATCAGTTTCTCATAACGAGGCAACAGGTCTATCGCTTTCTGATATTTCTTGTCTTCGATTGCAAAGGTGATTTTCATGCCATAGATATAGATAAGGTCATCCACAAGTCCCCATTCACGGCTTTCCCCGACAACCTGTTCCTGCATCTGTATAGCTTGCTCCACGTACTCGTCCGCTTCGTCTTTCAGTCCCATGAACCACTTATTTATTCCGAGATAAAGCAGGAGATTGGCTTCCGATCTTTTATTACCTGTTTGCTTGGCGAGTTCGATACCTTCTACAGCCAGACGGGTACTTTCCGTATAGTTTCCTGTTACATTATACTGATCAGTAATGAGTTCAAGCAATGCCAGCGCTTCATCCGGATGGCGGCGTACGGAGTCATTCCGGTAGGCTTTCAGTGAATAGGTAAGGGCCATACGAAACATGTTCAACCCATTTTGATAGACTATGCTACGCAATTTATCAAGCCGAAACTGGGGAAGCTGTCGATGTGTCTCCATTTCGTCTATCAACTTTAATGCCCGATGTGGTTCGGTAATACTTATTTTCTCAATATATTCTTTTGTATGGATGCTGTCCAGTGAAGAGTTATTTTCTGCATAGGAAGGTGTTCCCATCAGACTGGTCATTACAACCAGCCACATAAAGAGAACCGTCCGATAAAGGTTATTCATATTTCAGTCGCTTTGTGTGTTCAATAATAATTGCTCACAAAAGTAATGTAAAATATGGCTTTACGTGTCAAATTATCTATTTTTTATCATTCTTTTCAACATCATGTCCATTACTTTGATAAATTCTTCGGGAGTGATGTCGGGGAGGTTGAACAGATTAGTACGCTCCGAATTGGGGATATTTTTCTTCAATTCCAGATTTTCGGTAATACAGCGCAACAGATTTTCGTGGCATTGCCGCAATTTACGTCTGCAATGAATAAGGGAAACGGAAAGGAATACAATTACCAGTATAAATGTGATAAAGAACAGAACGAATACCGGCAAAACAGCATAAGTGTGATCATCATAACCAATCGCAGCATTCTCTTTGGCATGTACCGATGCAGGACAAACAAATAAAAAGAACAGCCCCAGTACACGAAGCACGAAAAACACGGCATTCGTACATTGACTATCAAATATGTTTATACATTTTTCTTTCATCTCAATAACCTTTCCTGTTTTTATTAATGTGACTCAAAAGTAGGAAGAAGTGTTTAGATGCAGAAATTTTCAGACGGGTTGTAGTCTCAATTTGTCACTTTGGTTGTCTCAAAAAGTCCCGAATATTCTTTCATTTATTTCATTTTCAGCCTGTTTCTTACTCATGCGATATTCACGGAAACAACTTCATAAATCAAATTATCCGTTTTCTTTGCTGATAAAATTAGTATTTATATCTTTGTGACTCTTAAGACCCAAATACAAACCAATTAATGAAAAAATTAGTATGCGCTCATTCATCCTGCTTCTCTGTCTGATCCCCACTATTATCTGTGCACAGAATCTTTCTCTGGAGGACCAACTCAAACAGGCTATCAAAGGCAAGAAAGCTGAAATAGGTATTGCCGTCATTATCGACGGAAAAGATACGGTAACTGTCAACAATGACATTCATTATCCATTGATGAGTGTATTCAAATTTCATCAGGCGTTGGCATTGGCTGATTATATGGGAAAGCAGCAACAGTCATTGAACTTTGAACTGACCATAAAGAAAGAGGATTTAAAACCCGATACTTATAGTCCGCTGCGGGATAGTTTTCCACAGGGAGGATTCAATATAGACATTGCGGATTTATTAAAATACACCCTACAACAAAGTGACAACAATGCTTGTGATATTCTGTTTCAATATCAGGGAGGGGTAGATACGGTGAACCAGTACATCCATTCTCTAGGCGTTACGGATTGTGCCATTGTCTGCACGGAAAACGATATGCACCAAGACGAAAGTCTGTGTTATCAAAACTGGACTACTCCGCTGGCCGCCGCGAGACTCTTGGAGATATTCCGTAAAGAAGCACTGTTCCCACAGGAATACAAAGACTTCATCTATCAGACCATGACAGAATGCCAGACCGGACAAGATCGACTGGTTGCCCCATTGCTCGGCAAAGAAGTTACAATCGGCCACAAGACGGGGACGGGTGACCGCAATGCCAAAGGACAACAGGTAGCCTGCAATGATATCGGCTTCGTCCTCCTGCCCGACGGACACGCTTACAGTATAGCTGTCTTCGTCAAAGATTCCGAAGAGAGTAATCAGGAGAACAGTAAAATCATTGCGGACATCTCACGTATCGTTTACGAATATGTGACGCATCAATAAAATAGAAGTACAAAAACATTAACTACGATTCTTATGAAACTACATCATATCGCCATCTGGACTTTCCGTCTGGAAGAATTAAAAGATTTCTGGGCGGGACAAGTAATGAGAAATATATCAATCCCAAGAAGGGGTTCGAATCATACTTTATCTCTTTTGATGAAGGTCCCACTCTGGAGTTGATGAGTCGGGCAGATGTGCAGAATACCCCGATAGAGGAAAACAGGCGGGGACTGACACATCTTGCGTTCACATTTCCCAGCAAGGAGGAGATTCTTCGCTTTACGGAAGAAATGCGCTCCGAGGGGTATACCATAGCAGGTGAACCACGCACTTCGGGCGACGGATACTTTGAGAGCGTTGTACTCGACCCCGACGGAAATCGTTTGGAATGTGTATACAAGAAAGAACCGGAAGCAGAAAGAACCGAAGCGGCTCTATGCCCGAATATCGAAACGAAACGTCTGCTGCTGCGCCCTTTTCAGGAGAATGACGCAGAAGCATTCTTTGCCTGTTGCCAGAACCCCAATTTGGGAAATAATGCCGGATGGGCTCCCCACAAGACGTTGAATGAATCCCGTGAAATCCTTCACGGCGCATTTATAGGACAGGAAGGTATATGGGCTGTTACATTAAAAGATACACAGCAATTGATAGCTTCCATCGGCATCGTACCCGATCCGAAACGGGAAAATCCTCAGGTACGTATGCTGGGATATTGGCTGGACGAACCGTATTGGGGAAAAGGATACATGTCGGAAGCAGTGCAAGCCGTGCTCAACTATGGCTTCAACGAACTACAGCTCAGCCTCATCACTGCCAACTGTTATCCGCACAACAAACGTTCGCAACAAGTGCTGAAGCGAAATGGATTTATCTATGAAGGTACACTTCATCAGGCAGAACTTACTTATAACGGGAATATATATGATCATGAATGTTACTACATTCCCAATATAGCACGCCCCACCGAACAGGATTACGATGAACTGATACAGCTGTGGGAGAAGTCTGTACGTACCACGCACCACTTTCTGACAGAAGAGAGTATCCAGTTCTATAAGCCACTGATACGCAACCACTATCTGCCGGCAGTAGAGCTCTTTATCATCCGCAACTCTCACGGAAAGATTGCCGCATTCATGGGATTGAGTGATGAACTGATCGAGATGCTGTTTGTACACCCCAACGAACAGGGAAAGGGGTACGGAAAGCGATTGATAGAGTATGCCATCCGCCAGAAACAGATCGACAAGGTGGATGTAAACGAAGACAACGACCAGGCTCTCCGGTTCTATCAGCATCTGGGATTCGAGATCATCGGACGGGATGAAACAGACAGCATGGGCAAGCCGTATCCAATCCTGCACTTACAACTGGCCGACGATAAAAAATAAGATACTGAACCCAAAATAAAAATGGATTTACGCACACAACTGGCCACACGCTTCCATATAGAGAATATACGGGAACTACTTCATTATATAAAAGAAGACGAACGGCTCAGAGAGGAAATTTACCGGCTGATCTTTGATGAGGATGACGTTGTCTCTTATCAGGCATTGTGGGTTTGTACGCACTTCTCAAAGCCTGAAGTAGAATGGCTGACTCTGAAACAAGACGAACTGATAGACGCAGCACTTACCTGCCCGCATTCGGGAAAACGAAGGATGTTACTGAACCTGCTATGCCAACAACAGCTAGCCGACCCTCCACGAGTAGACTTACTGGATTTCTGTATGGAACGTATGGTATCGAGAAATGAGCCGGCAGGAGTGCAGTCTCTTTGCATCAAACTTGCCTATCAGCTGACCTGCTCCATCCCCGAACTACAGCAAGAATTGCGCACTATGCTGGAGATAATGGAACCGGAATTGTTGGTTCCTGCCATACGTTCAGTAAGAAAAAATACATTGAAAGCTATCCAAGCAAAGAAAAAGAAAGAACATCCGAACTCATAATATATTCAGATGGAATATCTGGGAAATACCTGTGACGGAAATCTGTATACCGATGCAAAAGGTAAAAAAGGCTACGAGTTTATTAATAATCTGATTTCCTACAGGTCCCAGTTTCTGAATGATCCTCTGTCCCTGTGAAAGAAACACATAGAGTATCCCAGCCATACAAATAATGACCAGCGCAATGACCAGATAATTGATTCCGGTATGCAACAGTTTGCCTTTCACACTGGCAGATGCCATCAAAGTAAAGATCACGGATATACTGCCCGGACCGATACTGATAGGAAACGTGATGGGATAAAATATCTTCTGTTCGATGCTCTTCCACTTGAAGCTGTCCACATTCTGGCTGGTCCCTTCTTTATCGGAAGAATTGGAATCACCCAACAGCTCAATCGCTGTCTTACAAATAAGTATTCCACCACCCAGTTGAATCACAGGAATCGCCAGACCGAAAATCAATAAGAATAAATGACCTATCAGCAAAGTGCCTACACCGATCATTATAAAGTTAATGGTTAGTTTCTGAATAGCAGTTTTTC
>OGOF01002264.1_pt1 | contig 10358 bp, 11 predicted proteins | sample 1552621 | NCBI WGS metagenome assembly OGOF01 (sample SAMEA2580156, study PRJEB22360) | human gut metagenome | biome: human gut; feature: human-associated habitat; material: faeces | place: Denmark | collected 2008/2010
GGGTGTCCCGTCCCAGACAAGGCTGTTCAGCACGTCCTGTATGGGATGGTAGCAGTTTTCATTCGCCACGATGGACAGGGCCGCTGTCATTTTCTTCTCGCTGGTCAGGCCGTAGGTCTGCTCAAAATAGAGAAGCAGATACTTCACGTCCGTATCCGTCAGGGCGCTGGTATTCCTGCGCCAGCCTAAATCCCGCACAATGTCCACCCGGTCAGTCAGGAGATTTAGCCGGATGGCGTCCCGCAGCAGCGGGTCATGGCAGAACACTGTCCGGCAGTTGCCGATGGTGTTGGCGGGCTGGCCTTTTTCCGTGACGGAGAGGCTTTCCCGCACCTCGTCAACGCTCTGCTCCGGCGCTAAGGCTTCGGCTGTGCTCATGACGGCCTGCCGGGTGGCTGGCTCTAAACTCTGATACTCGCTGCTCAATCTTCCTCACCTCTTTTCCATGTTGGACGACAACGGATGCCCGTTCTTCCATGCTGCCGGACAGGAGAATATCCAGCAGATACTCCGTGTACGATTTCTTTTGCAGGGCCTCCACGAACAGCGGATTCCATGCTTCATCCGGGTTCTGCGGGGCGTATTCCTGCTCCCAGCGTTCCAGCAGATGCAGGTAATCGCACAATACCCGGAAACATTTCTGCTCCGCCTGCCGGTAGCGCAGTTCCTCGCTGATTTTTCGCTTGACCGGCCTCCTGCGGGGCGGGTCATGGCCTTTGGCGTCAAAGCTGACCGAGAAATCTTCCGCCAGCTTCAAGGCCGCCTCTTTCTTGTTCAGCCCGAACAGACGGGCGGTAAAATCAATCACATCCCCGTCTGCCTGACAGCCGAAACAGTGGAACCGGCGGTCAATCTTCATGCTGGGATGCTTGTCATCGTGGAAGGGACAGCAGGCCATCCCGTTTCTGCCGACCTGCACCCCGTAAGATTCCGCAGCCTGCCTTGTGGGGACAGCCTGCTTTACCGCTTCAAACACATTCGATTTTCTCACCTCCAGACAGAGAAAAAGGTACCTGAATCCTGAAATCAGACGCCTCATAACTCCATATCCTGTTTCTTAGTAGGGGCAATCCGCCCCTCACGTTCCCAACGCTCCCGGTTCTCCCGGGCAGTGTTGATTTTTGCCTTTGCCAGTTTATCCATAATGGATTCTTTGGCTTTCTTCTTGATCTGCTCCTTCCCGGCCTGCTTGACCTCCGGCTGCATCAGCGTCCGCTGGATTTTTGCCAGAGCGTGCTGCATAGCGTTTTTGATTTTGGTAATGACCCCATCCAGACGGGCAGCGGCGTAATCACGTTCCTTTTTCGGGGCCTTGCGCTCCGGCGAAAGTACCCATTTTTTCGTATCCTCAATCAGACGAATATCTTCTTTGTGTGTCTCCTGCCGGACGGTATCGGTCACGACCTCCACCGCCTTGTCATAGGCCGCAGCCGAAACATCCTCCAGCAGGGTCTCCATATCCGAAACTTTCAGGGTCAGCTCGTCCAACTTGTTCTGCTGGGCGGCAAGCTGCTCCTTCTGCTTGGCGAGGATGAAGTCCTGCTTTTCCAGATACTTGCGGTTGCCGTACTCCGCTTCTTCCTCCAGTTCCAGCCCGTGCCGTTTGGCAATCTCAAACAGCATTTTCCGACAGGCGGCATCAAAGGTGATCTTGCGGTTGTTCCGGCGGCTGAGGGGCTTGTCCGGGTCGGGCAGGTCGAAACCCAACGCTTCCAGTGCCTTTTCCTACTGGGGTGCTACTTCTCCGTACTTGTTCTCGCAGTCGAATACATGACGCTCGTGGATGTGGGGCGTGCTTTCATCCAGATGCAACGCCCAGTCCAGCACATGAACATGGTCGCCGAATTTAGCCTTGAACTCCTCAATGAACTCGGTGACGATGTTCAGCAAGTCCTCTGCCGAAGCATGTTCATCCAGCGTTCCAAGTTGGTAGATGGTCTCTTCCGGGCAGGTCTTGCGGCTGGACAGCAGGTCAGGAATGGAGCGATTGCGTTCCGTGTGCCGGATCTTGGCGTTGCGCTCGTTCTGGCTTTCCACAAAAGCCGTGTAGTGGGTTTCGTAGAACTGCCGTTCTACGTCCGAGAAGGTTGCCGCCAGATCGTCCGGGTCGGGTGGAGCGAGAGCCGAACGGAAACCGTGGAAGCAGTCCCAGTAGATGTTGCCCTTGGCTCGTTCCGGGTCGATGTGCTCACTGTTGGCAAGGTTGAAACTCCGGTCATTGTGCTTGGGGTTGTAGGTGCCGTGGGTTCCGGCTCGTCCGTTGTGTCGTGTTAATTTCAGATAGACATCCCTCTTTTCCTGTATTTTTTGTGTATGGCCACTCGTGCGATCAAATCACAGGAGTGATACAATTCTTCTAAGCAACGGGTCTCGCATTTCAAGACCGTGTCTTGAAATCTTCTCTCAGAATCGAAAGGTAATCCTTTCGGAAAAGGATTTATGTGTTTGTTCTACTGCAAAGAAAGTGGCCTATCGCTCCTTCCCTCAGTGGGAGATCATGGCGTTTGTCGCTTTCTGCTTAGAAGAGTTTGCTTCTGCTCTGCAAGAAAAGTATAACAGAGAAACTCATACTCGAACAGGAACTGTGAGTTCCTAATTTTCGGTGAAAGTAGGAAACATCGTTCCCATTTCTTGTTGCATCGCTATTCTTTCTTTGCGGAAAATCACTAAGATGCTGCATCTCTGCAATTATTATAGCACCTGAAATCACTAAAGTCGTGGGCCTCGTAGGCCTATTATTGGCTCCCCAAGTGAACCTGTTTTGGTTACTTTTTTCCTGATTTTAGTATAAGGTTTAGCGGGGGCTTCTTTCATTTCAACAGCTTGCCGGGAGAGTGCGCAGCAGCGGAGCTGCTGGATCTGCCGCCGTTTTGCGCCAGATAATACCCAGTAGGATATGACGCACAGCATCATATCACTGGGGCAAAGGACTGCGTCCTCTGCACTCCTGCACCGGGCAAGCTGACGGGCAAAGATTTGCGAATCCCTGCCCACAGCTCGTCCGGCTTTTTCAGTTGGCCAAAATGACCAACTGATTTTGCCTGTTACCAAAATGGTAACAGGCAGATAGACGGTCTGATAACGGCCATCTCACCCTGATTCCCATTTGGGGGATTTGGGTAGGAGCTGGTAAGTGCCGTTTCCCGTCACTTACCACTCTTGGCAAACTGTCAACCTGACACTTTGCCAACACCCCCCTATAAAGGAGAACTTTGGCATTTTGCTGCGTACGTGCGTACGCAACAGGCGGCTTTCTCTGTACGCACGTACGCAGCGAAAGACCGAAAACGCACCATATAGGGGGATCAAAAGCGGGTCATGTCCGCCAGCTATTGGGAGTGAGGTCGGGCTGCACAAGGGCTTCAATGCCGACAAAGCCCCGGACACGCCGCCCGGACGAGTTGACGATGTTGTTGGTGGATTCCAGATTATACCTGCGCCGGTTGGCGATCAGCGCATCGCTGAATCCTCTGGCCTTGATCGCATTCAGGCTGTTCTCCTCGCACCACATCTTATAGACCTCATATAGCTCTTTCGAGCTGGTACAGGCATCCGCCTTCAGGCGGATGTAGCCCTCGGATTCGAGGAAATCGAACACATTGTTGTTGTCCCGCTTCACCAGTTCCCGGTTGCGCTTGGCACGGTCACTCTCGGTGAACTGGAAGCCATTCTTCACCAGCCGCTGTAAGCCCTCAAATGCCCACAGCAGGATGCCCTCGACCTCTGCCGCCATCTTCTCGGCAATGTCCGGGTCGTCCACACGAGACAGGGGCTTGTCCTTGGTGGTCAGAATGAGCTGGCGGCGGTAAAAACCGTCCGAGCGGTCATACAATGCCTGCAAATCGCCGTTGCTGAACGCCAGCAGGCGGGCGTACATCCAACCCTGATAGCTCTGCTTGCCCTTGCGCTCCAAGTCCATCTGCCCCTGTGCGGTCACGATGGACTTGACATAGTTGGTCTGGCGCAGGGCTTCCATCCGCATATCATCGTCCACACAGAGCAGGGTGTGCTCCAGATCGGCACGGGCAAAGCGGTTCTCCGAGATCTTGCCGATGCTGCCATCCTTCATGTTGCAGCCGAACAGCCGGGACAGCACCACACTGATCTGCGACTTGCCCTCGCCGCCGTTGCCCTTGATGACCATCATGCGCTGGCCCTTGTTGCTGGGGATCAGGCAGTAGCCGATGAACTCCTGCACGGTGGGGATGTCCTCCGGGTAGAGCAGGTCGGACAGAAATCGCAGCCAATGGGTGGGCTGGGTGGCTTTCGGGTCATATTTGACCGGGAGCCGGTTGCGCACGATCTCCGGCTTGCCCTCCTGAAAGGTGCCATCCAGATACAGGGTTCCGTTTGCCAGTGCGATGCGGTCGGTGACAGGCGGAAAGTCCTCCACCTGTGCCGCCAGCTTCAGCACGTCCACCACATTGGTGACCTTCTTGGCAAGGTTTGCCCCAACGTATTCACGCATCATCTCGAAGATCTCACACCGCAGGGGCATGGGGTCCACCATTCTGCCGTCCGGGGTGAAAAATGCGCCATTCGAGTAAAGCAGCTGGTGGGTGCTCAGAAAATCGTCACAGAACAGGGATTCGTTGAAAAAGCCTTTCTTGAACCATGCAGGGGTAAAATTGCTCATAGGCATTTCGTCCTTTCGTTGGTGTTACGGCAGGGAAATGTGGTCAAATTGACCACATTTTCTTACTCCGCAACTGGGAAATCAACGTTCTGCCGTTCTCCCTGCATGGTTTTCCTGCCCCCTTCCGGCGGCGTTTTCCGGCTCTCCTTCTCAGGGTCATCGCCGGGTATACCATGCAGACGGTCATGCGGTTTTCAAGGTGCAACGGGTAAAACGGCAACAAAAAAAGCCGTCACAAAACAGACCAGCCCTGCCTTCGCTTTTTCTGGAAGGTCATGCTAGTCGGTTATGTAACGGCTGAAAGCCAAAATGTTCAGCCCCGCAGGGTCTGAACGAATATGTAAAAATATGTTATATTCAATTGTTGGGATAGATTACCACAAAAATCGAGCTGTGCCAACAAAAAGTTTTGAGAATACGCTGATTTCGGCAGAGTGCAAGAAAAAGTAATGGAAACTTTGGCAAAAAAGAGAGAGCCGGACGGTGCCAGCCCTCTTGACAAAGAATAAATCAATCGATTGTTTTTAATAATCGTCCATATTATAAATAATTGTCCATAGACAAACACAAGAACAACTTGTAAAATACTTGGCGGATAGTCAAGGCTAACTGCAAACAACCTGAGAGGATGATCCATGTATGAAAAGGACGCGGCTGACGATCTTTTTGTTGATAATAGCATCGATTGTATCTGCGGTCATTACGCTTTGCATGGGCGCAGTTCAAATCCCGGTACAGGATACCTTGTCCGTCCTGCTTCAGCATCTGTTTGGGACAGATACTGGCACGCCTGTGTCCATTGCCTTCGAGCAGATTGTCTGGCAAATCCGGATGCCTCGCATTATTCTGGGCTTTCTGGCCGGAAGCGGTCTAGCCCTCTGCGGCTGTGTGATGCAGGCCGTTGTCCAAAACCCAATGGCAGACCCATACATCCTTGGCGTGTCGGCAGGTGCAACGCTGGGAGCCACTGGGTTCGCTCTTTCTGGGGCTGGGCGTGATTTCCGGCTTCTGGGCCCTTGTAGGAGCTGGCAGTGCCTGCTTTCTCGTATTGACCCTCTCCTCGGCGGACGGTAAAACCACCTCGGTCAAGCTGATTCTCTCTGGCATGATCGTCAATGCGCTACTGACCGCATTTTCCAACTTTATCATTGCAGTAGCAGGTGATTCTGACGGTATGATGTCCATTAAGTTCTGGACGATGGGTTCGCTGACCCGCGCCGGATGGAAAAATATCGGCCCCATTGCACTGATCGTACTGGCAGCAGCAGTCTTTTTTCGGACGCAGGCCCAGACACTCGATGGTCTGATGTTTGGTGAGGAAGCAGCTTCCACCATTGGCATCAACACCTTTCGGTGTCGGTTGGTTTATCTGCTGGTGCTCTCCGTGCTGACTGGTGCATTGGTATCGGTCTGCGGCACGATTGGCTTTGTAGGGCTTATTATCCCGCACGTTTCCCGCGCCATTGCAGGCACAGCACACCGAAAACTACTGCCCATTGCAGCATTATCCGGCGGACTGTTCATGCTTTGGGTAGATGCCATCGCCCGCAGTCTGATTCCCAACACCGAGCTGCCTGTGGGCATTTTCACTGCCTTGGTGGGTGCGCCGTTCTTCGTCTATGTGATGGTGCGTAAAAAGTATGGATTCGGAGGCAATTGAATGAAACTGGATGCAAAAAACGTCAGCGTTTCGATTGCTGGAACCACCATCGTTCGGAATCTCTCCATTGAGGTGCCGGACCTGAAATTCTCAGCCCTGCTGGGTGCCAACGGCAGCGGCAAGACCACTCTGCTCCGCTCTATCTATCGCACACAAAAAATGGACAGCGGCATCGTTCGTCTGGACGACAAGGACATCACACATTTTTCCGACAAAAAGCTGGCGCGGAACATGGCGGTGATGGGCCAATTCAACCAGATCAATTTTGACTATACCGTGCTGGACATCGCCCTGATGGGGCGGTATCCCTTCCATTCCCTGCTGGAGCAAGAACGGGAGAGGGACTACGAGATAGCTTTGGATGCACTGGACAAGGTAGGCATGAAAAGCTACCGCGACCGGAACTTCCAGTCCCTTTCGGGCGGTGAAAAGCAGCGGGTGGTTCTGGCCCGCGCGCTGACCCAGTCGCCCAAGATCCTGATTCTCGACGAGCCGACAAATCATCTGGATATCCGTTATCGGCTGGAGATTCTTTCAATCATCAAGGAACTGCACGTTACGGTTCTGGCTGCTCTGCATGATCTGAGCCTTGCAGCACAATTCTGCGACCACCTCTATCTGATGAAACAAGGCGAAATTGTAACGCAGGGCCAGCCTCAAGCGGTGATGACCCCCGAAAATCTGCGCCGAATCTTTGATGTAGAAGCCTGTGTGTACCCCAGCCCGGTCAACGGAAAACTGATGATTCAATATCTATAACAAAAACGCGGGAGTACCCCGCAGAAAGAGGAACCTTTATGAAAAAGAAACCCCTGAGTGTTGCTGCCGCGGCACTGGCAGCCGTCATGCTGACCACTGGCTGTGGTCAGACCGCATCTTCTGTGGCATCGTCTGCTGCCGCCTCCTCCGAGATTGCTTCGTCTGTTGCCGAGAGCACCGTTTCTTCCGCTGAGGAGACTGCCTACCCTCTGACCCTGCAGATCTATGATGCCGATGGGAATGCTGTAGATATGACCTACGACCATGCACCGGAGAAGGTGCTGTCCACACAGCTGTCCATGACTGAGTTGCTCATCAAGCTGGGGCTCAAGGATAAAATCGTCGGCGTGTTCGATAATGACAATGCTCTGAAGGGTGACATTGCTGATGAAATTGCATCTCTGAACAGCCTTGGCGATAAGAAGTCTGTTTCCAAAGAGACCATCCTTGCCACGGAGCCGGATCTGATTCTTGGCAAGGGTCCTCTGATGTTCACCGAAAGCAGCATTGGCACCGTCCAATCCTATCAGGAACTGGGCATTCCCGTCTATACCGAGTTGGCCAGTGCTTCCACGGACCAGGCTCTGGACAACATCGTAGAAGATGTGCGGAACATTGGCGAGATCTTCAACGTGCAGGAGACTGCAAACGCTTACGCTGACGAGCTGCAGGAGAGAATCGACGCGCTGATGGACAAGGTCAGCGGCCAGAGTGGAGAGCCCCTGAAGGTTCTGTTCATGGCTGGCTACGCCGATGGCACCTTCGTGGCCTTCAATTCCAAGATGAGCAGTTGTATGCTGAATGCCCTGAACGCTGAGAATGTTCTGGACAAGGGTGGCAACGGTCTGACTCTGGAAAATCTGGTCTCCATGAACCCGGATATCATCGTCTACGTCCGCGCAGACCGCTTTGGTTCCACCGATGCCGATGCGGTGGAGCAGCTGACCTCCAACGCCGTCGTGCAGGAGGTTCCCGCCATCGCCAACCAGAAGGTCATCGAGATGGATTATGATGACGTAATGGACTACGGTGCCCGGATCATCGATTCTGCTGAGACCCTGTACAACTTCATGTACAGTGCATCTTAACGGAACCTGAAATCAAAAATTTCGGTTATGGCAGAATACGGGTGGGCGGAAAGCCCATCCGTTTTTTGTAAATGCGGCTGAAATAACAGGCATCTCGGTAGCCGACCTCATGAGCGGCCTGTGTCACAGTGTAGTTGCCGGAACGCAGAAGTTCAGTGGCTATTCGGACACGATAATTGATGAGGTAATCGATAGGGCGGATGTTTTTATACTTATAAAAGAGATAGCTGACATGTCCAGCTTTCTCATTGACCTGCTCGGCCAGTGCGTCCAGCGTCAGCGGCTCTGCGTAGTGCTCTGCGATGAAATCCAGCAGGATGCTCATGATTTGGCTTTCATTGTAAGTTTCCTCTGGCTGAAAATCTGCAAAAATCTGGGCGAAGAACTCTTCTGTCAGCTTTTCCTGCTGGTACTGGCTGCGGATGTCAGCGTCCGGGTGGATCTTCAGGATCTGCTCTAGAATGGAAAAGGTCCGTTCTGGATTTTTGAGCTTGTGGGAGAACAGCAAAGGCCGGTCGTTTTCGTAGTACATATTGATATAGTGGAAATCCTGCTCGCCCAAGGCCGAAATGGTCAGGGTCTTGTCGGGACATCCGTGCAGGAATAGTCCTCGCTTGGCAATGAAGGGTTCGTGCTCAAATGAGAAGATGGCCCGACCCGACACCGGAACAATCAGTGCACTTTTCAGGGTGCGGTAGCTATTACTCTCACCAGTGTGCAGGGTAAAGCTGCGGAAGCCGACAGACTCAATTCGACCCTGATTGTATTCCTGAAATAAAATTTCCAGCGGATTAGGAAGCGCGGATATTTGATTCATTGGGAGCTCCTTTGTGCAAAAGTGGTTAGTTAATGCTAATATAGCACAAAATGCTACCGTTTGTCTATGTGGGGAGCACCCCACACTGCGTAATAATTGACAAAAAAAGGGCGGTTATGGATGGAAATTCTAAATCTCGGTTCACATCGAATTGGAGTCCGGTTCCCGGAAAAGGGAATGCGCAAAGGCAAAAATCCTGCAATCCTACTCAACGATGGGAAACTGATTGAGCAGTTGAATCTGCGCACGGAACGAGCAGTGTTGGTGGGGGTATACCCCAATAACAGACTTTCAGAGTATACCCCGTGGCCGGAACCGGCTATTCGACCGGGCGCACCGGATTTTGGCGGGCAGCTAGGACAATATCATCGAGAACTGAACAACGAAATTCTCCCGGCGCTTATAGACGAATACGCCCTTGACACGGAAAAGCTGGCGTATGGCGGCTATTCGCTGGGCGGTCTGGCTGCAACCATGAGTCTCTGGGAAACAGATGCCTTTGCTGCAGTATTTTCCCTCTGTGGGTCGTTCTGGTATCCGGGTGTTGCCGATTTCATAGAGGAACATGTCCCCAAAAACTACTCCGCACAGGTTTATCTGCAAAATGGTATCCGGGAGGGCGAAGGCCACAGCAACCGCCTGTGTGATGCCTATAGCTATGCCCAACGAGTCCACACTGCCCTGCAAGCGACATGTGGAGCCAAAACTGTGCTGGATGACTACGGGCATCATGACCGGCAAAGTGAACGTCTTAACGCTGCACTGCGTTGGGTGGAACGTGTGCTATGAATCATTGGCGTAAATTTTGGCGTATGCTGAATCAAGGTGCATTTTATAATCACCAGCGACGAGCTGATTTAACCGCAGGGAACGCCGATTGGTAGCATAAAATCCTTATATGAAACAAAAAGCGGCAGCTACGTTGTTTTTCGCAACATAGCTGCCGTATCTTCGTTTTGGGAGTTCGGTGTACCTACTACACCAATCCGCCTATTCACTTGTTACACCACACCGCTTTGTAAGGCTCCTTTTCGGGAAAACGTCCCAAAATTGGTGTAGTTGTGGTGTAGTACCACAGATGTTGTTTGAAATTCACTTGAAATTTCATCGCATCTGCGTTTCAATTTTGCATTTTACTGCTCAATCGGCTTCATCATCGGGAAAGCTGACAATATAGCCGTCCTCGGATTCGTGAAAGCCGGCAAGACCCGCAAGCCCTGCCATCTCCGCAACCTTGACCAAGGTGTGGTAATCATACTCGCTGTTGTTTATGTGTAAAATCATGGGGTTCTCCTAACTGCCGTTATTTGTTGTGGATTTGTTCTACAAACTGGAAGTTGGCAATTTCCTATACCTATGATTTCTTATCAAAGAGGCTGCATCATTTCAAGGATAATG
>OGOF01002266.1_pt1 | contig 10351 bp, 10 predicted proteins | sample 1552621 | NCBI WGS metagenome assembly OGOF01 (sample SAMEA2580156, study PRJEB22360) | human gut metagenome | biome: human gut; feature: human-associated habitat; material: faeces | place: Denmark | collected 2008/2010
TGTGACCGGAGGAAAAAAGCTGACAGTGGAAAAATTAGCCGGTACGTGGACGTATGTGAATCCTGCCATCCAGTTGGAAGGCGATAATGCTTTGAAGAATGTGGCGGCAAGTGTGGCCTCTTCGGAGATGGAAAAGAAGCTGAAGGATTATTGTGCGAAAATCGGAATCATCGAAGGGGCATTCAATTATACGTTTAATACCGACAGCACATTCACCAGTGTCCTGAAAGGCTGTACTTTGAAGGGTACTTATTCTTTTAATGCGGACGATAAGACGATGGAACTGCACTATGGCAAGATCGGGAAATCGAAGTTGACGACGATGACGGCTTATGTCGTTGTCACCAATGACCAACTTTCTTTGCTCTTCAATGCCGATAAATTACTGGATTTCCTGACAAAACTGTCTGCTGTCTCTAAAAATACGACCTTACAAGCACTCAATAAGTTGGCGAGCCAGTATGATGGGATGATGATGGGGTTCGAGTTGAAAAAATAAATAATGTGCCAATATGCCAATGGGAAAATGCTCATATCATTAGTATATTGGTGCATTGGCACGTTATAGCCCTTGCCTGTAGTCGTCTACGATTTCCAGTAGCTTTGCGGCATAGTTTTCGACGATCTTTTTCCCGATACCGGGGATTTTGAGGAGATCACGTCCGCTGGCGGGTAAGGTGTTGGCTACCCCGATCAGGGCCTTTTGTTGCAGGATGGTATAAGTTGGAAGTCCTTTTTCGGTTGCTACCTCATAGCGCCAGCGTTTCAGGTTGGCATATAGTTCTGGATGTTTGATGTCTGTCGATATTTCCAGTTTAGCCGGCTCTGATGATTTTTCGGAACGTTTGCGTGTGGTCGGAACAGACGGTTGTTCGATGCTTGCTTTGGCCTTAGCCGACAGATAGCCGGAAATTGTGAATCCATCTTGACAACCTTGCAAGGTTGACAGTTTGATACGAAGGTCTTCGTTCCACTTGTCTAACGCATTCTTGATTGTTTTGCGTGTTTCTTTATTGTCTATTTCCACATTCGATGCTTCCTGCAATGGGGTGCAAAGGCGATCTATTTGCTCCAGAAAGTAAGCCACGCCTTTCCGGACACGCTCTTGGATCGTTTCGTCTTTCAGATAATCGGTATTGCCTGTTATCAGCCGTTTCAATTGCTGGATGAATCGTTCTCCGACATCTGTGACCGTGGAACGGAATGCGTCGCGTGTGTTGGAATACTGCACGCTCAGTTCCGGATATAATTTTTGCAGATTCCCGTACACGACAAAGGCGGCATATTGTATGCGCTGCTGAAGATTGTTGAAGTCAAACAGTTCACATATCAGTTCCGTGAAATAAAGTTGCTGTGCGGCCTGCATTTGCTCTTCACGCGGCTGGCGACTGTCGACCGATGAAGTGAATTCCTGTATCCGGTAATCATTGATCATGGCGTTGCGGGTGATCTGACTGCTCAACACAAGACCTTCCAACGTTTTGCAACGGCTGAGTGCGACATATACCTGTCCGTGCGAAAAAGCGGCAGAAGCATCAATGATGGCATGCTCGAAAGTCAATCCCTGGCTCTTGTGTATGGTGATCGCCCAAGCTGTTTTTAACGGATATTGACTGAAGGTGCCGGTAATGGTTTCGGTGATTTCCTTTGTTTCGGGATCAATCGTGTATTTCACATTGTTCCAGATTTCCTTTTCGACGACGATCTCGTTTCCTTCTCGGTCGACTACGGTTATCTTGTTGGGGTTGATAAATACGATCTTTCCGATCTTCCCGTTATAATATCGTTTTTCGGAAGACGAATCGTTTTTGACGAACATGACTTGCGCGCCGCATTTCAAGATTAACTTGTCGTCGGTCGGATAAGAATATTCGGGAAAGTCGTTATTGATCTCAGCTGAAAAAGTGTAAGGCTGTCCGGGAAGTTCCGCCAGTTTTCGGTTGTTGATCTGCTGTGCCTGGTAGTTATGTGTCGTGAGTGTGATATAACCCGATTGTTCGTCCGGTCTGAAGTTGGGGATGTACCGCTGGTTCAGACGTTGCAAGGTCTTGTCGTCGAAGCGGTTCTCACGGATATTATTCAACAGGTTGATGAAATTTGTGTCGCTTTGGCGGTAGACATGTGTCAGCTCAATACAGAAATAATTGCTTTCCAACAGTGCCTTGCTGTCGAAAAAGAAGGTGGACGGATAGTGCTCTTTCAGCAGATTCCATTCATCATCTTTGGCGACAGGAGCTAATTGTTGTAAGTCTCCTATGAGCAATAACTGGACACCTCCGAAAGGTTTACTGTGATCTTTATAACGACGCAGGACGTCGCTGATAGCGTCCAGCAAGTCTGCGCGCACCATGCTGACCTCATCGATCACCAGCAAGTCCATACTGCGAATAATATTGATTTTGTCCTTGCGGAATTGGTTCTTGAAATCTGTTTTGCCTCCCCGGTATTCCGGTGAAGACGGAATGTAAGGCCCGAACGGCAATTGGAAAAAGGAGTGGATAGTGACGCCTCCAGCATTGATAGCAGCTACTCCTGTCGGTGCAACAACGATCATTCGTTTAGGTGAAACCTCTTTAAGCCTTTTTAAAAAGGTAGTTTTGCCCGTTCCGGCTTTTCCTGTCAGAAAGAGGTTGGTTCCGGTGTTCTGCAGCAAGTTGAAGGCGAGGTCAAACTGTTGGTTTGTTTGCATGGCGATTTGTGATATTGTTAATAGTCACAAATATATAGAAAATATTATAATTGGCAATGTTTTTGATACGGATTATGAGGTTGCGACCCTCATAATCCTTATACAATCAATGCGGCGATGAACTGGATAAAAAGAATCAGGAACACCATCGCAATTGGATAGACCGTCGCATAGGCGATGCTGGGAACAGAACTGTCGCTTATCGAATCGGCGGCGGCAAGTCCTGGCGTACTGGTCATTCCTCCTGCGATCGTCCCGATCAAGTCTAAGATGTGGATTTTGAATACGAAATAGCCGAACAAGACAGCCACGATCATCGGTACTATTGTGATTGCCATACCGATTCCGAATAATGTCCAGCCGCTTTCTTGGAATGTCGATACCAGGTTGACACCGGCGGATGTTCCGACCTCGGCGAGGAACAGAAGTAGGCCGATCTGACGGAGTAACTGGTTGGCGGAACCTGACATGGACCAGATGATCGGTCCCGTTTTGCCAATTGCACTCAGGATAAGTGCGACAATCAGGATGCCACCTGTCAGCCCGGGTGAGAAAGAGAAGGAGTCCGAAAACGAAATGTTCAGTTTTCCGAACAATACTCCGAGGACAATACCGGCTGCAATCGGGAAAAAGTCCGTGTCGGAAAGTTTTTTCTCGTCATTACCGAACACCTGTCCCAATTCCTTTATGTCTTCTTTTTCTCCAGCAACCATTAACTTGTCGCCGAATTTCAACATTAATTCCGGTTCGGGTGAGAGGTCGATACCGCTTCGGCGTACACGAGTAACGGTACAATTGAACGTGCGTTGCAGATTCAGGTATCCTAAACTTTTATTAATGACGTTCTTGTTCGTCACCAATAGAGATTGCAATTCCTGAGTGCTGCCAAAAGGAAGGTCGTTCTCTACACGTTCACCGACAAGAAGTGCTAGTTGTTCCAAAGACTTGTCGTTACCGACAGCCTTGATCATATCTCCTTCATGCAAGATGGTTTGCGCTACCGGTATGCTTGTCCGGTCTTTATGTTTTATACGGGAAATGACGGCTCCCGTCATGGAACGAAGTTGTAACTGGGCCAGTGTTTTTCCGAATATATTGGCGTGGGTGATACGGAAAGTCGCCGTATGCAACGGGGGATATTTCCCTTTTCGCTGTACTTCGAGTGCCTTGGCTTCGGCGATAATGTCTTTGCGCAACAATTTCGGCAATAATTTTATAAAAAGTATCACACCGATCACTCCGAACGGATAGGCGATGCCATAGGCGATGGAAGCGGAGGAGGAGTGCGTGCTGTCGATCGCGACGGCAAGACCTGGCGTACTGGTCAGAGCCCCAGCGATCAGTCCGACGAGGCTCGGCGTATCGATTCCGACCACATATTTAAGTATCAAACCGGTAAGGCTGGCAGATCCGACAATCAGAAGCGTTAGTATGATCAATGTTTTCCCTTTCGAACGGAAGGAGTCGAAGAATCCCGGACCCGCTTGTATGCCGATGGTGAAAATGAACAATACCAAACCGAAATTTCCCAGTTCCTTAGGAATGATTACTCCGAAGTGCCCGAATAGGAGAGCGATAAAGATAACGGCTGATACGTCGAGCCAGAGGCCTTTGATCTGTATTCTGCCCAATATGAATCCTAAGGCGATAATCAGGAACAAGGCAAAATAAGACGATTGAAGCAATGTTTCAAGCATGTCAAATAGTTTTGTTGTGAAGATTTATGTTTGCAAAATTACACTTTTCTGCCTGTATAGACAATCCCTTGGCGAGATTTCTGTTACCTTTGTATCCGAAATCAAACATAAGCAAGGATATCCGGACGTGAACAGATACTTTATATATTTAGGTTATAACGGTAAAAAGTTTTGTGGCTGGCAGATACAGCCGAATGGAATCACTGTGCAGCAATCTATCGAGGAAGCTTTGGCTACGTTGTTGCGCCAACCGGTTCCGATCGTGGGAGCGGGGCGGACGGATGCTGGTGTGCATGCCCGCCTGATGGTGGCTCATTTCGACTGGCAGGAACCGATTGCCGACCTCGCTTTCTTAGCGGAGAAGCTGAACCGTTTGCTTCCCAAAGATATCGCGGTCTACCGTATTGTACCTGTACGTCCCGATGCGCATGCCCGGTTCGATGCCATTTCGCGTACCTATGAATATTATGTCACGACGCGGAAAGATCCGTTCAATTACGAGTTGGTCTATAAGATTCCGGGAAAACTCGATTTCGAGGCGATGAATAAGGCTTGCCCAGTTCTGTTTGACTACATAGATTTCACCAGTTTCAGCAAGCTGCATACGGACGTGAAGACGAACAACTGTCGCATCTATAAGGCTGGTTGGGAGAGGGAAGGCGATGTATGGGTTTTTACCATACAGGCGGACCGTTTCCTGCGCAATATGGTGCGTGCCATTGTCGGTACTTTACTCGAAGTGGGCAGAGGAAAACTGACGGTCGACGGTTTCCGCCAGGTGATCGAAGCCAAAGACCGTGGACGTGCCGGGACTTCCGCTCCCGGATACGCTCTCTATCTGGTCGACGTTACTTATCCCGAAGAACTTTTTCAGTTGGCAGTCGGCTGTTGACTGTTGTGTTTTTCCGGTCTAAAAAATATTATTCAGAAACTTTCAACTTTCAACTGTTATGTGGCTCGGATTAGCCTTCATCTCCGCCTTCCTTTTAGGTTGTTATGAAGTAAACAAAAAAATTTCGCTAGATGGTAATGCCGTTATTCCGGTTTTGTTTTTCAATACATTGATAAGCAGTCTTATCTTTGTCCCTTTCATTTTTCTTTCGTTTTTTACGGATGTGCTCGACGGGACGATGTTGTATGTGCCGCGTGTCTCCTTAGAGACACATGTGGCAGTGTTTATAAAGGCCGTGATCGTCTTGTCATCGTGGATATTCGGCTATTTTGCCTTGAAGCATTTACCGCTGACCATTACCGGGCCTATCAAAGCGACGCAGCCAGTCGTGACGCTGGTGGGAGCCATGCTTGTCTTTGGTGAACGACTGAACCTGTACCAATGGATCGGGGTGATTCTTTCCATTGCCTCTTTCTACCTCCTTTCCTCATCCGGGAAAAAAGAGGGAATCCGTTTTACGCATAATAAATGGATCTTCTTTACCGTCTTGTCTATCCTTACCGGAGCGGCGAGCGGCTTGTATGACAAACATCTGATGGGAAGTCTGGATGTGATGACGGTGCAGGTCTGGTTCAATGTCTACCAGTGCCTTATGATGTTGCCGATCCTCTTGTTTCTTTGGTATCCGCGCCGGAAAAGCACGACACCTTTTGTCTGGCACTGGAACATTATCTTTATATCCGTCTTCCTCTGCGTGGCGGACTGGATTTACTTTTATGCCTTGACTTTTCCCGGTTCGATGATCTCTATCGTCTCGATGGTCCGCCGTAGTAATGTCCTGGTTACCTTCCTTGCCGGTGCTTTGTTCTTCCATGAAAAGAACTTGAAAAGCAAGGCAATCGACCTGTTTTTAGTATTATTAGGAATGATATTCCTGTATCTCGGTACGCGCTAAGGCATATTCTATTACTTTTGTAGATGAAAATTGTAGATTAAGATATGAAACGATTATTTCTTTCTATACTGCTTTGTGTATTTGTGTGGGGGATGAAGGCACAGGAGATGGATGCGGTCTTTGTCGCCATGCCTGACCAATATGTACCCCAGCTGGAAAATGCCTGGCGTAAGGATTTGATAGATTTGTATAATTCAGGAAAGGAAGCGAAGCTGAAAAACACCATGAACGGCTTTTCCACCTTGAAGAAGCTGACGGACGATTACCTGTTGTTGCAGGTGACGGAGCGCAGCACGGTAGAGATGAAGCTCTTGCCGCTGGTCAACGATACCTATGTCGTTTGTATGATCACGACCGTATACGGTCCTGTTCCCGACAGCCAGGTCGAGTTTTTCACGACAGACTGGAAGCTGTTGGACTCTGCTGATTTGTATACTCCGGTTCCAGTAGAATGGTTTATTAAAGACGATGCCGACAAGAACCGCACCGCCTTTATCGAAGCAACTGCTCGTCTGGATATGGACTTACGGAAATATTCGCTTAGCCCCGACGACCAGACGTTGACGGTCGAATACACGACCCCCAAATATTTGACGAAAACCGAACGCAAGCAGGTGGAACCTTTCCTGAAGAACATTCCAAAGGTCTATATCTGGGAAAAGTTCCACTTTAAATAAAAGGGGGGGATATAAATCTACCAGTCGTATCCCGGAGCAATGGTCGAACTTTTGATTACGATCTTCGCTTCGGAGTCGAGTATGATATGTATCTCATTGTTGTCTTGTTTCAGTTCAAAATCGTAGAACAGGCCGTCCGGCCGTTCGATTGCCGTGATATCTTCTATTTTATATTGGTTGTAGGCGGAGCTTTGCAACGCATCCATAACGGCGACAGGAACGTCGCGGGCGCTGATTTCCCAATGTGTGGAGACCCATTGCTCCTTCGTGTCGAACCATACTTCTTTGTGCAGATTCTTTTCTTGTATATCCACTTCCGTCCCGTTAGTCTCTTTTTCGGATTTCAGGATCGTTGCGGCCGGATACTTCTGTTTCAAGAAGTTCCGGATAGGAGTTGCGACGTTTTCGGCAGGTGTTTTTTGTTTTTGCCGGTTGTTGCTGCATGCGGCGAACAGTGTGAGGCTGCATAAGTACAATAGCAAGACGGATAATTTAGTTTTCATGACTTGTTGTTTTTTATTGTTACTATTCGTGGCGAGTTCCCGATCGAACTCTGTCTCGAAAGAAACAATTCTTTTGTCTTCATGGTTGTCCGCCACGATAATAATATGCCTTTTTTATTTTTTTCGTTTTTCTCATGTTATGTTTTCGTTTCTTTGTCGTCATAATAGTAGAAATGGAACTCGAAACGTTTAAAATAACCGTGCTGCCGCTTCGGGAGAAGTTGATCAATATTTCCTGGCGGATGATAGAGGACAGGTCGGATGCAGAAGACATCGTGCAGGAGACTTTTCTGAAATTGTGGCAGATTCGCGAGAAGCTGGATGGTTATAACAGTGTCGAGGCGCTGGCTGTACAAGTGGCCAAGAACCTGGCGCTGGACAAACTGAAACAGCATCGGCCGGAAGGGACGGATATAGCCTTGCTTTCTCTTGATTCGGGAACAAGGAACCCGGCGGAAGAATTGGAGCAGCACGATACGGTTGCCCGTATCCGTTGGCTGATAAGTAAGCTGCCTTCGCTACAGCAAACCATTATCCGGATGAAAGATGTCGAAGGATATGAATTGGCGGAGATAGCGGAGATCACAGGCACTCAGGTCGAAGCGGTTCGGGTGAATCTTTCGAGAGCCCGGAAAAAGATACGGGAACAGTTAATGAAGGAGTTATGATTTATAATTTGTGATTTATGGGAAAGAGGAATCTACATATGATAGAGGAGTTGCTGGAACGGTACTTCGATGGTGAGACTTCTGCCGCGGAAGAAAAGCAGATCCGTGCCTTTTTCGCTTCGGGAGAGGTGCCGGAGCATCTGGCTGCCTATGCTCCTCTGTTCGCTTATTTCGACGAAGAAATAGAACGTGATGCGGAAGCGCAAGTTGGCGAACCGGATTTGGACCCCGAACCGGTATCCGTTCCGTTCCGCTCTGCGAACCGGAAGCGTGCAGCCCTTTACCTCTTTTCCGGCGTGGCAGCTTGTGTACTGGCTCTGTTGGGAGTTACCCGCCTGCTGTATCCCGCTGATCCCTGTTTCTGTTCCGACAGCTATGTCGTGATAAACGGCCGTTGCTATACCGATATCCATAAAGTTCGTTCATTGGCGATCGAAGCGTTGCTGGAAGTGGCCACTCCTGTCGATGATTACTTCCCGGAGATGGATAAGGATGAGGCAGACCGCCGAATAATAGATAACCAGTTAAAAGAATTAGGTAGTCTTTTTAGTGAAGACGAATAAAAGAATATCAAGATGAAACAGTTGAGGTATAGGCTATTAATAATGTTGGCAGCTTTGGTGCTGTTGCCGACCGGTGTGGGAGCTGCCGAAGCGCAGAAAGACCTGAAGATACAGGATGTCTTTACCCGTTACGGTAAAAAGAGGAATGTCACGATGGTGGAGCTTTCCAATGAAATGCTGGAAACATACGGTATGACGCGCTACAAGAGCATCACGATCAAGGACGATCCGGAAGCTCTTCGCTTTACCCGCCAATGTCTGGAAGCCGATCAGCGGGGAGCACGCAAGATCAAGGAGGTGACCGACGACGGGGGAGTGGTCTCCGCTTATTACCAGCTTCCGGGCAAAGACCCGGACGTGAATCGTTTTGTCCTGTTCAAAGTCAACTCCAAAGGGAGGATCACATTGGTCTATATCGAAGGAGAATTGGACAGCGACGACCTGATCACCCTTTTATTTACCAAAAAAGATTTATAAACAGATAAACAAGAAAAGATATGAAAAGATTTTTACTGATCATAGCCGCATGCTTTCCTGCCATCGGATTGCTGGCTGCAGATGTTGAACCGATGCCGGCCGATACGGTCATCCGGTTGGAAAACAAACGTATCGTAGTGAAGGACAACGGCGAACGGATGAAAGTGAAAGTGTATGAACTGACCGAAGAAGGCGATTCGATAGACCGTGAAATGATCTTCGAGGGGCATTACCGGGACGGACAGAGTTACGAACGGCGCAAACATATCAAGTCGATCAATATCCCGATCCCTTCTTGGGACAAAGATTTTGATCCGCACTGGGCAGGCTTCGGCATGGGCTTCGCCAACTTCTCCGGTAGTGACGGGATCAACGACGTAGACGGTGTTTCGCTTCGTAGCGGTAATTCGTTGGAATATAATTTGAATTTTATGGAGTTCAGTTTCCCCTTCTCCCGTTATAGATGGGCGGTCGTGACCGGGGCCGGTATGCGCTGGAGCCGTTATCGGCTGGATATGAATGCTCATTTTCAGGAAGTGGACGGTGTGACGCAGTTGGTTCCTGCTCCCGAAGGCATCGTTTATAATGCCAGTAAGTTGAATATCACCAGCTTGACGATTCCGGTCCTGCTTGAATGGCAGTCGCCTAAACATCGTCGCAAGGCTCCGCGTTTCTTTATCTCAGGTGGGGTGGTAGGTGTGGTCAAAACTATTTCTTCTTCCAAAATCGTCTATCATGATGCGGATGGCGAAAAACGTAAGAAAAAGATGGACCGTGGCATGAACCTTCGTCCTGTAACAATGGATTTTCTTTTTCAGGCAGGTGTCGGTTGCATCGGTTTATATGCCAAATATTCTCCTTTCGGCCTGTTTGAGAAGGACAAAGGCCCGAAGGTGCATCCAGTTTCTTTGGGATTGCAGTTGCATATTTAATCTTGTTGGGCATCATTCTTTAGGGTAAGGATTAATCATATTGGATGGTTTGAACCGTAACATGGCATAAACTATTTCGAAAGTCATAGTAAACTAATCCAAGACATACATCATATTATTCATATGTAGTACTACCTATCACGAATACGTAGTACTACATATCGTCTATAGGTAGTACTACATATAGACAATAGATAGTGACTACCAACAGATACTTTGCTATATGTAATTAGTTAGTTCTTGGGGTGTTTTGACTTAGTTGATGGCATGAAACGGCTTAATTTACCAGTTGTCAAGA
>OGOF01002269.1_pt1 | contig 10346 bp, 9 predicted proteins | sample 1552621 | NCBI WGS metagenome assembly OGOF01 (sample SAMEA2580156, study PRJEB22360) | human gut metagenome | biome: human gut; feature: human-associated habitat; material: faeces | place: Denmark | collected 2008/2010
AAATGTGATGTGATGTGATGTGATGTGATGAAACTTAAGCTTGCTACGACAAAGTAGTTTGCTTGGCGGCGCCTGTTAGTGATAGGCGTAGAGGCGCCGCATGTGATGAGTAAGGAAAAATAAGTTTGTCTGTCTGTAAGAGACAGGAACCGAAAAATGTTGAAATACATATCTGAGTTCAGAGCCGGCCCTTGCCTATAAAAAACAAGTAACATAATAGAAAAGCAAAAGCATGGCAACTGGGCTGCTCATGAACCTGTTAAGAGCTACACCAACCGGTGGCATGCTCGGATCGCCACCTGTCAGTAGTACCGAAAATTATAACGACTGAAGGAGAAAAAATGAGAAAAATAACTAGCCGCATAACTTTCGAAGAATATAGTACTACGGTTTATGCTAATAATCAAAAAAATAGCTCACTTTTTTGATTATTAAAAAAGTGAGCTATTTGTAAGCGGTTGGAGGAAAATGAGAACTGCAAAAAATTAAACTTGTGACTTTGTCAACTTTCAGAAAAAATAGCTAGCTAAAGAAAAATGACTCCAGCAGAGCTGAAGCCGTGACATGGTAAATATTTAAATCTTGTTTTTTAGTTTGCTGGTTTTCTTGCTTTTGTCTTTCCAGCCTTAAGCTGCCCGCTTCTTGGCCTGGATTTCCCTAAGGCCTGGCAGGCTGATCATGACCAGGAAGCTGATGATGTAGAGGGCGGACAAGAAGCCCATAACCACGTACAGGTTGTAGTGGTCCATCAAGGCGCCGATGATGACGGAAGAGAAGCCCCCGATGGCCCGGCCGGTGTTCATGATCAAGTTGTTAGCCGTGGACCGGATTTCAGTCGGGTAGAGCTGGCTGATTACCGCCCCGTAGCCGCCAAACATCCCGTTGGAGAAGAAGCCGGTCAAGGCTCCGGCCAAAAGCATGGCCCAGTAGCTGGTCACGTTGACGATGGCAAAGACCACGACCTCGCTGCCCAAAAGGAAGATGCTGAAGGCCCAGCGGGGACCGATCTTGTCCATGATCGTCCCGAAGACCATCATCCCAAGGCTCATCCCGATGATAGTAGCGATCATCCAGTAAGAAGAGCCGGAAACTGACAGGCCCTGCTTCTTCTGCACGATTGACGGCAGCCAGTTCATCAAGCCAAAGTAGCCGGCAATCTGCACGATCGTCATCAGCATCAAGCCCAGGGTCTGCAAAGCCAGGCGGGGCGTCTCAAACAAGCGGCCGAAGGAGATCTTTTCACTCGTTTCTTCCGCCTTCTTGTGAGCGGCCAAAAATTCGTCGCTTTCCTTGACGTGGCGGCGGACAAAGTAGGTCAAGACAACCGGCACTACCCCAAAGAGGAAGAGGGTGTTCCAGCCGTAAGCCGGAATGATCCAGGCGGCCAGAAGAGCGGCCACGATAGAGCCGATTTGGCCACCCACGGCCGCCACCGAGCCGGCCCGGCCGATTTGATTAGCCTGGAAGTTTTCCGCGATCAAGGCAATTCCGACCCCGTATTCACCGCCGGCCCCGATCCCGGCTAAGAAGCGGAGAGCGTAAAGGGCGGTGATGTTGTGGGCAAAGTAGGTTAAGCCAGTCGCGATGGCAAAAAGAAAGATCGTATAGCTGAAAGTCTTGACCCGGCCGATACGATCTCCTAGCAGCCCAAAGAGCGCGCCACCGAAGAACATTCCGAGGTTGGTAAAGGTTCCGATCCAGCCGCCGGCCGCGGAGCTGATGTGCATCTGCGCGATGATTTCCGACAGGGAGAAAGACAGGAACATGACGTCCATGTTTTCCAGCAGGAAGCCGGAAGACATAGAGGCCAAAACCCACTTTTGGTTAGTGGACATTGAGCTGGTATTATCCATTATTAACTTGTACCTCCAAAATTAATGCTCACGGACATTACTTATTTTGTATCGGTAACAATTGTTTGCGTTTTTCTTAAGATTGTCAAGGGCTCTTGCAAAACAATCGTTATTTAATTACTCAGCCCGGTCGCTGATGGCCTTCGGCAGGGCAATATTGTGGTGGAGATTATGCCAAAGATGCTGGCCAGCCAGGGCAATCATCGGCCCGTTGATCAGGAGGCAAAGGAGGGTGCCGATATTGACGGCATAGACTTTTGCCCGTTGCCAACTTCTACGCTGCCGGCGAACTGGTTGGCGGGGCCAACGGCAAGGACTCAATGCCGTCAATGATGAACTCCTGGTCCTACGCTTCCGGTTTCGTGGCTGGTACGGCAGTTGCTGACAATGCCGACAACTACGCCGTTGACGTTGTTACCAGCGCTAGCCATGCTCCGGCTCCTAAGCCAGAAGCAACTTCCGGTGCCAGTCACTAATGTTGCCAACAATTCACAAATTTTCTCCCGGGCACAAAATAAGCTATATGAAAATATACACTTTGCCCTTTTTGGCCGCGGGAACCTTCTTCCTTACAAAAACTTGCTAAAAAAACCCAAGCTGATGCTTGGGCTTTTTCTTCTTAAACGAACTTATATTCGTTATTGTAATGCTTCCGGCAGTAGGATTTGATAAATTGTTCGAATCTGGTTACGGCCGGGGTCAGGAAGTGGTCGGACTTTTTCACTACAAAAATCGGGTGAACGCCGACATTTTCATCAATGTGCAAGAGCTTGACCGTCCGCGGGTCCAGCTGGGGCAGGTGGGGCACGATGGCTACCCCGTAGCCCCAGTGAACGAAGCCGATGATGGTATGGTCTTCCATGGACTCCATGATGATTTTCGGCTTGACGCCGGCTTCAGCGAACATCTTGTCCAGACGGGGGCGCAGGCCACTGCTTTTGCTATAGTAGATCATCGGGTACTTGGCCAAATCAGCCAGGGAGACAGAGTCCTTTTTGGCTAAAGGATTGGAAAAGGGAACGACAGCCAGCATTTCCTGGTCAACCAGATGGGAGATGTCGATCTTGTCTTCCAGGCCAGGCAGGTCAGGAGCTGAGGAGATGACCAAATCCAGTTCGTCATTGACCAGCTGGTTCACCAAATCGTCAGTGGTTCCCTGTACGAAGGAGAAAGTGATGTCTTTGGTGTCTTTTTCCTGCTTGAACTTGCAGATCAGCTGGGGAATCAGGTCCTGGCCCATGGTAAAGGTGAAGCCAACCCTGATATGACCCCGGTTGACGTCCAGCAATTCAGCAATGTACTCGCCGCCCCGGTCCAGGTCGCTCAAGCCGCTCTTGGCGTATTCCAGGTAGATCTTGCCATAGTTGGTCAAGCGGATGTTCCGGCCCTCTTTTTCAAACAGGGGCACGCCGAGCTCTTCCTCAATGCTGCTGATGGCGTAGGAGAGGGAAGGCTGGGAGATGCCCAGCTTTTCGGCCGTCTTGGCCATGTGTTCCGTTTTCGCCAGTTCGACGAAGAAACGTAAATGTCGAATGTTCATATTTGCCTCCAAATCATGCACAACAGGTTTCCATACCTACAGTGTACCGTTAATCTAAAATTAATAAAATGCTTTTATCAATAATTTCGCTTTGCCTTATTTATCACGAAGAGTGAAAACGATAACATAACAGTGAATTGAGAAAAATGTAACTTGTTGAAAAAGCTTAAAGGAGATTCCAGAAATGGCAGACAAAAGAAACAACGAGATCGAAGAAACGAAGATTCAAGGCGTTAACGGCCCAATCACCGGCTGGCTTGACGGGCACACGATTTTGGTCGGTTTGATGGCTTACCCAATCCTCCACACCATGTCACCAACCATGCACAACAACGCTTTTGCCAAGTTGGGCTTGAACGGGGCTTACCTCTGCTTTGAAATCGACAACGAAAAGCTTCCAGGCGCTATCGACGCTATCCGGACCCTGGACATGCGGGGTTCAAATGTTTCAATGCCTAACAAGAAGAAGGTCATCCCTTACCTTGACAAGCTGGACAAGACTTCACAAATGTGTGACGCGGTAAACACTATCGTCAACGAACACGGCGTTTTGACCGGCTACACCACTGACGGCATGGGCTGGCTGCGGGCCTTGAAGAAGGACGGCCAAGACTTTGCGGGACGTAGTTGGCGAACTGCCAATCCTGGTTACTTTCAAAACCAAGAACGAAGGCGGCGTCCTGGAACTTGGCGAAGACGAATACCTGGACCTGGTGGCTACTGTAGTAACCAACCGTTTGGGTGACGCGGTCGACATTGAACTTTTACACGATGAAGAAAGAGTCAAGGACCTGGTTAAGCAGGCTCACAACTACAATGTGGTAGTTATCATGAGCAACCACGACTTTGAAAAGGTGCCAGCCAAGGATGTCATCGAATTCCGTTTGAAGAAGATGGCTGACTTGGGCGCTGACGTGCCAAAACTTGCCTGCATGCCGCACAGCGCTGACGACGTTATGACCCTGCTCAGTGCTACTAATGACGCCCACAAGGCTCTTGCCAACCCAATCATCACCATGGCAATGGCCGACCTGGGCAAGGTCAGCCGGATTGCCGGCCAAGTCTTTGGCTCCTGCCTGTCATTCGGTGCTGTTGGTAAGACTTCAGCACCTGGCCAATTGTCAATCGAAGACTTGAGAAACGCTGAAAATTACTTGGAATTGCATTAATCAGCTAAGAGAAATGCTTTTCTAAAAAAGAGCTCCCGTACCAAATGAAGTGCCCTACAATCATTAGATGTCTATGTCTAACAATTGTAGGGCACTTCAGCGGGAGACCAAGCTGATGCGGATTGCCAAAGAGGCCGGCGTCAAGCACGTCTATAACGGGCTGGGCATGGTGGTCGGCCAGGGGGCAGAGTCCTTCAAGCTCTGGACTGGCAAGGAAATGCCGGTTGACTACATTAAGGAAATCGTCGCTAAGGCGTAAGAAAAGCGGACAAGGCAAACTTGTCCGCTTTATTTTTGGCAAAATTATCTGATCTTTTCCTGCAGCTCGGCCGCTTGGAAGGCCTCGACCAGGTCTTTTAAGGCCGGTGAAAGGTCAGCCCCGCGCCGGACCCCGATGAAGTAGGTAAGCTTGATCTGGCGGGGGTCAAGGGGGTAGAGATTGATTGGCAGGTGCTCCAGCCGCTTCAAGATACTGGCTGAGGAGATCGTGAAGCCGACCCCGTTGACGGCAAGGTTGGTGGCTGTGATAACGCTGTTGGAGGTCATCCGGATATTTGGCTGCACGCGGAAGTAATGAAATAAACCGTTGACCTGGTGGCGGATGGCGGATTCCCCGTTGCTTAAGACAAAAGGCTGCTGGAGCAGCTCCTTGGGATCATAATCAGCCGGATCCAGGATAAAGTGGTCTTTGAGATAGAACTTGGAATTTTCCGGAATCACTATATAGTAGACCTCCCCGCCGTTGATATAAGTATCAATTCCTTGCGCGACGGTTTCCGGTGTCTGCCCCATATAGCAGTCTACGTCCCCGCCCAGCAGCCGGTCTTCGCTGGTGTGGGGGAAGCCTTCAGCGATCTGGATCTTGACCTGGGGGTGTTTTGCCAAAAAGGCAGGCAGGATCTTAGGCAAGAGGAAGGTGCCCAGGCTTTCCAGAATGGAAATCCGGATGACTTCTTCCTGTTGGTTGCTGAAGCGCTCCAGGGCGTTGGACAGCTGGTGGCGCTGGGCGGAAATGTTTTCCAAATACTGGTAGTAGATCTGGCCGGATTCAGTCAGGGTAAAGGGAACCTTGTCCCGGTTGATGATGGTGGTCCCCAGTTTTTTCTCCACCCGCTTGATCAGCTGGGTCAAGTAGGGCTGGGAGATGTAGAGGTGTTCGGCGGCCCGGGTGAAGTTGCTTTCCTTGAGCAGGGTTTCCAGGTAGTTGAGCATGATGTCGGGATCGTTCATTTTCTTTTTTCTCCTCTGTTAAAAAGTCTCGTTTTTTACGATAACACAAATGTTATTGATTGATAATATTTAAAGTCGTTCATTTTTTCCAGGAATAATATTAGAATTAAGCTATCAAGTAAAGAAAACGCTAACAAAGCAAAAAGGAGCAAAATCATGTCAATGAAATCAGGTACTTATAAGGTTAAGGCCAAGGGCCACGGTTCATCATTCATGCCGATGGAAGTAACCATTGAAAACGACAAGGTGGCGAACATCACGGTTGACTCAGCGGGTGAAACCAGCGGGATCGCTGATGAAGTCTTCAAGCGCCTGCCAAAGGCTATCATCGACGGGCAAACCTTGAACGTCGACGCCGTTTCCGGGGCGTCAATCTCCTCACAAGGGGTGATCGACGGGGTTGCTGAAGCGATCAATGAAGCCGGCGGGGATGCTGAAGAATGGAAGAAGCGGGACAAGCCGGCTTCCTCAGCCGCCAAGGATGAAGAATACGACACTGACGTGGTTGTCATCGGTGCCGGCGGGGCTGGTTTAGCCGCTGCTACCCGGTCTCTGCAGCATGATAAGAAAGTTATTATTCTGGAAAAGTTCCCGCAACTGGGCGGTAACACTGCCCGGGCCGGCGGTCCAATGAACGCGGCTGAACCAGACTGGCAAAAGGGCTTCAAGGCCCTGCCAGGTGAAAAGGAAACCTTGCAGGAACTGGCTGAAACGCCAACCAGCGAAATCGACCCGGAATACGTGGCAGACTTCGAAAAGCTGCGTGACCAGATCAAGGCCTACCTTGACTCAGGTGAAGACTACCTCTTCGACTCAGTCCTGCTGCACGAAATTCAAACCTACCTCGGCGGCAAGCGGGTGGACCTCAAGGGCAACGAAATCCACGGCAAGTACGAACTGGTAACGACCTTGGTCAACAATGTCCTGGACTCAGTCAACTGGCTGACCGACTTGGGTGTGAAGTTTGACCGCAGCGACGTAACCATGCCAGTTGGTGCTTTATGGCGCAGAGGCCACAAGCCGGTTGAACCAATGGGCTTTGCCTTCATTCACGTTTTGGGCGACTGGGTTAAGCAGCATGGGGCAACCGTTTTGACTGAAACCCGGGCAAAGCACTTGATCATTGAAGGCGGCAAGGTGACCGGTGTGATCGCGGAAAAGACTGACGGCTCAAAGGTAACTGTCCACGCTAATAGCGTTATTTTGACGGCCGGTGGTTTCGGAGCCAACACCAAGATGGTGCAAAAGTACAACACTTACTGGACTGAAATCGCTGACGATATCGCTACGACCAACTCACCAGCTATTACCGGTGACGGGATTGCCTTGGGCCAGGAAGCCGGCGCTGCTTTGACGGGGATGGGCTTCATCCAACTCATGCCAGTTTCTGACCCGGTAACCGGGGAACTTTTCACTGGCTTGCAAACTCCGCCTGAAAACTTCATTATGGTTAACCAAAAGGGTGAACGTTTCGTCAACGAATTTGCTGAACGCGACACTCTGGCTAAGGCAGCGATCGACAACGGCGGCCTCTTCTACCTGATCGCCGACGACAAGATCAAGGAAACTGCCTACAACACCACGCAAGAATCAATCGATGCTCAAGTGGAAGCCGGCACCTTGTTCAGAGCTGACACTTTGGAAGAACTGGCTGAAAAGGTGGGCATGGACCCAGCAGTTTTGACCGACACCATCAAGAAGTACAACTCTTACGTTGACGCCGGCCACGATCCGGAATTCGGCAAGAGCGCCTTCCACTTGAAGTGTGAAGTAGCACCATTCTACGCAACTCCACGTAAGCCAGCTATCCACCACACTATGGGCGGTCTGGTTATCGACACTAAGGGCCACGTTCTGGATGAAGAAGGCCACGTGATCGCCGGCCTGTATTCAGCTGGTGAAAACGCGGGTGGCCTGCACGCCGGCAACCGTTTGGGCGGGAACTCCCTGGCTGACATCTTCACATTCGGCCGGATCGCCGCTGACAGGGCTGACGAGGAAAACCCAGCTAGCGACGCGGTTAGCGGGGCATCTCATTAAAAAAGCGAGGAAACAGTATGTATTACAAGAGCCACTTTGGTACGACTTTAACAATTACACGATGATCGTCAAAAGAGTCTAGGTTTACCTAGGCTCTTCTTGACTTTCCCAGAATCAGGCAGTCAAAAGCAGCAATAGCCAAGGCAGAAAAGATTTTTTAAAATATTCTAAAATAGAAAAAACAAGTAACATTTTTTAGGAGAAAAGTAAAAATGGAAAAAGATATCACGATCATGCGTGACGGTTTAAAGCTAGCAGCGAAGGTTTCAATTCCGGAAAGTAAAGAATACGACATTGCGATCCTGGCTTACGGCTTTGTGGGGATGATGGACCCTAAGGTTAACGACTTATTGCCAGTTTTAGCAGAAAAATTGCAGGAAAAAGGCCTGGCAACCGTTCGCTTTGACTTTAACGGCCATGGCTTAAGCGAAGGACCACTGGACAACATGTCCATTTATAATGAACTGGAAGACTACCATGCAGTGATGGATTACGTCTTGAATTTGGACGGCGTGAAGCACATCTACTTGATTGGTCACTCCCAAGGCGGTGTCTTATCTTCAATGATGGCTGGCTTTTACGCTGACAAGGTCGACAAGCTGGTCATCATGTCCTCAGCTGCCACCTTGGTTGATGATGCCCGCATCGGGACCTGCATGGGGATTGACTACGATCCTAACCATGTTCCAGCTAAGCTTGATTTCAAGGACTTCAAGCTGAACGACTGGTACTTTAGAACGGCTAAGTTTATCAATACCTTTGAAGTTGCGCGTGCCTTCCACGGTCCAGTCTTGGCTTTGCACGGCAGTGATGACAAGATCGTTGATCCATATGCGGTTAAGCACTACCAAGCAATTTTGGACAACTGCGAAATGCACCTGATCGAAGGCAGTGACCACGGTTTGCACCAAAACCGCGAGGAAGTTTATACCAGAGTGGTTGACTTTTTGATTTTGTCTCAATTAATTTAAACAAAACAGTAGATTTCCAATTTTGTCTCAATTAACTTAAAATAGATTTAGAAGATCCGATTTTGTTGAAGTTAATTGAGATGATTTTATGCTAGTACCAAGACCAACTTACTTACAAAAACTAGAAAAATTAGCTAATAAGCAGATTATTAAAGTTCTAACCGGGGTTAGACGCTGCGGCAAATCTAGCCTGTTGCAGCTGTTTCAGCAACAGCTTTTAGCTGATGGCGTTCAACCAGAGCAGATTCAAGCAATCAACTTTGAGGACCTAGCTTTTTCCAAGCTGACTGACTACCAGGAACTCTATCGCTACCTAAGTCAACGCTTGCTGCCTGATCAGATGAACTATATCTTTTTGGATGAAATCCAAAATGTTCCTAATTTTGAAAAAGCAGTTGATAGTCTTTTTATTAAAAGCAATGTTGACTTGTACATTACCGGTTCTAACGCCTTTATGCTGTCAGGTGAATTAGCTACGCTGCTTTCTGGACGTTATATCGAAATTCCGGTATATCCCTTATCTTTTAAGGAATTTGCCCAAGCTAAGCCTGATCAATCTTTGCAAGAGAGCTACCAGCAGTACCTGCTCAGGGGCGGCTTTCCTTTTGCCTTGCAGCTGCCAGATGATGAAAGTTTCCGCGACTACATTGATGGCGTGGTAAACACGGTTTTAGTCAAGGACGTGCTTGCCAGAAAAGATAAGAGCGATTCAACTTTGGTTAGACGATTAGCAGCTTTTTTAACAGACACAGCAGGTAGCTTGACTAGCCCTAAGAAAATTGCGGGTACCTTGACCTCAATGGGACAGAAGACGACGCCGAACACGGTGGCCTCTTACCTGGAGCTCTTAGAAAATGCCTTTCTTTTTTACCGCTGCGACCGTTTTGATATCGGCAGAAAAAAGTATCTGAGCATCAATCCCAAATATTATACAGTTGATATTAGCTTGCGCCGGGCCCTAGTGGGGCAGAAGCGGCCCAACAAGGGGAGCCAGCTGGAAACGATTGTGTATCAGGAGCTTCGCCGGCGGGGATATGAGATTTATGTTGGCGTGATGCAGCAGACTGAGGTGGACTTTGTGGTGGTGAAGGATGGAAGACGGGAGTACTACCAGGTATCGCTGTCTTTGGACGATGAACAGACCTACCAACGGGAAGTTAGAAGTCTGCGGCTGATCGATGACAACTATCCCAAGATCATCTTGACTGAAGATCCGGGGCATTTTGACGACCAGGGGATCAGCCAGGTGAACATTATTGATTGGTTGATGGGGGAATGAATATGAAAGTAAGACGCAGAGCCATGTATAAGGCTCTGCGTCTTTACTATTTCTTGGCTGACATTGTTGGCTATCCGCCTTGCAATATTGGCGGTTGCTCTAGCCTGGCTCTGCCAGTGCCTAGGCAACTTGCTGATGCGGATCCACATGTTAGGTCTAATCTTTCGCTTAACGTGGAGAAAAAAGGACAAGCAAAACATACTAACCTAGTGTTGGATGATTACTCGACGGAGTAGTCGTTCAACACTTTTTCTTTTACTATGT
>OGOF01002290.1_pt1 | contig 10298 bp, 8 predicted proteins | sample 1552621 | NCBI WGS metagenome assembly OGOF01 (sample SAMEA2580156, study PRJEB22360) | human gut metagenome | biome: human gut; feature: human-associated habitat; material: faeces | place: Denmark | collected 2008/2010
TCTCTATTTGCGCAGTGTTGATTTTTTCTTCAATTTACAAAAAAGAATTATTATCTAGAAATTATATTGCTTGTAGTGGTATCCCGTCTGGGTGGATGCCGGGTCTGGCAACGAAATACGTTAAAGAAAAATCATTATGCGAAAAAAATGGCAATAATTAAATCAATGATGAGGTTATGATGTTTTATCTAAAAAACAATAGAGTAGCGATGTATCAGTAACAGTTAATTTTATTTTCAGTGTGAGATTGCTTAATCTTACATGGCAAATAAATCAATGTCATGTAAAACGAAATGTAAATATCACACACTATATTAAAGATGTAATACCCAGGAAGATGAAGTAACTGACCGGCAATACTATAAGCAAAGTAGTCATTGTTTATTTTTAACAGATGATTGTAATGGTTTTTTAATTGCGCTCATCTTTATGGGTTATTGTTGTTTTTTACTGGTGTTTTATGAACTGTAAAATATATTTTCTTTTTACTGTTATCTAACTTTTTAGTTAAATGGGAAATAACTCTCTGAATGGACGACCTGACCCAACGCTACTATGAAGCCGAAATGCGCTACCTGCGTGAAGCGGGTAAAGAATTCGCACAGGCGTATCCCGACCGTGCTGCGATGCTTAATCTTGATAAACCCGGCGCACGCGATCCCTATGTGGAGCGCCTGTTCGAGGGCTTCGCTTTTTTAATGGGCCGCCTGCGCGAAAAGCTGGACGACGATCTGCCGGAACTGACTGAAGGGCTGGTCAGCCTGCTGTGGCCCCACTACCTGCGAACCATCCCGTCACTTTCCGTGGTTGAACTGTCGACAGATCACCGGCAGATGAAGCAGAGCGAAACGCTGAGCGATTTTCAGGTATTGTCGCGCCCTGTTGGCGAGCGCAGAACCCGCTGCGTCTACAGTGCCACGCGTGATATCACGCTGCATCCGCTGGCGTTGCCGGACGTGTCATTGCAATATGAACCGGACGGACGCTCGGTTATCCGTCTGCGCTTTGCGTGCGGCCCGCTGGTTGGTGACTGGTCGCAGATCGATTTATCCCGCCTGCCGCTCTATCTCAATGCCGACAGCCCGGTAGCCTGTGCGTTGCACCGGGCTTTAACGCTTGGCACGCAGCAGTTCTGGCTGCGTCTGCCGGGGCAGGATCGCCGGATGCTTGGCGCACACTTTTCCCCGATGGGCTTTGAGGATGATGACAGGCTCTGGCCAAAAGGTGAGTCAGCCTTCAGCGGTTACCAGTTGCTGCTGGAGTATTTCACCTTCCGCGAGAAGTTTATGTTCGTGGCGCTGAACGGGCTGGAGCAGGTTGCATGGCCGGAGGGGATAACCGGCTTTGAGATTGACGTGGTGCTGAACGAGAACTGGCCTCACGACCTGCCGTTTGACAGCGATAATATCCGTCTGCACTGCGTGCCGGTCATCAACCTGTTCCCGCTCGAAGCCGATCCGTTACACCTTTCGCCACTGGAAAACGAATTTCTGCTACGCCCGATGCGCATTCAGGACGGGCATACCGAGATTTATTCCGTCGACAACATTATTTCTTCGCGCCATACCGGCAGTCAGGCATATGTCCCCTTTTCCAGCTTTCGTCACCGGGGCGGGATGCTGCGCCACGATGCGCCGGAACGCTATTACCACACGCGGGTAAAGCGCGGCCCTTCCGGCTTGCACGACACATGGCTGATTCTGGGCGGCGATGCGTTTGATTCCGACCGGATGCTGGAGGATGAAACCCTGTCCTTAAGTCTGACCGGCACCAACGGGCAGCTTCCCCGTAAAGCCTTACAGAGCACCCTGCTCGATACGCCAGTTCATGCCTCACAGAACGTCCTGCGGGTGCGCAACCTGTGCGCCCCGACGCAGCCCTGCTATCCCCCGGCGCGTGACCGCTTCCACTGGCGGGTGCTCAGCCACCTCGGTTCTAACTTTTTATCGATGATGGATAACGCCGAAATTCTGCGCGGCACGCTGGCGCTGTACGACTGGACCGAAAGCGAGATGAACCGCCGTCGTCTGGAGGCGATTGTCGACGTTCAGCACAGCCTGATACAGCGTTTTGAAAGAGGCTTTCTGCTGCGTGGCGTGGATATTCAGGTGACGCTGGACAGTAACGGCTTTGCCGGAGAAGGTGATATCACGCTGTTTGGTGAACTGCTGCACCGCTTCTTCGCACTGTATGCCGATATCCACTTATTCACTCAACTGACCTTAATTCTGCAACCCACAGGAAAGTGCCTGCAATGGACAGAGCATCACAGCCAGCGCGTACCGGGCTGACCGACCGGCTGGCCCCGGATATTGCGCGGATCAATTTTTACCGTTTTTGCCAGTTGCTGGAACAGAGCCAGCAGAAAGCGCCGCTGGGCAGTACCGACAACCCCGCCGCCGATGCGGGGCGTTTTCGCCCCCATCCCGGAATGGGCTTTCCGGTCAGCGAGTTAAAGAACGTTGAACGTGACGTGGACAATCCCGACGCGCCACCCACGGTGCGCACCACCTTTCTCGGCCTGTACGGCGTGGATTCACCGCTGCCCACCGCCTATCTGGACTACATTACCCAGCGTCATGACGGACATGACGCAGTGATGGCGTTTCTCGATATTTTTAACCATCGCTTTATCACCCAGTATTACCGCATCTGGCGCAAATATAACTACCCGGCGTCGTTTGAAGCAGGTGCCGTGGATGACATTTCCCGTTGTCTGCTGGGGTTAATCGGGCTGGGTATTCCCGGCAGCGAGAACCATATCGCCACGCCTGTATCCCGTTTTCTGGCCCTGCTCAGCGTGATGCGCCTGCCCACCCGCACGGCTGAAGGCGTCACGGCTCTGGTGGGGCTGCTTGCCCCGCTGACGAAAGCCACGGTGGTGCCTCACGATCCGCAGCCTGTAATTCTCCCGGCCCCTGCGGGTCTGTCAAAAAATTCACGCATCAGCCTGAAAACGCGAACGCTGCTGGGGCGTACCGGTACCGACGTCAACAGCCAGTTGCTGCTGAAACTGTATACCGAAGATGCCGCAGAAGCACGTGGCTGGCTGCCCGGCGGGCAACTGCACAGCGATTTGCTGGTGCTGCTGCGCGTTTATCTGGGCTGGCGCTGTCAGGCCCGTCTGCAACTGACGCTGCCCGTCAGCCTGTTGCCTGCTGCCCGGCTGGGAAAACAGCGTGTACAGATTAGCCGTACCGGCATCCTTCGCGCCTCCTTTGCCGCGCCCGCGACCGGAACAGTGACGGTCAGTCTGGGGCGTTATCAGGGATTAATACCCGCTTTTTCCATTCGTAACAGGGAGAGTATGACTCATGTTTCCTATTCGTTTTAAACGTCCGGCGTTGCTCTGTATGGCGATGCTGACGGTTGTTCTGAGTGGCTGCGGGCTGATTCAGAAAGTGGTGGATGAATCGAAAAGCGTGGCCTCAGCCGTTTTCTACAAACAAATCAAAATACTGCATCTCGATTTCTTCTCCCGCAGCGCCCTGAATACGGATGCGGAAGATACGCCGCTTTCCACGATGGTGCATGTCTGGCAACTGAAAACCCGCGAAGATTTTGACAAGGCGGATTACGACACCCTGTTTATGCAGGAAGAGAAGACGCTGGAGAAGGACGTACTGGCAAAACACACCGTCTGGGTAAAACCGGAAGGCACGGCATCCCTGAATGTGCCGCTGGATAAAGAGACGCAGTTTGTCGCCATTATTGGGCAGTTTTATCACCCTGATGAAAAAAGCGACAGCTGGCGTCTGGTGATCAAAAGGGACGAACTGGAGGCCGACAAGCCGCGCTCGATTGAACTGATGAGAAGCGACCTGCGACTGCTGCCTCTCAAGGATAAATAACCGATGTCGACACCTTCCTTATATGAAATGCTGACGTTCAGTTTCAGCGGCGAGTTACCGCTGGAACAGATCAGCGAGCGGGATCAGCTTATCCTTTCCGTGATGGACAATATGCAACGCATTATCAACTGCCGGGCAGGCACGCTGGCGCATTTGCCGGATTACGGTCTGCCGGATCTCAGTCTGATCCATCAGGGGATGGCTGCGGGTATTCATGGCCTGATGCGTCAGATTGAAGAAACACTGCTGCGTTATGAACCACGCCTGAGTCAGATACAGGTGGAATTACTCCCCCAGCCCCGTCCGGGGCATCTTAATTACCTGATCCACGCGCAGCTTCCCGATACCGGCTGGATACGCTTTGATGGCGTATTTTCTCCGGAAGGACGAATTGTTCTGCGTCATCTCAAACAGCAGGAGCGGGCGTACTGATGGCAAGTAACGCGAATTTTATCAGCCAGTTCGTCATGGGCGGCGATCCCTGTACGTATAAGGAATCCGGTGAACTGCAGGCTGAAATGAGTAAACTGACTCACCCGGCCCGGCCAGACGTGGACTGGCGCCAAGTGGAAAAACTCAGCCTCGCGCTGTTCCGGCAAAATGGCGTGGAACTACAGACGCTGGTCTGTTACGTACTGGCGATAACCAGACGGCAGGGGCTGGCAGGGATGGCAGACGGACTCGGTTCACTGGATATACTGCTCCAGCGCTGGGCTGACTTCTGGCCGGTACAGGTACATTCCAGAATATCACTGCTCAGCTGGGTCACAGAAAAAATGCAGCAGGCACTGAGAACGCTGGATATTCAGTATCAGGATCTGCCGCAGATCTACCGTTGTGTACAGCATCTTTCTACCATAGAAACCACGCTGCAACAGTGTGAACTGTGGCATATGACGAAGCTGGACGTATTGTCCGGGCAGTTTCGCAATACCGCATTGCGTCTGGAACGGCTGGCGCCTCAGGGAGCGGAAACCACTATCACTCCCCCTGAATTACCCCGCCGGGAAATGAATCAACCGAAAAAGTCAGAGGAAAGTCCACAGCCGGTTTTTGCAACCAGATCCGTTCAGCAAAACGATAAGGATGCCAGTCCACCCGTTCCATCCCCTGAAATCTCCCGGCAGCGGACATGGCCGATATTTATGGCCGGAATGGTTGTGATGGCCGGTCTCGGCGGAACAGGATTATGGGGCTGGTCGCAGCTTAATCAGCCGGACGCGCTAATCCAGCGAATACAACTGTCTGTCATGCCGTTGCCGCAGTCGCTGGAGAGCGGCGAACTGGCAAAGCTGGATGTAAAGGATAAGGCGCTGCTGGCTCAGGACAGAACAATTGCGGCAAGTCAGATGCAACTGGAGCAGTTAAACAAATTGCCTGCCCGCTGGCCACTGGAGCAAGGATATCGCCAGCTACGCCAGCTTGATGCCCTGTGGCCGGATAATCCTCAGGTCAGGGCGCTGAACGCGCAGTGGCGCAAACAGCGGGAGCTGAGCGCCCTGTCTGCTGAGGCACTGAATGGCTATGCTCAGGCGCAGAGCCAGCTACAGCGCCTGTCGGCGCAGCTGGATGCACTGGATGAACGTAAGGGGAGATATCTGACCGGTTCGGAACTAAAAACGGCGGTGTACGGCATCCGGCAGTCGTTAAAGGAGCCGCCGCTGGAAGAACTGCTTCGGCAACTGGAAGAGCAAAAACAGACCGGAGAGGTTTCGCCAACGCTGTTGACGCAAATTGATACCCGGTTAAATCAGTTGTTGAATCGCTATGTCATTTTACTGGATACGAAGGTGGAACAAAGTCAGTAAACATCGGGGGATTTATGTACCAATAAGGGATATGTGACCTTGCCATTTTTTAAAATGGAGTCTCTGTGTACAAAAAAAGAGAGGAACAGGCCATTCGATCTACTCGTTGATTCACATCAGATAATGAGTGTATATTTCGGTAGATAGCTTGGGTTCGGGAACAGTGAATACCTTAAGTTTCAAAAGATTGGATTAACCTCTTGACTGTGGCCCCCGCAACCAATTTATTAGAATGCTGACAAACCGCAATGTGTTCTACAAATTGCGGTTTTTTTGTATTTAAAATCTTTGTTCGCTGAACTCACAACACGTTTTTTATCTCCCTTCCTGCGAAGTAATCAATTATCGACTGGGCAACGTGTATCCCGGTTTGCTGGTATGACTCAACGGTGGCGGCCGCGATATGCGGCGTTGTAATGATATTTTTGGCATGTAGCAGTGGGCTAAATTGCGCCAACGGTTCAGAGCTAAACACATCCAGCGCCGCAAACACATTTCGTTCTTCAATCACCTGAAGTAAAGCGCCCTCATCCAGCAACTTTCCCCTTGCGGCATTGATGATCAGAGCACCATTGCGCATCATCGACAAATATTTATGACTAATGAAGTTCTCCAGCTCAGAAGAAAAAGGCAAAAGAACAATGATGACATGCGACTGCATAAAGATATCTTCAATTGATACAAACTGAACTCCAGCTTTGTCAGCAACCTGATAGTCGGGTTGTTTGTCAAAAGCTAAAAGCTCAACATCAAAACCGGATAACCTTTTCGCCAGAGTTTTACCTATATTACCGTAGCCAACCAGGCCAATCCGTTTCCCTTGTAATTCACAGCCATGCGACTCCCCCCAGTAGCCATTTTGCATCGCATGATAGCTGCCAGGGATATTTCTCATGCTCGCGAAGATAAGTCCAATGATAAATTCCGCAACCGCATTTGAATTAATCCCAACCGCATTATTGACAACAATACCGGATTGCTGTGCCGCACGAAGATCAATATTGTCTATCCCCGTCCCGAATCTCGATATTATTCTCACACCAGGCAGCAATGATAGCGTGTCCGCCTGATAACCATCTTTTCCGGCGATGACCGCGCAAATAGATTCTCGTAATGCAGTGGATTCTGATTTAAGCAGATGCTCCACATTATTCTTAATAATAAGATTAAAATTATTCTCTCTTAGCAACTTGCTGGCGGAAACACAGCGTGCTGAAAAGCTGGGGAAGGTGACCAGAACATTTTTCATAGCGGACACTCACTTCAAAGAACGCCACCCCAAAAGATGGCGTGACCGGTTACTGTATTTATATTTTGAAATTATGAATTTGCTTTAATGCCGAGTGCACCTCCTGGATGATATAAGCCGAAATCAGCACGAGTAAACTTTTTCAATTCAGAGAGTGCAAGCGCCACCGCATCACCAACAACCAGAACAACAGTCGACGAGCATGACGGTGCTAAACCTAAATTATCCGCCTCACTTTTGACGGGGATTTCAACAGATAAATCACAACTTATCGCAAGCGATGAGTGATGACTGCGGGTAAAAGAGATCAAATAATTACCCATTTTTTTCAAACTAGGCAGTGTCGCCAGGATTTCCGCCGTCTCACCACTGTTTGAAATAAGAATAACAACATCGTCTTTCGCCACCATTCCAAGGTCGCCGTGTACCGCTTCCGTACCGTGAACAAAAAACGAGGGAGTTCCGGTACTGGCAAAAGTTGCTGCGAGTTTTCTGGCAATAATACCGGACTTACCACCAATAAAAACAACTTTTCCCTGACAAGATTGTAATACTTTAATTAAATTAGCGAATTCAGAAAGTGGGGAATAAATAACCTCTTCTACTGCTTTAAGTTCGTTATGCATAAAATGTTTAATGAGATAGATAAGATCCGTGTTATTCATTTTTATTCTCCCTGATTAATATTTTTAATTACACTCACAAGACGCGTAAGCCCCATATATAATTTTTCTCGACCGCAGGCCAGGTTCAGACGAAGGTAGCCCTCCCCCTCCGTTCCATAGACATGCCCCGCCATAATGCCCACTTTGCCTTCATGAATTAATCGACTGTAGAATTCATCAAAAGGATAACCAATAGCAGAACAATCTATCCAGGAAAAATAGCAACCATCAGCTGGCCTTACGATCAATTCTGGAATATTTTCATTCAGATACTGCTGGGTGAATTGAATGTTAGAGGCAATATGTGCCTTTAATGACTTTAACCATCCCTCACATTCGTTATAGGCAATAATAGTTGCAATTATATTCAGTACTGATGGGGAGTTTACAAAATCGCGATACCTCGATATCGTTCTGAACTTATGATTAAAATTATCGTCAGTTGAAATCATATACGATCCTGTTAGTGCAGGAACATTAAATGTTTTCGATATCGAGTTAAATACTACTACTTTTTCTTTTTTTATTTTAAGCGCGGATGTAAAGCTACGATTAAAAACAAAATCACTATGGATTTCATCTGAACATAACCAGACATTATGCCTTGTACAGCTTGCAGCGATTTTATGCAGTTCTTCTTCCGACCAGACTGTTCCTGTCGGGTTATGAGGATTACATAATAACACCATCTTTGCGCTTTTAATCTTAAGATCAAAATCTTGCCAGTTGATAGCGTAGCCCCCCTCATTTTTTATAATCAAAGAGGCTGTCAGAATATTTCGCTCGCTATGTTTAATTACATCAAAAAATGCATTATAGACAGGTGTAAAAACGAGAATATTATCACCATGCGATGTCAATAACTCTATTGCTTTTGCAATAGAGTACATCACACTGGGGCTATAGGTTATCCATTCAGGTTTAATATCTGTTTGATATTGTTGATAATACCAGTTTACTATCGCATTCAGATATTCACCATGTTGCCAACGACTGTACCCTAAAATCGGGTGTTCCAGGCGTTTTTTTAATGCTCTGGTGATAGCGTCTGGTATCGGAAGATCCATATCTGAAATAGAGAATGGTAGTACATCTTTTACACCAAATCTGTCCTCGCAAAAGTCCCATTGGGTACAATATGTTCCTTTGCGGGAAACAGGAGTATTAAAAACATCCATCAGTATATCCCCATATAGTTATCCATATCCCGACGCAGGGCGATGACTTTAGTGCCGATAATGACTTGTAGGGTATTTTGATCAAGTTTAACAACCGCAATCCCGCCAGCTCTTTTTATTGCAACTTCGTCAATCAATCCCATATCTGCGATTGTTAAACGTAAACGAGTTACGCAATTATCCAGTGACTTAATATTCTCTTTACCACCAAGTGCCTTAACCATCTGCTCCGCCGCTTGCAGCTCTGATTTATCAGGAGTTGGGATATCCGCTATAGCCGTATCTTCGTGAACGTTCAGCGTGACAGGATTGGACTCTTCACGGCCTACGGTCATCAGGTTAAATTTAAGAATGGTCCAACGGAACACAAAGTAATAAATGAAGAAATAGGCCACTTCGACACACACCGCGATCGGCCAACCTGTTCTTGTGCCACGCAATACGCCAAAACTAATAAATTGAATCAGATCGCCAGTAAATCCCATCTTCACGCCCATATATGGCAGAACCATGTTAGCGAATCCATTCATAAAGGCATGGAAGACAAACAGCAGTGGACTGACAAATAAGAACAGAAACTCAATCGGTTCGCTGACGCCGCCAATAATCACCGTAAGCACCCCGGAAATAAGCAATGCTTTGATAGCCTTTCTGTTTTGAGCATGAGCAGTGCGATACATCGCCAGCGCGGCACCAGCCAGACCATACTGAATCATCAGTTTGCCCTGCTCCATTTTCCCCGCCAAATCCAGCGGAATGACCGCATTCTCTTTAACGTATGCCATAAACATGTTCAGGGTGCCGTAATATTCTTCGCCGCCAATCACAGCCGAACCGCCGATTGGCGTAAAGCGGAAAACTGACGTCACCAGATGGTTTAAGCCAAAAGGAATCGTCACACGTTCGGCAACTGCATAGAAGAAATAACCAACAGGACCGGAAGTTGAAATCCAGTGTCCAATGAGCATGAAAAGATTGAAAAACGGCGGCCAGATAAAAGGAATGATCAGACCAAATCCACTCATCACAATCAGTGTAATGATAGGCACCAGACGTGGGCCGCTATAAAAACCTAATGATTCTGGAATGCGTAAATTAACGATCTTTTTATACATGCTGGCGACTAATAACCCAGCAACAATTCCCCCCAACACGCTGGTATTGTAGGACTGGATCCCCAGAATGATGGTTTGCCCATGTGTCGACATTTGGTCAGCAACGACCAATAAGTCGTGCTGTTTAAGATAAAAGTTCGTTCCCAGATGCATCGCCATAAAACCAATTAAGCCAGAAAAAGCACCATAGGCTTTATCCTCTTTATCTTTTAATAATCCTAAGGGAATCGCTATCGCAAACAATACAGGTAAATTAACAAAGGCAAACAAACCAAGACTAACAATGAAATCAAGTATGGTTTTAATTATTGGAATAGCCAGAAATGGAATTAACTTTGCCATATCATCACTGGCTAAACCACTTCCCAGCCCTAGCATCATGCCACATACACTTAGCAGAGCAATGGGATACATAAATGCCTTCCCCAGGCT